>JGI24721J44947_10006900_pt1 | contig 15160 bp, 17 predicted proteins | sample YelNatPaOPGAMG01_FD_44947 | JGI IMG/M metagenome (IMG submission 44947)
GGCAGGATAGTCGCGAGGGTCGAGTATGACCTGATAGCGGTCATTGGGGGAAAGAGCGCGGTACTGACAGGAGTTCGAAAATTCCTGAAGATACCGAAGCCAAGGCTCTACTAAGCATCATTCCTCTATCCTCCTATATCCAGGCATCGAGGATAAGATATTATCAAGCCAGCTCGACTCTAGAATCCGCCTCAGCCCTTGAACACCATCGCTTCTCGTCCGGGATTTTAGAGCATAGTATTCATACCGTTCCCATGTCACGTGAATCCATTGGAGGTCGTATTCATCCGCGACATACCTCAATAGTAGTCCGGCGTCAGTCTCGCCGGACGCGATGCTCCTAGCGACCTCCTCATGCGTATGATATTCTCTTTCATATCCTCTGACCAGCCTCGGGTCTGTGTTGACAATCCTACCAGCCTGCTCCAAAAGATGGTCTAGGTATATTCTCGTCCCGGATCCCCGATTGCGGTTCGCAAGCCTTAGCTCACCCGCTAAAAGGCCTCTCAAGATTACGTCAAGGCTATCGGCTCTCACGCGCTCGCCATACGCCATGACGAGTTGCCTCTCATAACCCCCAAGCCTCACAACCCTATCTCCAAGCCAGAACCTCTCGAGATATGGCCCATTATACGATCCCGTCGTGGGGTCGTAGAGGTGTATTCCAGCGACATCAACCTCCTCGAGCGAGAGCATAGCTAGGGAGAGCCCTGAGCCGACGCAGAAGCATCTGGCCGAGTGCCCTTCTTGCGAGAGCTGCTCCAAGATCATGCTCAGGATTGGGTCGCTGCTATGGGCTATCAGGAGCTGCGGGCTCGCCGCCGGATGTAGTGGGGCGCTAAGGCCCGCGGTCGCAAGCATTCTAACGCCCTCATCATATGCCCTGAGAAGCCTCCTCCCGAGCATTGTCAGCCTAGCCCCTCCACCTCCCCTCCCACCCCTTCTCGCCACTATCACTTGGCCGCCGGCCAGCTTCTCAATCCTTGAAATAGTCTCCCATATGCTGGTATATGGAATGCCGAGAGCCCTAGAAGCCGCGATTATCGAGCTCTTTTCTTCTATGGCTCTAAGAACACGAGCTGAGAAATCGTCGAGAACAGGTCTCCCGCCCAGCTTAACCACGCATGAAAACCCTACGGTGACCCTGACCATCACCTCCTTAGTTCTATGAGGTGGCTGATAAGCGTTATTGGTTAACGGATAACGATAAGAATACTTAATAACTTTCTCGCAACAAAAAAGGCCGCGATACGCTATGCCTCTTTGGAGAATCATTGCTATAATATTAACTATAGCGGCAGTGGTCGTGGCTGGATTGGCTTATGTGCTTCTCTCCAGCGAGGTAAGGGTTAGAGCAGTTACCACGACATCGCTTTACGCGACCGGCCTCCTCGACTATCTCGCAGATAGGTTTAAGGAGAGATATCCAAACGTTAGGCTCGAGTTTATAGCTGTTGGAACCGGGGCTGCCCTCAGATATGCCGAGCATGGTGACGCTTGCATAATCTTGGTTCATGCTCCGAGCTTAGAGAAGCAGTATATTGAAAGAGGCGTGCTTGAGGCTGGCGGGATCTTTGCGTATAATTACTTCATTGTTGTCGGGCCCAACATAGATCCGGCGGGGGTCAATGGGTCGAGCAGCCTCCTCGAGGCCTTTAAGAGAATCTACTCGGCCGGCGAGCTGGGTAAAGCATCTTTCGTCAGCAGGGGGGATAAATCAGGAACACATGTTAGGGAGCTGGAGATCTGGAAGAAAGCTGGCTTGAATCCCGCCGGCAGAAGCTGGTATAAGGAGGCGGCTGCGGGCATGGATCAGACACTTATAGTCGCGAACGAGCTATCCGCCTACTCGCTGACCGATATTGGAACATACTCAAAGTTGGCGAGAGAGGGGAGGCTCCCAAGGCTCGTCATCCTCTACGCAAACCCGGAAGACCCTGATGCGATCAATATCTACTCAGCCTATTTGGTTAGAGGTTGCTCTAGCGACGAGAGGAAATACGCCATGCTCTTCCTCGAATTTCTCCAAGAGAATCAGGATCTTGTAAGGAATTATGGCGTGAACGAGTATGGGCAGCCGCTATTCCACCCAGCCGAGGAGAACATTATGAATCTTAGGGATTTATGGAATCAACTCGCGTCGAATAGGGAGTGAGCTCTCATGAGCCTGGCATTCTCTGAGATACTTGAGGTGACTGTTAGATCACTCTATGTCTCCGGGCTGGCAACACTCCTATCCGCCTCTTGGAGCGTTCCAGCAGCCTATCTGCTCTCATTCAGGCAGAGGGTCGGGGTTCTTGAGGCGGTGGTGGAGTCACTCGTCGGCATGCCAACGGTCCTGCTCGGCCTACTTCTCTATATGCTCCTCAGCAGCTCCGGCCCACTTGGCCCCCTCAGGCTCCTCTACACGCCCCATGCCATGATAATCGGCCAATCCATCCTAGTCACGCCCCTCATAATCTCGACATGCTATAGGGCTTTAAGGGTGATTGCGGTGCCCTACTTAGAGCTAGCCCTAAGCATGGGGGCCAGTAGATCTCANGCCATGATGCTGATACTCCGTGAATCCGCTCCCGGTGTTGTCGCCTCGGCAGTGATGGGATTTTCTAGGGCGGTCGGCGAGCTCGGCATCGCGATGATGGTTGGCGGAAACATCAGGGGGTCCACAATGGTCTTGACCACAGCAATAGCCCTCGGCGTGACCCGTGGAGAATTCGAAGCGGCGATAATCCTCGGGGTAATACTCCTANCCCTGACAATCGCAACAGCGTTATCCGTGAAGACCTTAATGGGGGCCGGATCACGGTGACGACCATCGAGTTGAGGGATATTTGGTACTGCTACCCCGGCGCATCCTCGTGGGCGCTGAAGGAAATCTCTATCGAGCTTGGCTCGGGCGAGATAATGCTTGTCGCGGGGCATAATGGCAGCGGCAAGACCACGCTTCTCAAGATAGCGGCCCTAATCTATAGGCCGACGCGTGGCGAGGTCTCTGTTGATGGCTGCGACTTCTGGATGCTGGAGGAGGCGGAGAAGATCATGGTCAGGAGGAGGATCACCTACATCCATGAGAAGCCCGTCCTCATGCGTGGAAGCGTCCTTGAAAACATCATATATCCTCTCAGAATTCGGGGGCTTGGCCGGGAGGATGCGGCCATGAAAGCCAAGACGATTATGAGGGAGCTCGAGCTCATGGATCTCGCGGATAAGAGCACCAAAGAGCTCTCGGCAGGGCAGTCCCAGCTCGTCGCGATCGCCCGCGCCCTAGCAGCCGAGCCGGAGCTAATACTCCTCGATGAACCCTTCGCCCATCTAGATAGCTGGAAATCCGGGCTCATAGCCCAAGTCCTTCAAGCAAGGAGGAGAAATGGTGTTGGAATAGTGATAGCATCTCATGGTAGGGGGGAATTGCCGGAAGGGCTTGAACCAGATAGGATAATAATACTTGAGGACGGGAGGATCAGGGGGGATGAAAGGTTAGGAAAGAAGGATTAAAATATCGTGAGAGAACTATTTTCCCCCATCGAGGGGGCTGATACCGTTGAGAGGTGACCATTTTCCAAGACTCGGAGGAGAAGTATTCGGAGATAATCGAGCTTGAGGGCCATCTAATAGACTCGCATATCCTCCCAAAGATCTTTGACAGGATTATGGATCTTGGCGGGGAGTTCGAAGTCCTCGAGTTCAGGATTGGGAAGAGGAAGGATGAGCCCAGCTATGCGAAGATGCTGGTGATCGGTAGGAGCGCGGCACACCTCGAGCTAATATTGAGGGAGCTGAGGTCCCTAGGCGCCGTCACGGAGGTGGTCTCGGATGCTAGGCTCGAGCCGGCGCCTGATGATATGACCCTCCCCGATGGATTCTATGCGACGACGAATCACCCGACTTGGATAAGATATAGGGGCAGGTGGATCGAGGTCGAGGATATCGAAATGGATAAGGTAATAGTCGTTGACCCGCTGGCGGAGAGGGCTTACTGCAAGCCGATTAGAGAGGTTAAGAAGGGAGACTTGATCGTGGTTGGCGAGGAGGGCGTCCGAGTCAAGCCCCCAGAGTATCCGAGAACCGGCGCGGGGATCTTCGAGTTCATGAGCAGCAGGGCGTCATCGGAGAAGCCGACTCCGACGATCGTCAGGAAGATAGCGCTTGAGATGGTTAGGACCAAAGAGGCGGGCGGGAAGATTGTCGTGGTGGCCGGCCCGGCGGTGGTCCACACCGGAGCCGCGGAGCATCTAGCAAGAATAATAAGAATGGGGTTCGTTGACGCGCTCCTCTCGGGGAACGCGCTCGCAGTCCATGATGTGGAGTATGCGCTCTTCGGAACATCATTGGGGTTCAAGGTTGATGAGGGTGTGAGGATGCCGGGCGGGAACAGGAACCACTTGGCCGCAATAAATGAAATCATGAAATGCGGCGGATTGAGGGGCGCTGTCGAGAAAGGCGTCCTGAAGAAGGGGATATTCTACGAGTGCATTGTCCATGGCGTCCCATACGTGCTCGCGGGCTCAATTCGGGATGATGGCCCGATACCGGATGTAATAACCGATGTTGTCGAGGCTCAAAAGGCGTATCGAAGATACCTCAAGGACGCGAGCATGGTGCTTATGCTGGCCTCAATGCTCCACTCGATCGCCATCGGAAACATGCTCCCATCAACCGTTAGGGTGGTATGCGTTGACATAAACCCATCAGTCGTGCTCAAGCTTGTTGATAGGGGGACCGCCCAATCCGTCGGCGTAATATCGGATGTCGGGGCATTCCTGCCGATACTGGCTGATGAGCTCTCCCGCCTTAAGATATTAAGAGGCTAAGAGAAGAGAATGGAAAAATGGAGGGAGAGGAAAGGACTACTCCCCTAGAATCGTCTCGAATAAGTCCTCATGCTCGACTTCTTCTTGGAGTATGTGCCTGATGACATGGAATGTTATCGGGTCAGGCCCAACCTCTTTCAGCCACTTCAGGATCTTGTCATAGGCCTCGATAGCGCACCCCTCCGCCTCGATTATCGCCTTGACTATGGCCTTCAGGTCGCCGGTGTTCTCCGGAACCTTGACATATGGGCAGTTCGCGATCTTCACCAAGTCCTCGAACCTTCTCGGAGGCTCCCCGCCCAGCTGGATTATCCTGTCAGCGAGCTCTGATTGATGCTCAAGCTCATCGTTCGCGATCTTCTTAATCTGCTCGGCGATCTCCGTTGACCCTATGCCCTTAGCAAGCTTCGCTAAAAGGCTGTAGTAATAGAAGGCAATCCACTCATCCGCATAAGCCTTCTTCAACATCTCGATAAGCTGATTAACATTCACTCCAGCCTTCTCAACTATCTCGCGGGCTTTTCTTCCCATGACAATGTTGTTATGGAGCCCGAGATATAAACGTAACTAGCTGCGTGACGGCTGCCCACGGTCTCCGGAAGCGCCTTACTTCTTCAACTCCTTCTCCGTATCCCGCCTCTTAACGGCTTTATCGAATATTATCCAGTTCCTATACCACTCTTCATTCTCCTTCTTNAGGAGCTCAAGTATCCATTTTGTCAGGTCGAGGGCGTTCACCTTATCCAACCCCCTCTCCAGAATCCTGCCCTCAATTATCTTCGCGATCTTCCTCGCGGCCTCCGGGGTAGCGCCGGACTTGAGGCAGCTCACAACAATCTTCTCAGGCACGAAATCCTCCTCACTCCCATCCCTCTTAACTACCTTGACCACATCNTATTATATCCTGAAGGGGGTAATATTGTTTTAGCCGAGCCCCCGCCTCAGCAGCTCCAACATCCTCCTCGCATTCTCGAGCATCCAGTGATCATTATTGAAGAATATGTAGACCCTCTTCGGCTCGAGCGAGAATATNGCCTCCACCAGCTCTGAGAGCTCCTCCATCGAGTAGTCATGGGAGTACCAGCCTGACCTTCCATGCATCCTCAGATATATCACGCCATCGCTCGAGTGGATGAATGTGCCCATNGGAGAGTCTATGGATACATATGTGGCCCCCATGCTCGTTATGGCTTCGGCGATCTCGCGGCTAAACCAGCTCTCATGCCTAAACTCTATCGCGAACCTCCTACCAAGCCCTGACTCCACGAGGAACCTCCGCACCCTCACGAGATTCTCATCAGAGGCGGAGAAGTTCGGCGGCATCTGGAAGAGATAGAAGTCCACTCGCTCATCCAAGGGCCTGAAGAGCNCATGAAACCTCCTCCACGTCANGAGAGCATTTTCTGAGAGCTTCCTCAGATGGGTTATGGATCTATGGACCTTGACCGCCCACCTGATCCCATTCTTCCTCGCCCAGCTCGAGACCTGAGAGGGGAACGGGAACCTATAGAAGGATGCATTAAGCTCGACGGCGTTAAGCCCAGAGTTCGCAAGATACCAGTCCAAGCTCCCGCCAAGATTCCAGTCATAGATCCAGCCCGAGGTCCCAACATAAATCTCCATCNACTAACGCCGCCTCCTGANAGATACATGATGAGCGCGTGATTTAAGCAAATTTGCGGGGAGATGTTAGAGGAGGCTGAGGACACGTTGCTGACCAGTTAATATTATGGCTTCGTCCGGGATNTTTAAGATGCTCGGGGAGGCGCTGGCACTTTTAGCGGCCTTCTGCTGGTCTGCTGGAGCGGGCTTCTACAAGAGGAGCATGAGAAGTGTTGATCCAGTCGGGCTGAACCTCGTCCGCAGCATCCCGGCCACAGCCTTCCTATTCCTGATGACGCTCCTTTCCGGCAGCCTAGACTCCTTCTCCAAGCTNGACCTCATCATCGCAGGTCAGGCCATTGGAGCATCACTCATCTCATGGCTCATCGGCGACACGCTATACTTCCTCGGTCTGAGAAGTATAGGTGTCTCGCGAGCAGTCCCGATAGCATACTCCTACCCTCTTTTCCTCCTGCCTATAACGATCTGGTTTCTCGGTGAGCCATTCAGCTATGGAATCATTCTCGGGACTGTAATGATTGTCGCCGCCATCTGGCTCATCTCGCGATCCATGGAATCCGGGAGCTCAAGCGGGGGCAATAGGATAGGCTTCATCGCCTCCCTTCTAACATCCCTGTTCTGGGCGATTGGCGTCGCATTGTTCAAGTATGTCATGCTATATCTTGACCCGGTCTTCCTAGCATTCTTCAGGATGCTGGTCATCCTCCCATTCCTCGGTCTATACGCTGCGTTATCCAAGAATACTAGAGAGTCGATCCTTGGCATGAGGAGGGATGAGGTGGCCCTCGCGGCGATAGGGGGAACGCTGGCGGTCGGTCTCGGGGATATGATCTACTTGATAGGACTGGATTTGGCGAGAGCTAACGTGGTTGGCCCATTATCCGCGACGACGCCGGTCTTCGCCGGAATCATCGCCGCGGTAAAGCTAAGAGAGAAGCCAAACCTTGAGACAATATTGGGAATAATATTGATAACTGCCGGCGCAGCGTTGCTCTCGCCATATGGATAGGCCGTTGGGAGATCCTGCACCGCTCAAGGTTTATAGGTGAGGTGCCGGATTGAGATAAGCGGCATGAGGAAGGGTGAGGGAAGAATACCCTTCGTCCCCTCACCCCTTGATATTGTTAGGAAGATGCTGTCGCTAGCTGATCCTAGGCCTGATGAGCTTCTTATTGATCTCGGGTCGGGTGATGGCAGGATAATCGTGGCCGCGGCTGAGGATTATCGTTGCAGGGCTATTGGTGTCGAGCTGGATAGAGAGCTCTATGCGAGATCCGTGAATATCATACATGGAAGGCTTCTCGGTGATAGGGCGAGAATAATCCGCGGAAACTTCTATGATTTCGACTTCTCAGGAGCAGATGTCATCACGCTCTACCTCCTCCCTGATACCATGAGAGTGCTCAAGCCAAGGCTCCTATCGCTCAAAAGGGGCTCAAGAATAGTCTGCCATGACTTCCCGATCCCGGGGCTGAAGCCTTCTGAGATAGTAGCCACGAGATCGCTCCTCACAGGCAGGCTCCACAGGGTATACCTCTACGAGATCTCCTGAACGCGTATGGTTTTATGGTTAAATATTGCGTGTTACCATAACACGTCCATGGTGTTACCAAGGTTCCTCCTAAACACCTCATTAATCTTCTTGGTTCTCGCCGTTTTACTCCTAGCGGCTCAGCCTATTGCAGGCGAGAAGCCCCTAATAGTNGCGACAACCAGCGTTCTCGGCAGCGTCGTTGAGGATCTTGCGGGGGANAAGGTCGAGGTCNTCGTACTCGTCAATCCCACAATCTGCCCAGCACACTATGANGTGAAGCCNNGCGATGTTTANGCGATCTCGAGGGCCAACCTCATCCTCTATCACGGGATGGAGGGCTGGCTAAACCAGCTCTANGAATCNTCGGGATCGAAGGCCGAGCTTGTGAAGATCTCNGGTGGATGGTCCACGCCTGAGGGGGCGAGAATGTACTATGAAGAGGTTGCAGCCGTTCTAAGATCCAAGCTAGGCATAGATGTATCCGCTAGGCTTGAGCAGAGGCTTAAGGAGCTTGACGAGGTCACGCGGCAGATTATGGATGAGGCGAGGAGCAGACAGGTATCATCGATAAAAGTAATCGCGATGGAGTGGCAGAGGGATTTCGTCGAGTGGCTGGGCTTTAAGGTTGTTGACACATTTGGCCCCCCGGAGAAGATATCATCAGCCGATGTCGAGAGGCTTGTGAGAGCTGGTGTTGAGAACGATGTGGCACTTGTGGTGAGTAATCTCCAGAGCGGGGTCGAGCTTGGCGAAACAGTTGCTAGGGAGATCGGCGCGATTCATGTCGTCCTATCAAACTTCCCGGGAAGCAGCCCGGAGACAAAAACCCTATTAGATCTAATCAGGAGGAATACTGGAAGCATGCTGGGATCCTTGGATATGCTCGCCGTGAAGAGGGAGTTATCTAGAGCGGTTGGCGAGGCCGAGCTATACCGCGCGCTAAGTTACATCCTCGCGATAATAGTCGCAGCCGAATCGATCACCCTAGCATATCTCGTGGTGAGAAGATGGAGGAAAACTTAGGATGCTATGCTATTGAGCTTGAAGATGTCTCGACGTATTATTATGGCGAGAAGAGGCCCGCGATAAGGGATATCACGCTAAGGATCCCGGCAAGGGTTCTTGTGCTCATAGTCGGGCCGAATGGGGCCGGTAAGACAACGCTCCTCGAGACAATCCTAGGATTATTGAGGCCGCGTAGCGGTAGGGTCATAACCCTTGGATACGAGATCCCGAGGATGGCATCAAAGGCCAGAGCATTATCCTCATATCTCCCACAAGACTTCATGAAGTCCCCGGCGGAGCCATTCACGGCTAGGGAGGTCGTCGCGATGGGGCTTGCCTCGAATACCCCTACCGGCAGGCTCCCCGAGGGGGATTTGAGGAGAGTTGACCATGCGCTCAAAATGCTCGGCATGTTGGAGTATGCTGATAGACCATTTGGGAAGCTTAGTGGCGGACAGCAACAGAAGGTGCTACTCGCTAGGGCGATCGCCCGGGAGCCAAAACTCCTCTACTAGATGAGCCTTTTAGCGCAATAGATCAGGAGACGCGCTCATACATAACCTCAGAGATATTTCCGAGGCTCTTGGAGAATGGATGCACGATACTGCTCGTCAGCCATGAGCTCAATCATTCGTATATGGATGCGGATATAGTCATCCGGATGGTGGATGGGCGTATTGAGCGGGTGATCACGCGGGATGTCCATGCTATTCATTAACTCCATAATCGGTGGGGTGTTTGCTGGGGGGCTATGCGGGGCGGTTGGAGCATTATGCAGCAGGCTTAGGCTCATGACCATGGCGTTCTCGATGGCTCATGCGGCGCTCGCTGGATCAGCTCTGGCCCTCGCCCTCGGCGCGGATATGACGTCCCTTGCGATGCTCTTCGCAATCATGACCGCGATAATGTTGGGACCGCTTGCTGACTACCTCGGTACATCACTTGATCTTATCTCGATGACGCTCTTCTCCCTCTACAATGCCCTCACCTTCATATTCATAATCTCAACGCCTGGCCCGGCCCTAATGACCGAGAGCATAGGGCAGCTCCTCTGGGGAAGCATCCTCGCAATCAGGCCTACATACATAGCATACCTCCTCACAGCATCCATTCTCATCATCGCATTTTTGGCGACCTTCTGGGGAAAAATAAGCTCGATACTATTCGACATCAGGCTCGCCGAGGCCGAGGGTGTTAACGTCAAGACATACAAATACGCAATCTTGGTGATCGCCGGGGCCACGATAACCCTAGCCCTCAGGATTACTGGAGGTTTCCTCGTCTTCTCGCTACTCTACGTCCCCGCAGCGGCCTCGCTCCAGCTAAAGGCTAGCATGAAGGGGATAATTGCACTATCATGGATTATCGGGTCCGCCTCCGCATCAATAGGCCTCGCCATGAGTTTCCTTTACGATCTCCCAGCTGGATCATGTATAACAATAGCCGCGCTAATTCTGATGGCCATGGCCTCAGCATACTCAAAGCTGGAGGCAAGCCTAGCTCCGGGGAGGCGGTGATCATGAGGCACATAAGCATACTCGACAGGATGTTGGATGAGGCCTCGAGGCTCCACTCTCACGTAGGGCCATTCCTAGCCTTGGGGGTTAAGGCTGGGCTTAGAGCCATCGAGGTCCTCGGATATGATCCATTCGAGATGAGGGCGAGAATCATCGTTCCTAGAGTCTCGACGCCATATACGTGCTTCGCAGACGGGGTCCAGTATGCCACCGGGTGCACACTTGGGAAACTCAATATAGAGATCTTTGAGGGAGGCCGGCTTGAAGCCGTTTTCACGTTGGGATCCAGGAGGTTAGTCCTCAGGGTTAGGGAGAGCATCTTGGCAGAGCTCGCGAGGCCGCTGAATTCCATGGAGGAGGATGCTAGGAGGATAATGAGGATGAGCTTAACCGATCTCTTCGAGGAAGAACTTGTCGAAGAGCCATGTCCTCCTCCATACCCTGAGTAGGAAGGTTTGGGCTGCAACCCTCTTTTCGAGGTTTTTGGTCCGAGGGCCTGACTCGCTACATCTACAACTCGCCGGTCTATTGCGCAATGAGCCTCCTAAACTAATGATATGAATGGTGCATAGACGCGAGGCATCTTATTGATGGTCGGGTGATGCCGAGAGCATAGGGAAAGCTTAAGAAGTTCATGAGACGGGAGTATAAGAAGATAGGCAACTCCTAAACGAGGAGGGGCTGAGGAGAGTTAGATCATGGGTAGGATTGTCAGAACCGGAGTCTCCTTTCCCGAGGAGCTCCTCAGAACATTTGATAGGATAATCAAGGATCTCGGCATAGAGTCCAGATCTCAGGCGATACAAGAGGCTGTAAGGGATTTCATAACCATGAACTCCTGGAGGATTGCCGATGAAGAGGTTGCCGGCGCAATCTTGGTCCATTACTCGCATGAAGAGCGTGGTATCGAGGAAAGGCTGACTGACGCGCAGCACGACTTCCTAAGCATCATACCATCCGCCCTTCACATACACCTTTCGAAGGAGGATTGCCTTCTGGTGATAGCTGTCAAGGGGAGGGCTCTCGAGGTCAAGGAGCTTGTGAGGAGGCTGAGGGAAGCTGGCAAGATAAAGCAGCTAACCTACATGATAATGCCTATCCGTTAGTGTTCCTTAATAGGCAGCTGAATAATCCACATGGTGGATGTGCTACGCTATACCTGGCAAGGTCGTCGAGATAAGGGGGGACGTCGGGGTCGTTGACTTCGGCAACGGCGTTAGGAGGGAGGTTATCTTGGCGATGGTGGATGCGAAAGTGGGTGATTACGTTTTAGTCCACGCGGGATACGCGATAAAAGTCTTGGATGAGAAGGGTGCTCTCGAGATTCTACAGGCGATCGAGGATGCTATCAGTCTAGCTGGGAAAGAGGGCGGCCAGGGCCTCTAGAAAACCCGTCAGCATCGTCGGGTAAGCTCCGAGAATCACTAGGAGTATTGCTGAAGCGATTGTTGGACATAACATGAGCCTCGGCTCGGCTCCAGCCTTCCTCACGGCCTCGGACTCCTCGCCNAAGAGGCTCCTCCTTACAGCCAGGAGCCCATACCCGGCCGTGATCAGCGAGAAGATTATCGCGATTATTGTTAGCGCGAGTCTCGGCATATCGATGGATGAATGGAGCGCGGTGTATATTGAGCCNGCGAAGATGAAGAGCTCGCCCCAGAATCCTAGGAGNGGCGGATAGCCCATTAGGCTTAGGAACCCTATCATGAACGCTATGCTGGTGGCCCGCATTCTCCCGGCTAAGCCGCCGAGTTCATCCAGGTTATCGGTGCCCAGGGTTCTCGAGAGCATCCCGGAGATCATGAAGAGTGCGGCCTTTGAGAGGCTGTGGGCCACATATATCAGCACAGTCCCGGCCAGCCCGATCATGGATGCCGACGCTATCCCGAGAAGCATGTAGCCCATCTGGCTTATGCTCGAGTATGCTAGGAGCCTCTTCAGTCTATTCTGCGCGAGGGCTAGGTACCCGCCATAGATCATGGTTACTAGGGCGAGGATGAGCAGCGCAAACATGAAGCTCCCATGCCCTGCTATCTGCGGGAAGGCGGTATAGACCACTCTTAGGGCGGCATACCCCCCTATCCCCGTACCAGCCGAGAATATCGCGGTTACGGGCGCTGGGGCCTGGACATAGGCATCCGGGAGCCATGAGTGGAGCGGGAAGATCGCCATCTTCACGAGGAGCCCCAAGATCATGAGCGAGGTTATCAGGGAGAGAGTGGCCTGGCTCAGGCCCGCGGCCTTAGAGGGGAGCTCGAGGATATTCAGCGTCCCCGTGTTCGAGTATGTTAACCCTATGCCGGCTAGGATAGCTAGGGCCCCAGCCTCCGTGTAGAGGAAGTATTTGAGGGCGGCGCGCCATCTATCCTCCTCGCCCCAGACCGCTATCAAGAGCCATGATGATATCAGCATGAGCTCGAGAAATAGGAAGAAGATCGCGAGATTCATAGAGAGCGCAGCCCCAAGCATCCCTGCGTTGAAGAGAAGGTAGAGGGAGAAGTATCCACCCCATCCATCCCGAAGATCCATGTATGTGATGGAATAGATGCATGCTAGTATGCCGACGGCGGCGATTGTCAGGGCCACAGGCCCGCTTAACCCGTCAAAGAACAATATTATGTCTCCAAGGAGCTGTGCCCATGGATAGGTTGCTTGAAGCGGGGAGCTGAACATGTGGACGAGATATCCGGCGGNGAGGAGGCATGATAGGGAGTAGGCAAGCGAGGCCAGCGCGATCCAGCCAACCCTCTTCCCAAGCTTTCTGCNCAAGGCCATGGCTATCGGCGACGCGATGAGGGGGGCGACCAAGGACTGGAGGAGCAGATGACCCGAGTCAATCATCCCTATGCACCTCCCGCAAGAATCAGGATTATGAGTATGAGAGCTCCCAAGATTAGTCCGATGACATAGTGATTTAACAGGCCTGTATGCGCCCTCCTAACAATATCCGAAAGTCTTCTTGCGCCGATTGATATCGCGTTATTGATCCCCTCAATAACCCTCGATTCAAACACCTTATTAATGGCGCGGCCGAGCTTTATTGAGGGATATGCTATAGCTCTATAGTAGAAGGTGTTGATATAGTATCTTCTGATGAGAAGCGTTCTAAGAGCCCTCATGTAACCATGTTTCTCGACGATCTCCTCCGGATCCACCATCCCCCTCACATAGAGGGCGTAAGCTGGAACAGCCCCAACAGCAATAGCCGTTACTGATGCCAGCGGTACTAGGAGCTCCATGCCGGAGGCCTCATGAGCCGAGTGCATGTAAGCTGGCAGTATATGTGATAGGGCTGCCTCGAGGCCGCTCTCAAGCAATGGCGCAACCAATCCTATGATGAGGCTCAGAGCTGCTAGGATGAGGTAGGGGACCCACATAATCCTCGGCGCCTCATGGGCTTTCTTGGATTTCTCACCGCCATAGAAGGCTAGACCTATCATCCTGATGCTATAGAAGGCTGTTAGGATCGCGGTGGATAGGCCGAGGATGAAGATCGCATACTGGCCGGAGGATAATGTCGTAGATAGCACTAGATCCTTGCTCCAGAATCCGCCGAAGGGTGGTAGGCCGATTAAAGCGAGGGTTGCGAGGAGCGTGCTATAGAATGTTACGGGCATATGCTTCCGGAGGCCCCCCATATCTCTGAGGAACCTTGATCCGGCCGCGTGGATTATCGAGCCAGCGGCGAGGAAGAGGGCCGCTTTAAAGACCGCGTGATTCATCAGGTGGAAGATGGAAGCCACGTAACCCGTGATTATCTCAGCTGAAAGCCCGGCCGCCCCGAGGGCCATCATCATATAACCTATCTGGCTGACAGTAGAGTATGCTAGAACTTTCTTGAGCTCTGTTGAAACAACAGCCTGGCTCGCTGCTATGAATGCTGTGAGAGCCCCAATCCACATAACGGCATAGAAGAAGCTCGTGGCCGCCGGCACGCTCGCGCTCCAGCTGAGCGCTATCGGGAAGAGTCTCGCGACCAAGTATACACCCGCCTTGACCATTGTAGCCGCGTGTATCAGCGCGCTAACGGATGATGGGCCCGCCATGGCATCCGGAAGCCACTCCATCAGCGGCAACTGAGCAGACTTGCCAACAGCCCCGCCGAGGATCATTATAAGGGCAGCTGGGAGGAGCCACCTCATCTCCGCGGGCACTATCGTGTCAGCGTGCAGGAGCTCCGGGAAACCGATAGTCTTGGCCGTGGCGGCGAGCACCAGAGCCCCAGCGATCATGAATAGGTCCCCGAACCTTGTCACGATAAAGGCCTTCATTCCACAGTGCGATGGCGGATAGGCTTCAGGCGGCTCTCCAACCCAGTAGTGGAGCCACCCCTCCTTAGAGTCACGATACCAGTAGCCTATGAGAGCGTAACTACAAAGGCCGACACCCTCCCAGCCAATGAGCATGAGGATCAAATTGTCGGCGAGCACTAGTAAGAGCATATTCGCGATGAAGAAGTTCATGAAGAACCAGTATCTCGTGAGGCCGGGGTCACCGCGCATATAGCCTAAGGAGTAGACCATTATCAGGAAGCTGATCACCGAGACCACATTAGCCATTATTATACTGAGCGGATCGAGGAGCATTCCAGCCCTTATCTCCGAGAGTATTGGGGCTCCGGGTAACAGGACCCACGAGACCTGGCTTCTCAACGGCCACTCTACATCGCC
>JGI24721J44947_10006904_pt1 | contig 15155 bp, 14 predicted proteins | sample YelNatPaOPGAMG01_FD_44947 | JGI IMG/M metagenome (IMG submission 44947)
CTAAGCAAAACTGCCGCTGGATAATTTTCCTTATCAGTCACAATATTAGTCATTAAGTACATACCATAAATCAAATAAATATAAAAAACTCCTCCGCTCTCAAACATCGCTGCTGTTCTTTTAGTTTTTCCTTTTGAGGCATGAGAAGCTAAATCTTGAGGGCCAACATAAGCCTCGGTTTCATTTATAATTAAAAATATTTTTCTGTGGCGATATTTTCTAACTAAAACTTTTCCTAACAAGTTTTTAGCTACTTCAATAGCAGGTCTTTGAAAAAATTGCTGATTTAATACTTTGGCCATTATTTAAAAATAACAAAATTTATCTAAAGAAAAAGAGGAGTNNNACTCCTCTTCGTATTTTAAGGCATAGAAACCTCTATAAAACAGTGACCGCATTTTCGGCAAACAATNCCATCCCCAGTATCAGCTGGTTCCCCACAAATAGGACAAGTAGTCTTAAATTCGGTTTCTATTGGTTCTGTTGGCTGGAAATCCAAGTTTGGAATGTCCCCAACTAACATATCGATTTCTTCTGTATCGTTTACATCTTTAATAGGTATAATAGGTATAATAGATTTAATGGTTTCTGCTAAACGGTATATAGGGATATCTCCCACTAAAATGTCAATCTCTTCTTTTTTTCTCTTCATTTTACCTCCTTATGTTCTGGAAATAACTATATTATAATTTATTGTTTTTGTCAAATATTTGTACTCGTCCATCATAGCAATAAATTTTCAGCAAACAATTTCACCTCCATTCTCAACCGGCTCGCCGCAGATAGGAACATCATTTTCCTTCGTACTTGTAATTTCCAGAAATAAATAAAAGGACGTTTTCAAAGCTTTTATTTGGAGTTTGAACGACATCTTCGGGGTTGGCAAGAACTATTTTCTTGCCGGTGACGTGATAAAGCATAAATGCTTCCCCTAAGTCAAACAACGAACCATTTGACTTCCTAAACCCGCCATCCTTGAAATACCAAACGTGAATTTCGTCGGCTATCATCGCCGCTTTCATGTTGTCTAAACAGATTCTGGTGCCTATCGGATCGCCGTCTTGTTTAGTATTCCTTATCGGCCAATGAACTTCGTATCCTTGTTTTTCCAGCGATTCAACATAATTTTTTATTCTTTCCATTTGAAGCTGGTCTTCAGAAGCGTTTCTAACGGGAGAAATAAGGAATATCTTTTTCCTTATCATATTTTTTCCTCCTTTTTAAACTGAAATAAACTAATGCTATTATTATTTTTTTTATTAATTAAGTCAACATCTTTGTGTTATGTAATATTTAAATATTTATACCCCTCCATCATATAAGACTTTTCATTTGTTGAAAAAGATTATATGTGTCTGAGTTTAGAAATTATTTACAAGTATTGATTTTTATTTTTTTTTGACTATAGTTTTTTAAAAAAGAGGCGAATTCAAAATCTTTTTTTATTCAAAATGAAAAAATATTTCAATAAGTTTTTTATTTCAAGTTTAATTGGAGCAATTTTAGGAGTAATGATTGGCGTTATTATTGCTGCACCAATTACTAATGCCAGTTTTTTGGGAGATATATGGCATAATTTAACTCAACCATTCAGTGGTCTTTTTAATAATACAACAACTACTCCAACAACCCCAACGCCAGTAAACCAAATTTCAACATCCTCATTAAATCTAATTCCCGGGCCAAACCAAACAGAATCNATTANCNCAACNCAGAACCAAAATCTCGATTATCAAACTCGCGTTATAGACGCGGTAAAAAAAGCTTCCCCAGCAGTAGTAGCAATAATAATTTCTAAATATGTTCCAATTATTGAAGAATGTCCCTACAACCCGTTTGCTGATTTACCTCCAGAATTCCAGCAATTCTTTGGTGGCAATAATATGCAATTTAGCGTTCCTTGTGAATCAGGCAAAAAACAACTTCAGGAAGTTGGAGGAGGAAGTGGTTTTATTATCTCCTCAAATGGTTTAATTTTAACTAATAAGCATGTAGCTAGTGATAAAAACGCTACCTATACTGTTATTTTAAATGATGGCCGAAAATTCCCAGCCACAATTTTAGCTCAAGACCCATTACAAGATTTAGCCATTATAAAAATTAACGCTACTAATTTGCCAACTATTAGCCTTGGAAATTCAGATAACCTTTCTCTTGGGCAAACCGCTATCGCTATTGGCAATGCTTTGGGAGAATTCCGCAATACCGTATCAGTTGGAGTAGTCTCTGGTCTAGAGAGACAAATTACCGCTCAGGGAGCTTCTTATGGACCAGAAACAATTACTAATCTTATTCAAACTGATGCTGCTATTAATCCAGGAAATTCAGGTGGTCCACTTTTAAACTTAGATGGAGAAGTTATTGGTATTAATGTGGCTATGGCTCAAGGAGCTCAAAATATCGGTTTTGCCATTCCTATTAATCAAGCAAAAAAAGATATAATTTCAGTTGAGCAAACAGGTAAAATAGAAGTGCCTTATTTGGGAGTTAATTACCTAATTATTAACCCTCAAATCGCCAAAGAGAAGAATTTAGATGTTGATTATGGAGCTCTCATTGAAGGAACGACAAGTACTCCAGCAGTTGAACCAAATTCACCAGCCGATAAAGCCGGCCTAAAAGCTAACGATATTATTCTTCAAATTAATAATCAAAAAATAGATAACAATAATCCTTTGGCTAATATCATAAGCCAATTTTCTATTGGCCAAACAGTCACGCTAAAAGTTGATAGAAACGGTCAAATTTTAGATATTCCGGTAACCCTCGGTATCAGACCAGAAAATCTATGATATAATTTTAAATAATGCCAAATTTTCAGAAATTCACAATTAAAGCTCAGGAAGCTTTACAAAATGCTCAAGAAACGGCGGCTAGTTTAAATCACGCCGATTTAAAATCTATCCACCTTCTTTCATCTTTAATTAGCGATTCAGATTCATTAGTTCAACCAATAATTTTGAGAGCGGGTATAAATTTAGAAAATCTTCGCCAAGATGTAGAAAAAGCCCTTGAAAAAGAAACTCATCTTATTTCGACACGCTCAAATTTAGCTCAGCTTTATCTTTCTCAAGAACTTGTTCGAGTTTTAGATAAAGCAGCTAACTTAGCAAAATCTCAACGCGATGAATTTATTTCCTGCGAGCATCTTCTCTTAGGAATTTTAGATGTTCCCTCTGAAGCGCAAAATATATTGCGTCGTTATGGATTAAATTTTGAAATTGCTCTAAAAATTTTTAACCAATTAAGAGGTGAAAGTCGAGTAACTGATGAAAATCCGGAAACAAAATATCGAGTTTTAGAAAAATACGCTATCGACTTAACAGAAAAAGCTAAAAAAAATGAACTTGATCCTGTTGTTGATAGAGATGAAGAATTAAGAAGATTAATTCAAATTCTTTCCAGGCGAACAAAAAATAATCCAGTTTTAATAGGAGAACCGGGAGTTGGTAAAACGGCTATAGTTGAAGGCTTAGCTCAAAAAATAATCATCGGTGATATTCCAGAAACTTTAAAAAATAAAAAATTATTAATGCTAGATTTAGGAAGTTTAATTGCTGGAACAAAATTTCGAGGCGAATTTGAAGATAGATTAAAAGCTTTTATAAACGAAATAAAATCAAGTGGAAATTATATTCTTTTTATAGATGAAATTCACACCTTAATTGGTGCCGGAGCAGCTGAAGGAGCAATCGATGCTTCTAATTTATTAAAGCCTGCTTTAGCTAGAGGTGAACTTCATACAATCGGCGCCACAACTACTAAAGAATATCAACGTTATATAGAAAAAGACCCTGCCCTAGAAAGACGCTTCCAACCCATATTAGTTGACGAACCAAGCATTGCAGATAGCATTAACATTTTAAGAGGATTAAAAAATAAATACGAAATCCATCACGGAATTAGAATTTCTGATGAAGCTATTGTAGCGGCAGTTAATTTATCAGCAAGATATATTACTGACCGATTCTTGCCAGATAAAGCCGTTGACCTTATAGATGAAGCTGCTGCTTCAAGAAGATTAGAAGCAGAAAGCTTGCCAACGGAGATAGAAAAATTAAAAAGAGAAATAACTTCTTTAGAAATCGAGAAACAATCACTTTTAAAAGAAGAAGGAAAGAAGAGCCGATTAAAAGAAATTGATAAAAAATTAACTAATTTAAAAAAGCAAAATGAAACCATTACAAAAGAATGGAAAACAGAAAAAGAAAATTTTGAAAAACTCCACAACCTTCGCCAAAAAATAGAAAATCTAAAAAAAGAAGCTGAAGCAGCCGAAAGAAATGGAGATTTAGAAAGAGTAGCTCAAATAACTTATGGAGAATTACCAAGCGCCGAAAAAGAATACCAAAAATTCGAAAAAAAGCATTTTGGGATAAAAAAAATAAGATTTCTTAAAGAAGCCGTTGATGCCGAAGATGTAGCAGCAACAGTTTCGCGTTGGACAGGGATTCCTTTAACTAAAATATTAGAACCAGAAGCAGAGAAATTATTAAAAATTGAAGAAGCTTTCAAGAAAAGAATTGTTGGTCAAGAAGAAGCAATTAAAGCAATAGCTAATGCTCTGCGACGAGAAAGAGCTGGTTTAACCGATGCTAATAAACCTCTGGCCTCTTTTATGTTTTTAGGTCCTACAGGAGTAGGGAAGACTGAATTAGCTAAAGCTTTAGCAGAGTTTATGTTTAATGATGAAAAATCTCTTATCAGAATAGATATGAGTGAATATATGGAAAAACATTCGGTTTCTAGGTTAATTGGCTCACCCCCGGGATATGTTGGTTATGAAGAAGGACAACTAACCGAAGCCGTAAGACACAGGCCATATAGCCTAATACTTTTTGATGAAATAGAAAAAGCTCATCAAGAAGTTTTTAACATTCTTCTTCAAATATTGGACAATGGACGATTAACCGATTCAAAAGGAAAAACAGTTAATTTTAGAAATTCAATTATTATTATGACCTCAAATGTAGGTTCTCAGTATTTAAAAGCAATGTCTTCGTTGGGATTTACAGTAAATAGAGAAAGTCAGATTAAAAAACAAGAAGAAGAATATTCTGGAAAAATTTTAAGTAGCCTTAAAAAAACCTTTCGACCAGAATTTCTTAATAGAATAGATGAAATTATTATTTTCAAACCATTAACACCAAAAGATATGAAAAAAATATTAGAAATCCAGCTTGAAGATTTGCGAAAAAGATTAAATCAGCATAAAATGACTTTAAGCATCGACGAAGAAGCTGAAAACTTTATCGCCAAAGAAGGATTTGACCCAGAGTATGGTGCTCGACCTTTAAGAAGAGTAATTCAAAAATTACTTGTCGATAAGTTAGCCGATAAAATAATTCGCGGAGAAATTAAAGATGGAGACAAAATTAAAATCAGCCTTAAGAATAATTCCTTGGCAATTAATAGTTGAGTCTATATTTATTGCTTTAGCTTGGTTTTTTTTGCCGCTTTGGGTTTTTATTCTTGCAGCAATTTATTTTTACTTATCCCCTTTAATTTTACCGCTAGAATCATTATCATTGTTTCTAATTTTTTTGATTTTAGCTTTGATATTACCTATAAATATTTTAATAGCTTTAATTATTGGAATAGCTTTTGCTCTAATTTTAGGAATTAAAAATCTAATTTTTATAGACAGAGGAATGGTTTCTGAAATAATTTTCTTTCTGTTTTTCTTTTTAATTTATCTTTTATTTTTTAGCAGCTATAGTTTTATTTCTCTTTCATCAATCGGAACAGGATGTTTAATATTTCTTGCTAGTTATTTTCTAATCCTAAATTTAATTAAAAACCAAGGTTATTTAAAAAATTACCAGCGATTAGTATCTCTAGTAATTTCATTTATTATTTTCCAATTAATAATAATCAGCTTGCTTTTGCCAATAGATTATTATTTTAAAATAGCTTTAAATCTTGCTTTTCTTGTTATTGTTATAGACTTAACTTTGCAATATTTAAAAAGGAAATTAACCTCAGAAAAAATTTTAATAGATTTGACTATATTTTTTATACTAATTGCTTCCATCTTTTTTACCGCTAATTGGATACTTTAGCTAAAAATAAGGCTATTTATTTAACATAAAACTTCTTCTTAATTTCTTCTTCTATCCCCGCTTCAAATTCTTCTTTTCTTTCTTTAGCAATCTTAACTAAATCGCTGAGTTTTTTGTCGCCAAGATTTGCTAATCGAATTGTCTCTTGGCGTAAATAATCCTCAGAATTTTTTTTAGGGTCATCTAAAACTTCTTCTAAAAGAATAGAAATAATCTGGCCAACTTTTGGTCCCGGTGGAATATTTAATATTTTCATAATTTCGTTACCATTTATTTTCAGCATTTTAGGAGAAATTGGATCTCGTTTCACTTTTTCAATCATAAACATCAAATGCCTCATCTTATAAGGAACGGCTTTCACAACTCCGGAGCCAATTCGATCGGCTTCTCTAACCTTAAAAAGATCAGAAATATTTTCCGGACCTACTCGCGCTAAAAATCTTCGCACTCCCGCTTCCGTTACTTCTCCGACGTTATAAAAAAATAGGTGATATCTAACTAAGTGACTAACAGCATTTATTATTTCTTTGGGAAATTTTAATCTATCTAAAACTCTAACAGTTATTTTAGCGCCAATTATTTCATGATTATAAAAAGTGGCATCAGCTCCTTCTCCGAATTTGGATTGAGGTTTGCCAATATCATGCAAAAGAGAAGCCAATCTAACAACTAATGAATAATTTTGCGAAGCCGAATAGTCAAGAGCTCTTAAATTATGCTCAAAAACAGTATAAATATGATGTTTGTTTTGAGAAACTCCAATACCTAATCTTAATTCCGGTAAAATATATCTTAAAAGATTTAAATTTTCCAACATCAATATGCCTGAAGCGGCATTTTTAGTCATTATAATTTTGACCAGTTCATCGCGAATTCTTTCAGCAGCAATCATTTCTAAGTTACCAGCTAATTTTGAAATTGCTTCAGCAGTATTTTTTTCTATCCGCCAATCAAGATCTAAAAAGTCATTTAAAGAATTTTTATGTTCTGGTAAATTTGGGCTAGTTTGAGAACTTAATTCAACCCAAAGTCTTACTGCTCTTATCATTCTTAGAGCATCTTCATTAAACCTTTCTTCCGGCTTACCGACAGCTCTGATAATTTTTTTATCAATATCATTTTCTCCACCAAAAAGGTCAACAATTTCCATTTTAGAATCGCTAATTTTAAGAGCTAAAGCATTAATAGTAAAATCTCTTCTTAAAAGATCTTTTTCTAAAGAATCAGTAAATCTTACTTCATCAGGATGACGCTTATCTGTATATTTTCCTTCTGCTCGGTAGGTAGTAGCTTCAATAATTTTTAAACTGTCATTATTAGAATTTGTTTTAATTCCCACGGTTCCAAAATTATTTTCATAAATACTTTCTGGAAATATTTTTTGAATTTCCTCCGGCTTAGCATTGGTAGCAATATCCCAATCTTTTGGCTCAATCCCAAGCAACATATCCCTAACCGAACCACCAACAATATAAGCCTCAAAACCGGCTTTTTGAAATTTATCAAGACATTCCCGCACTTCGCTAGGAATTTTAAAATTTTTAAAGTGATTTGAATTTTTAATATTTTCCATTAAATTTATTATATGTCATTTAAAACATAAAACTAATCAAATAGCCCTCGTAGCTCAACTGGATAGAGCGCGTGGCTTCGAACCACGAGGTTCCGGGTTCAACTCCTGGCGAGGGCACTAATTAAACGATATTTTCGTAATGACGAATTTTATAATCATTACCAATAATTTCTATGGCAACGACGTCCATTCGCCAACCAAAATCATTATTTATAAGATTTTGATATTTATTAGCAAACGACAGGCAAATACGAGAAAATTTTTTAAGCTTCGCAGAACTTAATTGATCCTCAGGCTTTAAATCTAAATCTGAATCACTAACCATTGTTTTAACCTCCACAAAAACTAAAGTTTCTTTTTCTCTAGCAATAATATCAATCTCACCATATTTTTCCCGGAAGTTTCTTTTTAGAATTTGATAGCCTTTGCTTTTTAAAAATTCACAGGCTAAATCTTCTCCATATTTTCCTAAAGCTAAATTAGCAACCATTAAGCTTTTAACTGTTTTAAAGAAAGAGAAATCTTATTATTTTCTAAATCTACGTTGATAACTTTAGCTCGAACGAAGTCGCCGACATGAAGTACATCTTCAACATTCTTTACGTACCCATTTTTTAATTCAGAGACATGAATCATTCCATCTTTACCCCCGCCAATATCAACAATTGCTCCNAAATCTAAAATTTTAACAACTTTCCCTTCTACAATATCGCCAATCTTAATTTCTCTAGTCATTAATTCAATCTCCTTTTTTGCCTCTAAAGCTTTTTCTCTATTATCAGCCGAGACAAAAACTCGTCCATCATCCTCTATATCAACCGACAAAACTCCTGTTTTTTCCACTAAAGCATTAATAACTTTTCCACCAGCACCGATAACCTTGCCAATTTGCTCAGGATCAATTTTTAACATTTCAATCACTGGAGCATAAGAAGAAATTGGTTTAGGTCTACTAATTACTTTAGTCATTAAATCTAAAATTTGAATTCTAGCTTTTTTAGCTTGAGCCAAAGTATTTTTAATCATCTCTAAATTCAAGCCTCCAAATTTAACATCAAGCTGAATAGCATTAATACCATCATAAGTTCCAGCAACTTTAAAATCCATATCTCCATGATGATCTTCAGGNCCNTGAATATCGGTTAATATTTTATAAACTGGCTTTTCGCTATCTAAAGTTTTTTCATCTACCATCAACCCCATAGCAATGCCAGCCACCGGTTTTTTTATTGGCACCCCAGCATCTAAAAGAGATAAAGTTCCAGCACAAACAGAAGCCATCGAAGAAGATCCGTTAGAAGATAAAATTTCCGAAACTACTCTAATAACATAAGGAAATTCCTCTAAACTTGGAATAACAACTGCTAAAGCTTTCTCTGCTAAAGCACCATGGCCAATTTCTCGCCGACCTGGCCCTTTAGAAGAGGAGCCAATTTCACCAACNGAGAAAGGAGGAAAGTTATAATTTAGCATAAAACGTTGCTTAGTGTCCTCTTTCATTGTTTCAATAATCTTTTCTGCGCCCGGTGCCGCTAAAGTAGTGATAGCTAAAGCCTGAGTCTCGCCACGATTAAAAATTGCCGAGCCATGAGTTCTTGGAAAAATATCAATTTCCGCTGAAAGTTGTCTAATCTCATCAAGCTTTCGAAAATCCGGTCTTTTTTCTTTTTCTAAAATATTTTTATGAACTAATTTATTAATTTCTTCCTCAAATAAAAACTCAACAGCGTTCAAGTCCAAATCTTCAAATTTTNCTTCTAAGGTTTCAATTAAATCATTCTTTAATTTTTCTAAATTTCCATAATGGTCAGCTTTTGATTTTTGATAAACCGCTCCTTCAAGTTTGTCAGCTAGAAAATTAATAATTTCCTTCTCTAAATCTTTATCAACCTCACTTAGATTAAGCTTAGCTTTTTCTTTGCCGATTTCTTTGGTAATTTTTAATTGAAATTCTATCAACTTATCAATCTCTTTTTGAGCTACTTCAAAAGCTTTTTGAACATCCTCTTCTTGAGCATCTAGCCCAGAAAATTCAATCATATTGATTTTTTTATAAGGACCAGAAACAAAACTTTGAAAAGTTGGCTTAGATTCAGTTAACAATTTAACAGATGGATTGACAATATAATCCTCGCCGATTTTAGCAATTCTAACTCCACCCACTGGCCCATTCCAAGGAATATCAGAAGTCGAAAGAGCTAAGGAAGCTCCTATTAAAGCAGCAAAATCAGGATCACTAGCTTCGTCGTAAGCTAAAATTGTAGCTACTACTTGGATTTCCCTTCTAATTCTCTGATCAAAAAGCGGCCTGATGGTGCGATCAATTAATCGAGCTGCTAATACCGCCTCGTCCGGAGCTCGACCTTCGCGCCTAAAATATCGACTACCTAAAATTTTTCCAATAGCATAAAATTTTTCTTCATAATCAACCTTAAGTGGCATATAATCCGATTTAAGATCATCTTTTGACATAACAACCGTTGCCAAAACAGCAGTTTGACCATATCTAATTAAAACACTTGAATTAGCTTGAGCTGCTAAATAAAAAAATTCGGCTGTTAATTCTTGGCCGGCAACATTAGTTTTATAAATTTTTTTCTCCATTTTTTATTTTTTAATAATTAATCTCGGAATCGACTCTAAATTAATAAATTTATCAGCAGCTTCTTGAAGCTTAGCTGAAGCAGTCTTTTTAAAAGCCGCCACTTCAACTAATCTTCCAGAGCCCCATTTTAAATAATCGACTAGAGGCAAAAAATCTCCATCGCCAGTAACTAAGACAATAACATCTAAGAAACTAGACATTCGGATAGCATCAACCGCCATTCCAACATCCCAATCAGCTTTCTTCATTCCATCGGGATAAATTTGTAAGTCCTTACTTCTTAACTCTAGACCAGCATTTTCTAAAGCTTCAAAAAAAGAAGCTTCACCGATAGCCGTATCACTTTTAACGACATAAGCCATCGCCCTAATTAAATTTCTTTTGTCAGTTAAATAATCTATTAATAAATTGTAATTTACTCTACCTCTATAAAAATTTTTAGCTGAATGATAAAGATTTTGAACGTCAATAAAAATCCCTATTCTTTGAGATGAACGATTGCTCTTCTCAAAACTCATTTCCTTAAATCTAATTTTTTAATCAACTTTTTGTATTTCTCTGGCTCATTTTTTTCTAAATATTTTAGCAACTTCCGACGTAAAGAAACTTTTTTTAGAAGACCTCTTCTGGAATGATTGTCTTTGGGATTTTTCTTTAAGTGTTTAGTTAGCTCTTCTATTTCTTTAGTTAAAAGAGCCACCTGCACNTCTGCTGAGCCNGTATCTTTTTCNTGGCGAGAATAATCGGCGATGATATTTTTTTTAGTTCGTTTTTTAAGCATAAAGTAATTATAACATAAAATTTTTTTATAAATCAAGAAATTAATACTGGGAATTAAAATTAAAATAATTTAGCTAAATTTTGCTTATTTAAAATTTTATTAACTAGCGCATCAGCTTGCCGATTTTCTTCTCTAGAAATATGTTTAAAAACTACTGACTTAAAATCTTGTTTGAGATTCCAAATTTTAATAAAAAGAGGATATAATTTTTCTTCCTTAATTTTATAATTTCCATTAAGTTGATTNGTTAAAAGCTGGCTATCGCTTCTTATCTCTATCTCTAACTCTTTAGCTTGTTGAGCGCCAAAAATTTGCTTAACTTTTGAAAGAGCAAATATTACTGCCTCGTATTCGGCTTGATTGTTTGTCTTTAGGCCTAAATATTTTCCGTATTCATTTTTACCAATAACTACACCGATAGCAGAATCGCCGGGATTTCCTCGAGATCCTCCATCGGTATAAATAATTATTTTTGATGTTTGCTTATTAACCATTCTTTAAAAGATAATCGATAATTTCTTTAACCGCTTGATAAGTTTTAGTTTTACTTTCAAACTCCGCTCCTGCTGCTTTAAGATGGCCGCCACCATTATATTTCTTAAGGAATTTTCCTAAGTCAATCTTTGGTTTTTGATGTTTCCAAGGATTATAATGAAGATGAAGATAAAAAAGATTTTTGCCTTTGGTTATGGCTACGGTATAAATTACCTTGGGATTATAAAAATAAGAAAAAAATCTTAAATGAGGAATTGTAATTTTGCTGCTTAAATCTATAAAAGCAACTTTATTATCATAAAATTTCATATTTTCCTCAAAGAATTTNCTGGCTGTTTGACGCTCTTTAATTATCGCTTTAACATTTTTCTTAATTACAGGAATTTCCATAATTTTTGAAAAGGGAAGTTTAGCTAAAAATTGAACTAGCTGATTAAGAAATTGATGATTTTCTCTNTGTTTATATATTATGGCAGCCAGTAAAATAGCCGGCTTATTAGAAAAAGTTGCTTCTTGNGGATTACGATAACGAGCGCCATCAATAATATCTGCCCAATAAACTAAAGATTGAATAAATTTTGACGGCTTATAATGAAAGCCGCTAACTAGTGAGTCTTTAACTAAATGAGTAGCAGAGTAATAACTAGAGTCAATTTTTTGAAACTTAGTTTCTTGAAAATTTTNTCTCCATTCTTTTTTTAAAAAAGTGGTTGGATGATGATCAAACCAGAAATCTGCTCTTGGATGATAGAAAAAATCAAGAATTACAACCNTCTCGTCATCAGAAGTATTTTTAAAAAAATCGGGACTTGCCCATTTTTGTTCACAGGAATAATTAATTGGATTTAAGCTCTTTATTTTCCCCTTGTTTTTTAAAACAAAATTAACAAAAACTGCTGCGGCACTAACGCCGTCAAAATCATTATGATAATAAATATCATAAATTTTTTCTCTATTTTCTTTATTTTCCATTTTTTAAAGCTTCTATTGCTGGTAATTTTTTACCAGCTAAAAAATCAAGCATTGCTCCGCCACCAGTAGAAATAAAACTAATTTTTTTGTCTAAATGATATTTCTTCAAAAACATAACCGTTTCGCCTCCACCAGCAACCGAAAACACCTTATGATTAGCAGCGATACTTTTAGCGATTCTCAATGACCCGGCAATAAACTTTTTTTCCTCTATGAAACCAAGTGGACCATTCCAAATAATCGTTTTGGCTAGCGATATTTCTTGAGAAAATAAATCAGCAGTTTTTGGTCCAATATCTAAAATCATCTCATTTTGCCAAACATAATCAATAGGTAAAATAATTTTCTTACTTTTTAGAAATTTAATTCTATTTAGAAAATGATCCTTTTCAAATAATGATTTTTTAACATCTTTTCCATAACTAGCTAAAAGCGTATTAGCCAAACCTCCACCAAGCAAAAACTTATCCGCTTTTTTAGAAAAGAAATTAATCATCCCTAACTTATCTGATATTTTTGCTCCACCTAGTATTATCACTAAAGGATGCTTAGCTTTTTGCATTACCAAAGAAAGATTCTTTATTTCTTTTTCTAATTCTAAACCTCCGTAACTAGGTAAAAATTTAGTGATAGCCACAACCGAAGCATTAGCGCGATGAGATACAGCAAAAGCATCATTGATATAAATATCTCCCAAAGCCGCCAATTTAGCAGCAAATTGTAAATCATTTTTTTCCTCCAAAGGAGAAAATCTTAAATTTTCCAGTAGAAAAATTTTCTCTAGAGATTTTAAAATAATTTTCTTAGCTAAATTTAAATCAAGCTTNGGGATAAAAACAATCTTTTTCTTAAGATAACAGCTTAGTTTTTTAGCATCTTTTTTNAAGCTTAATTTAGTATCTTCTCCTTGGGGTCTGCCGCGATGNCTTAAAATAACCACTTTATCNCCATAGNTTAAAAGAANTTTAATAGTTGGAATAGCTTCTTTCATTCGCCAATCATCTTCCGTGTTAAAATCAAGCCTCAAAATTGCCGTTTTNGCTTTTATTTGTTTTTCAGAAATATTAGATAAATATTTAAGCATTTAATACAATTATACAATTTTTAAGCTATAATAAAATTATGGAACAAAAAAATGTAGTTATTTTAGGCGCTGGATTTGCTGGTGTCTCCGCTGCTCGAACTCTAGCAAAAAAAATAAAATACAGCCATCTCAAAAACTCTGTCAAAATTTTTTTAATAGACAAACACGAATATCAAACCTTCACGCCACTTCTTTACAAGGTTGCTGCAACTTCAAAAAGAATTGCTGGTGCTAATTTTCCTAACTTAATAAATTACAAAATTGATGAAATAATAGGCTCCNTGCCAATTACTTTTATCCAAAGCGAAATTTCGGAAATTAATCTAAAAAATAATTTAGTCAATGGTAGCGCCGGCTCTGTGCCATTTGATTATCTCGTTCTNGCTCTNGGTTCAGAAGCTAATTTTTTTAACATTCCAGGANTAAAAGAAAACTCNTTACCTTTTAAATCTTATCGAGATGCTTTAGCAATAAGAGANTCTATCTGGAATTTAGCTTTGGAAGGAAATGAAAAAATAAGAATAATAATTGGCGGAGGTGGCCCTAGCGGCGTTGAGTTGGCCGGAGAACTCGCTAATTTTAGTTCTGAACTAAATCAAGAATTTAGGAATGTCCAATTAGACATAACTATTATTGATGCCTCAGAAAATATTCTATCTGGGCTTCATCCTCACTTAATTTATTTAGCCAAACAAAGATTAAAACAATTAAAAATTAAAATATTAACTGAATCACCAATTATTTCTGTAAAAAATAAAGAAGTCTTTCTAGCTAGCGGCCAATTACCTTTTGATATTTTAATCTGGACTGGCGGCGTTAAACCAAATCATTTAATTTCTAATCTTCCTTTTAAATATCACCGATCAGGAAGAATTGAAGTAAATAAAACTTTCCAATGCCGATTAGAAAGCCAAATTAAAACGGAAGCTAAATTATATGCCGTCGGAGATGTTTGCTGCTTTTATAACCGCCAAGATAAACCTGTTCCTCAAATAGCTAGAATCGCTATCAAAGAAGGAGAAATTGCTGCCTTAAATATTTTTGAAAATCTAAAATTAAAAAAGTCGACAAAAGTTATTCGACATTTTATTTATATCCCCAAAAATTATCCAACAATTTTAACGATAGGAGAAAAATTCACCCTTGCTCAAATAAACACTATCGTTTTAAAGGGTTGCTGCGCCCGAATGTTAAAAAATTTAGTTGAGCTCAATTATTTAATTTCCATAATGCCGTTTTTTAAAGCTATAGAACACTGGCTGTCCGGTTTTATAAATAGGAAATAGGAGCTAGTAATTAGAACTTAGAAAAAATTATAGTATAATATTATAATAAATATATGAATTTCTATGAAATCATCACTAATCGAGAGAGAGAGAAAGAGAGAGTAAACTAACTCCTTATTTCTTTTTTCTTTATAATTCTTTATAATAAAAAGATATATGAAACAAATAACTGAACAAACAAAAGAAGAAAGAGTATTTTTAAGGAAGTTCTCGGAGATAAAACCGCTAGGTTTCTTCTCTAAGAAGAAGGTTTTATCGAGAGTGCAGCGGTCACTAACCGCTGGAGCCAATGAACCG
>JGI24721J44947_10006916_pt1 | contig 15137 bp, 16 predicted proteins | sample YelNatPaOPGAMG01_FD_44947 | JGI IMG/M metagenome (IMG submission 44947)
CTTTTCAAAGGTTCTCGGCGGTACGGTTGCTATTTGAGGCTTCGCCTTATAGGTTTGTACTGCTATGCCGTTTCCGCCGTAAACAATCCTTGTTGCGGTTAACATTTTTTCTTCGTTTATTTCAAGTTTGACAATGTCTGGAATTAAGCCAGTTTGGAGCCTTGCGGCAAGCCTCGCGGCAAGTTCCTTTCCTCTCCTAGTTGAACCTATCAAAAGTATTTGGGGTTTATGTTTGGTCGCTAAATCGGCTAAGGCGCCAAGGTAAGGTTCCACCTGGAGGTTTTTGAAAATCGGGTTATCCGCTGTAAGGATTTTATCAGCGCCATACGCCGCCAAATCCTCTGCTTGCTCTTTAATATTATGTCCTAAAACTATTGCTGCTAGTTCCGTTTGAAGTTTATCTGCGAGTTCCCGACCCTTGCTCAGCATTTCAGCTGTCAAGTCCAAGTTTTCAGAGAAAACCCATACTCCGTTAAAAGTGCTCATTTCCCTTATCCTCCAAGCACTCCGTCTTGAATTAACGCCTTAACCAGCTTCTCAGCTATTTCTTTTGGGTTTTCGCCTTCAATCTTGATCCTTTTCCTTTCAACTTTAGGCGCTGAAACCTCTAACACTTGAATGGCTATGGCTTCAACTTTTTCCTTTGAAACTCCCAAGTCTGAAAGAGTCCATGTTACAAGTTCTTTCCTTGAAGCTTTAAGAACATCCATCAGCGTTGGCACTCTAGACTCATTAATTTCCTTCGTAACGGTCAGTAAAGCGGGCATTTTAACTTTAACGACTTCTGAGCAATCTTCTAAAATTCGTTCAGCTATTATGGCGTTGCTTTCTAGGCCTACCCTATGCGCATATGTTACTGCTGGTATGCCTAGAATTTCAGCTAGCCTCGGCCCAACCTGTCCTGAATAACTGTCAATGCTTGCTTCTCCACATATAATTATGTCAAAAGAACCTACTTTCTTTACGGCTTCGGCAAGAATCTGTGAAACCACTAAAGTATCGGAGTTTTGAACAGCGCTGTCCTGCACTAGGAAAGCTTTGTCCGCACCCATGGCTAATGCCTCTCTAAGCGCGGAAGAGGCACTCTCTGAGCTTACGGTTAAGGCTATGACTTCGCCTCCATGCTTCTCCTTTATCCTTATGGCTTCTTCTAGAGCGTTCTTATCAAAATCACTTATCTTTCTCGGGGCATCCGCCATTAACAACTTGCGGGTGGCAGAATCAACCTTTATTTGAGACACGTCAATAGCGTATTTAAGGCAAACTATTATCCTTGGCATATATCCGTTAAACCTCCACTTTAAGTTTCAAATTATTGCCGTGAATATGGTGGTTCCAAAATAAAAGGGGTTATTTGTAGGGAACGTATTCCTTTCCGAGGAGTTCTCTTCCAATTACTATCTTCTGTATGTTTTGCCCGCCTTCCGCTCCTACAACGTAGGACATTACGCCGCGCCAAGCCGCCTCAAACAAGTATTCTTTAGTATAGCCTGCAGCTCCCAACCATATCATAGCTTTTTCAGCTGCTTTAAGCGCCAAGAATGGGCCTTTCCATTTAATCATAGAGATCCATTTGGCTACTTCCGTAGGCTTAAAGGTTTTTGCCTCTGAAACTTTCACTGTAAGGCCTTCTTCCGCATACCTTATGTCCTGCATCCAAGCTGTTTTCATAGTCATGAGTTTTAATGCTTCCATTTCCATGTATATTTCTGCCAGTTCAAACTGAATTGCCTCGTATTTTGCTAGGGGCATTCCAAAAACTTTCCTCTCTTTTATGTAGGGAATGGCGTCATCTAAAATGCGCCTAATAACTCCTGCGCAGCTTGCCCCTATCATTAGTCTGGCATTGTCAAAGCCTTCCATGGTATGATAAAAGCCTTTGCCAACTTCTCCAAGCCTGTACTCGTCTGAAAGTCTCACGTCTTTCAATACGAAGCCTCCTGTGGAAATAGCCATTCTCCCAGAATCTTTGTAAGGTTCTATTACCTCAACTCCATCAGCGTCTATAGGCACAAAAAAGGCTGTTATATTGCGGTGGGGGGCCTCAGGAACCAGCGGTCCTGTTCTTGCGTTAACCCAGTAGCCTCCGCCCCACATTTTGCATTCTTCTGTGCCGCTGATGAATGTTTTTTCACCGTTGAGAACCCATTCATTTCCTTCCATTTTCGCTGTGGTCTTGTGTCCTGCAACATCTGAGCCTCCTACAGGCTCTGTTGCCCCAATGCCGATGAATTTCTCGCCTCTGATTGCNGGCTTTACATATTTTTCTCTAACAGTTTCTGAACAGTGCCTATCTATTGTGTATCCCCATCCNGTTTCAACCGCCATNAANCCTGCAGCAGTGGCGATTGTNGGGTCGTAGTATCCTATGGTTTCAGCTATAAGTGCTTGTGTTTTCCAATCTAAGCCTAATCCTCCATGTTCTTGAGGCACTGTGCCCATTATAACGCCAAGTTTAGCCAAGCCTTCGACAATGTCTTTGGGGTACGGGTGTCCCTTATCATCCATTTGCCTGACGCGTACGGCTGTCAAGTTTCTTTCGCACCATTCTTTAACGGCTTTAACTATGAGCTTCTGTTCTTCGGTTTCCGTAAAATCAAACACCATATTTTCTCACCGTTTACTTGAAAATGCATCTTGCCACGTAGCCAATATAAATATTTATCTATTAAGCTGAAGAGTTGCATGGAAAATGATAGTAGTGCATTTTTTAGCGGCAAAACTTTCAATAATACATGGTTTAATTAATAGCATACAAGGGGTGAAAGGAGTGAATCTTTTCCTATTCCTCCTAATCTGGGCTTTTGTGTGGTATATTCCAATACCGCCTAGGAAGACTGGATGGAAGAAGCCTTCACGATTTATGTCGCTTTTCTTAGGGTTGTTTCTTTTCTTTATAATTCAGTTCTCCAAGCAGCCCCTTAGCATTTTCACATATTTACTTGTGTTTCTCAGGCTTTTCGTTGCGTTTGTAGAGTCAGCTTTTTCCATAAGGCGCGCTTATCTGGAAGAGCCGGAAAAGCATTATTACTACTATGGTAAGCGTTTTCCATGGAAGGTTTCAGCGAAAATTAGGGCAAGACTCATAGGCGTTTTATTCATCCTTTATCTGCTTGCAGCCTCTACAATGATAGTTTTTGGGCAAGTTCAAAGGGTTGCCAACGCCGCCTATTTCAGCAGTTTTATTCATATTGGTTCAGGGTTGCCATTTAACACTGGAATCCCTGACAACATGGTGCGTCTAGTCACAGAAGAGCTTGCCGTTTCCATAGCCAGAAGGCACATGTCAGAGTTTGGAAGTAACACCCAAATTTTAGGCTGTCACATCACGAAAAATCCTGAAGGCGGGCTTGTTTGGGTTGCCGTTATAGGTTCCACCAATTTGATAGCTGAAAACTATGTTAAAGGTTTCGTTATAATAGATGCTACAGACCCTATTACTCCTCCAAAAATAGTGAAGAACGAGTTTGCAGTTGGGGAAGGCTTATGGTGGGACCATAATATTCATTTTCGCTCTTATATGAACGACATGTCAAGAAGCTATGGCATAGCCTACATCACATGGAACTTTGCAACAAATGAGGCTGCCTACGTTGTGGCACGCTATAACGTAGGCTTTGATTTGATTAGGCGATATGAAACTCCCATGGTTTATGACCCGCAAGGTAACCTATACCCCCAAGCAGAGTCCCTTTCTCAAATTCCCCAATGGATTACACAGGTTTATGATGAAGATTGGCTTGAGGAGATGATAAACGAAATGGGAGGCTTTAGAAGAGGCGAAAGTTTCGACTACTGGGCAGGCGGTTTTCTATGGATAATTCCGCCAAGCCGTGAACGCTTCGAAATGACTGAAGACACCCGCTATATTGTTGACCCCGAATCAGGCGATGTTGTAGCATTAGTCTGCGTAAACCCTGTGGGAAACACGCGAACCCTTTCCGGAGTTTTCAAGGCTACGCGAAACAGCATATTCTTCTACGACTTCAGACAAGCCAACTACATTTCAGGAATGACAGCCGAAGACTTTGTTGAGGGGAGACTTCCAAAACCCGCCGCCGGCATTTATGACGCTGAAATGCCCCTGTTATATCCTATTGAAATTTCGCCCGGCAAATATAGGCTAGCATGGTATGTGCCCATCTACTGGAGGGAGGGCACATGGGAAGCGGATGAAACCATATACTTGGCTGGCTTTGCCATAGTGGACGCTGAAGAAGCCAGCAAAATAGCCATAACAATTGGTGAGGAAGGCTTAACAAGCGAGCAGCTTGTGCGCAAAACACGTTTAGATTTTCTGAAACTTTTCGGCGTGGTAACCTACACTGAAGTTAGTGCATTAGTTTTGGGCAAATATGAGTACGTGGAAGATGGAACAACGCATGTAGTATTGCGGCTGGACAACGAAACTTATCCGTGGGTGGAAGCAACCCCGAAGGACATTCCAACTCTTCAATGGAACGAATTAATGGCGACAAAAACAGGAGAAAACGTTACTGTGCAAATTGAAAAACGGGGAGATAGATGGGTGATAAACAGCCTTCGACAACCTGAACATTCCAACTTCCTAGTAAACGGAGACTTTTGCAACTCCCCTTATCTTTAAAAGCTCTGGAATAAGCTCACCGGGAATCTTCTTTTCAGCGATAAGAGTGAGTTTAGGTTCAGGCGAAAGCTCCGGGTCATCAACAATCGCCTGCCTTATACTCAAACCGCCCTTTGCAAGAATCATGGCTGCGTTTGCCAATATTCCTGGAATTTTAGCGTCAACAGGAGTTATTTCGACAACTCCGAGGTCTAGGTGTCTTGCAATCTCTTTGAGGGAATGCCCAGCAGACCTCAAACCTTCAAATATTAATCGTAGCTCACGATTAGCCCCTATGGTGCTTATTGTCTCGTTAACAGTTCGCCTGTCAACGCCGGCAACCCGAGCAATCCGCACTGGCGGAATTTCAATTTCGTTAAGGTAAACTTTCCCTTTTCTAACGCTTAACCCGTTTTCTACAAGAATGCGCGCCACTTTTAGTCTTTCAGGATAATTTTCCAAATGTTTTTTTATATTATTCCACATGCTTTCGTGCCCTCAATGTACTTTTTTGTGCAATAAAGTATAAATATGTTTATTTAATCCAATGCCTTTAGCGACTTAAACGTTTATGCGGGTCAAGTTTTNCGAGGCTACAGACATGCATATAGCTGGTGCCAAAAGACTAGGGAGGGATCCTTGCGTTGATGTTCGCCTAGTTGACATGTTCTTTTTGAAGTGCCACGAGAAAGTTGATGAGCAACGGCTTGCTAATCTTAAGGCTGAAATTGAGTCTGATGGGATTCTTAAAAAGCCCATAGTTGTGGATGTCAACACAAACGTTGTTCTTGACGGACACCATAGAATAGGTGCCTTGAAGGCTCTTGGTTGTTCAAAAATACCCGTGGTCCTCGTTGATTATCAATCTCCTAAAATCGGCGTCAAAACCTCAGAAAAAGGTAAAGAATATTCAAAGCATAAAGTTATTGAAGCTGCCTTAAAGGGTGAACCACTGCCGCCGAAATCCACATGGCACTATGTTACTTGTTCCAAAGAAATAGCTCACATCTCTAAAATACAGAAGCCAGTAAACGTTCCTCTTGAAAATTTAAAGTGAAAGAGCGGCTTTCTATAANTCGTGTACAAAATTATACTCAAAAGACTTAAATATAACATTTAAGTTCTTTTCTCAGCACCATTCAGGAGTGAAACATATGCCTTCAACAAAAATAGTTTTAGACGAGGAGGAAATCCCTAANCAGTGGTATTGCATACTGCCAGATCTTCCTAAACCGTTACCTCCATTTATAGAACCAGAGACAAGAGCGCCAGGTGGTGGAGTAGCCCCAAAAATATTCCCAAAGCAAATTCTAGCCCAAGAATTCAGCCAAGATCGTTGGATAGACATACCTGAGGAAGTGAGAGAAGTTTACAAGCTTTGGAGGCCTACTCCGCTTTTTAGGGCTGTGAGACTTGAAAGGGCTTTGAAAACTCCTGCAAAAATTTATTACAAATACGAGGGGGTTAGCCCTCCGGGAAGCCACAAGCCTAACACGGCTGTTGCCCAAGCTTACTATAACATGAAAGAGGGTATCCAGCGACTAGCAACAGAAACAGGCGCCGGCCAGTGGGGTTCCGCTTTGGCTTTTGGGTGTATGCTGTTTGGGTTGAAATGCACTGTTTATATGGTCAAGGTGAGTTATCAACAGAAGCCTTACAGAAGGATTATGATGGAGTCTTATGGGGCAGACGTTTATGCAAGTCCCAGCGAACACACGGAAACTGGCAGAAAAATCTTAAAAGAAGACCCGAATAATCCAGGCAGTTTAGGCATAGCCATAAGTGAGGCTGTTGACGACGCTCTTACTCATGAAGATGCTAATTATGGCATAGGCAGCGTTTTCAACCACGTTCTGCTACATCAAACAGTAATTGGGTTAGAAGCCAAAAAACAGCTGGAGATCGCTGAAGACTATCCAGACGTGATATATGGGTGCATAGGCGGAGGAAGCAGCTTCTCCGGAATTATGTGGCCTTTCTACTATGATAGGGTTTCTGGGAAAGCGCCGAAGGATATTCGATTTGTGGCTGTAGAACCCACTGCATGTCCTTCAGTCACTAAAGGAGAATACACCTATGACCACGGAGACACAGCAAGGATAACTCCGCTAGTTCCGATGCACACTTTAGGTCATGATTATATACCGCCGCCAATCCATGCTGGAGGCTTACGCTACCATGGAATAGCGCCCACCATAAGCCTGCTTGCTTCAAAGAAACAGCTGGAAACTGTGGCTTACAATCAAGTTGAAGTTTTCGACGCTGCAAAACTCTTCATCCAAACTGAGGGCATAATACCAGCTCCAGAACCAGCTCACGCCATTAAAGCAGCCATCGACGAAGCCTTAAGATGCAAGAAAACAGGCGAAGAAAAAGTTATCCTCTTCTTGCTGTGCGGTCACGGTTACTTCGACATGCAAGCATACTCTGACTACTTTAGCGGTAAGCTGCCACCCTACGAATATCCAACAGAAAAAGTTAAGGAGGCTATGCAAAAACTTAGGAAGCTCTATCCATGGCTAGATGATGTCAAAAAGAAGTTTATTGGGTGAGAAAAAGGCTTAATAGGTATCTTCCTTTTATTTTTTCCAAATATTGTCTCGTCCTAACGCGTTATTAGGTAAATAGGTTTAACGAGTTGAGAAGCGATTGTCTGAAGATAAAATTTCAGTAAAGACTGTTGGATTCATTGTCAATCCAGTCGCTGGAATGGGAGGAACTGTTGGGCTTAAAGGCACAGATGGAAAGGCAATTTTGAAAAAAGCTATAACCCTCGGAGCGAAACCAGTGGCGCCGGCAAGGGCAGAATCCTTTCTATCAGAACTTAAACCCCTCAAAGGAAAGATACGCCTTATAGTTGGCGCTGGAAGCATGGGAGAAAACGAGGCGCAAAATTGCAGTTTCTCCTACGCTGTCATCGGGAAGAAGAAAAAGGAAACCAGCGCCAAAGACACGATGGACATTGCACAAAGAATCAAAGAAATAGGGGCAGACTTACTTGTCTTCTGCGGCGGAGACGGGACAGCCCGCGACGTGTTAAACGCTGTTGACATGAGTCTTCCAGTTTTAGGCGTTCCGACAGGTGTTAAAATGCACAGTGCCGTCTTCGCCGTGAACCCTGAAGCTGCAGCGCAAATAGTCAAAGGATTCCTTTTTGAAGGACTGCCTCTAAAAGAAGCAGAAGTGATGGATGTGGATGAGGAAGCTTTCAGAAAAGGGCGAGTGTCCGCGGAACTGTATGGTTATATGCTTGTTCCCTACGAGCCATTTCTAATTCAAGGCTTCAAGATAGCAAGTCCAATAACGGAAAGCGAACTACGCAATCAAGCGGCAATAGCCATTTACATTATTGAAAATATGGAACCCAATGTAGTCTACATTGTTGGTCCGGGAACAACCACCCGCACAATAGGCGATCTTCTAGACGCAGACAAAACGCTTTTGGGGGTTGACCTCTTCTGCAACAATCAACTAATAGCTAAAGACGTAAACGAGAAACAAATTCTTGAGAAAATCAGTGGGGAAAAAGCAAAAATTATAGTTACTCCCATAGGCGGACAAGGCTTCATATTTGGAAGAGGGAACCAACAAATAAGCTCAAAAGTTATTCGGCAAGTAGGCTTAGACAACATAATCGTAGTTGCTACAAAAAGCAAACTGGAAAACTTGAAAAGTTTAAGGGTTGACACAGGCGACCCAAGCCTTGACGAGGAGCTTAGGAAAAGCCAATTGAAGGTTATAGTTGACTATAAAATGGAACGCGTTATGCCCGTTGAATAGCAACACAATTTTATCATAGAACAATATAAATAGTCACTGTTGGAAGGTTTCACTATGATTCCAATTAATTCTCCGCAAATTGGAGAAGAAGAAATTGAAGCTGTTGTTAAAGTTTTGAAAAGCGGCGTGCTCACTCACGGGCTTGGCGAAGGCCCTATGGTTAAAAAATTTGAAGAGGATTTTGCAAGGTTTGTGGAAGCAAAATACGCTTTGGCTGTCAACAGTGGAACCGCCGCCTTGCACATGGCGGTTGTAGGGGCTGAAATAACCAGCGGTGATGAGGTAATTCTTCCAAGCTTCACCTTTGTAGCGACAGCCGAAGCTGTTGTTATGGCTGGAGCCAAACCAGTATTTGTAGACATAGATCCCGAAACCTACAATATTTCTCCGGAAAAAGTTGAAAAAGCCATAACCAAAAAGACCAAGGCCATTATTGCAGTTGATCTTTATGGTTCGCCAGCCGACCTTAAACCTATAAAGGAGACAGCTGACAAACATGGTTTAAAAGTTGTTGAGGATGCAGCTCAAGCGCACGGTGCAGTTTATAAGGGTAAACCAGTTGGCACATATGCGGATGTGGCGTGCTGGAGCTTTTATGCTAGTAAAAACATGACCACAGGCGAGGGAGGAATGATAACAACAAATGATGGTGAAATGGCTGAAAAGCTGAAGCTTTTAAGAACTCATGGGGAGAAGGAGAAATACAAGTCTATTCTTTTAGGGCACAATTACCGTATGCCAGAAATCCAAGCTGCAATAGGCTGCGCACAGCTAGCCAAGCTGCCTATTTTCTTGGCTAAGAGAAGGGAAAACGCCGAACGATTAACTGCAAAACTTAGAGGAACTAAAAATCTGCAACTGCCCACTGAGCCTAAAAACTGCAAAAACAGTTGGTATCTTTACACTGTTCGGCTGAAGGGCGCAAAAATGGAAAAGAGAAACGCTGTTGTCGAAAAGTTGAGGCAAGAAGGTATAGGTGCTGAAGTGTACTATGCGTGTCCCATTCATCTTATGCCATACTACAGAAAATTTGGGAAATTTAAGCTTCCAGAAACGGAAAAGGCATCAGAGCAAGTGTTTTCTTTGCCAGTTCATCCTGGCGTCACCTTGGAGCAGATAGACTTCATAAGTGAAACCGTTTTACGATGCGTGAAATGAAATCTGCACGCTAGGTTTTTATAGAATGCCCCGTAGTATTGGGCTCCCACTAGCTGAAAAGAGTTTTGAGGGGGAGCCTACACATGCAAAAATCCAGAGTTATTATTATGGGCGCGGCTGGAAGGGATTTTCATAACTTTAACGTTTACTTTAGAAATAACAATGCCTATGAGGTTGTTGCCTTCACAGCCACGCAGGTTCCAGGAATTGAGTGTAGAATTTATCCTCCGGAACTTGCCGGCAGCAACTACCCAAATGGTATACCTATCTACCCTGAAGAAGAGTTGGCGAGGTTAATACAAGAATATGATGTAGACCAAGTGGTTTTTGCTTACACTGACGTTTCTTACGAATATGTTATGCATAANGCATCAATAGTTTTGGCGAACGGAGCTGANTTCCNNTTGATGGGGCCGAAGACAACTATGCTTAAGGCCAAGGTTCCAGTAATTTCCGTGGGCGCTGTTAGGACAGGCTCTGGGAAAAGTCAAACCTCACGTCAAATTGCAAAAATTTTGAAAAGTAAAGGCTTAAAAGTTGTTGTTGTTAGGCACCCCATGCCCTACGGAGACTTAACGAAGCAGGTTTGCCAACGCTTTGCCTCTTATGAAGATCTTGACCGATACAACTGCACAGTTGAGGAGAGAGAGGAATATGAACCTCATATCGAAAATGGAGTAGTGGTCTATGCTGGTGTTGATTACGAGAAAATTTTGAAGGAAGCTGAAAAAGAAGCTGAAATTATTGTATGGGATGGAGGAAACAACGATATACCCTTTTTTAAGCCAAACCTACATATAGTTGTAGCCGACCCTCACAGAGCAGGCCACGAGATTTCCTACTATCCTAGTGAGGCTAATGTGCGGATGGCAAACGTTATAATAATAAATAAGATTGATACCGCGGATCCGGAAAATGTGAGTCTTGTGAAAAGAAATTTAAGGATTATTAACCCAAACGCCCTAATCCTAGAAGCGGCGTCACCGATAAGTGCTGACAATCCCGATTTAATCAAGGGTAAGCGCGTACTAGTTATAGAGGATGGTCCAACATTGACGCATGGTAATATGCCCTATGGAGCAGCAACCATAATGGCCAAAAAGTTTGTAGCGCGAGAGATAGTTGATCCTAGACCATATGCTGTAGGCGCAATAAAGGAAACTTACGAGAAATATCCCCATTTGGGCGCAGTTCTGCCAGCTGTAGGCTATGGCGAGAAACAAATAGCCGAGCTTAAGGAGACGATCATTCGCACTCCATGCGATGTCGTAGTAATCGGAACCCCCGTTAACCTGCAAAGAGTAATTACCATTGACAAACCAACAGTAAGAGTAAAATATGAGCTTAAAGTATTAGGAGCATTATCTTTAGAACAGATTTTAGATGATTTCCTTCAAAGGAGGATTGGAAATGAATAATGAGGAAACGGAGATTTCGCGGGTGAGGATAAGATTTTTAGTTGAGGGTTTAGGTGAAGCTGAAGGAGAGTTTATCCGCCATTTGGCCCCAAGAACCGTGGACATGGTGGTTAGAAAGCTTCCTTTTGAAGGGAGAGCCGCCCTTTGGAAAGAGGAAGTCTACTTTGAAATACCTGTTCGAATGGGAGATGAAAAGGCAAAAAGTGTTGTTGAAAAGGGAACCATAGCTTTCTGGCCTATGGGAAGCGCCCTGTGCATATTTTACGGGGAATCCCAACCATACAGTCCTGTGAACGTATTAGGCAAAGTAACCAAAAATCTTGAACTGTTTAGCAAGGTTAAAAGTGGGACCACAATCAAGGTGGAAAAGTTATAGGAAAACGCTTTCACTCCAGCTTTTTAAAAGTTTTTCACACTCTTCTTTTACTTCCTTTTTTCGGCTTTTCCTTTTTAAAGTCTCAAGAAATTCTATGCGTTTCTCCACTGAACGCCTTTCAGCTTCGCCGCCATAATAAAGGTTGCCTTCAAGATATTCTTTCATATGGTTTGCCTTTTGTATAAAGAGACTGGCTGCGTCTATTGGGTTTTGCACAGCGTACTTGTTTGCCCAGATGGAAGCTTCGGATTCACGGAGCTGTGTTAATCCATCAATTTCCACTATTGTGCGTATGTATGTTCTTAAAAAGTTATAGTAGCCAGCTGTCTTGATAAGTTTAAGTGCTTCTTTCGCTTTCTGTTTAAAATCAAGGCTTCCTTTAACCTTTAAGCGGTGCTTATAACCCTTTTTCGCTAGTTTTCCAGCTTCTCTAACTTCATCAGCTGTGTATATTCTGTCTGGAAATGCCAATTTGAACCCTTAACTATCGATAGAGTTACACGCCTTTAAAAGTGTTAAAAATCAATTACTCTACTGCCTTGTAAATCTTAATATTGTGGCTTCCAGAGACCAGCTGAACTACGCCACTGTTCTCCAATTGTTCCAACAAATCTTTTGCTGCACTTATCCGTATATTGAAGCGAGATGCCACTGCATAGGGAGTTAGAACACGCATTTTCTTTAGTTCATCAACCATCTTGCCGCTCTTAAAGTCTGGAGCAATTATTCCAGCTGGCTTTTTCTCCCTTACCCCAGCCTTGTCCTTTTCTTTCTTCTTTCTTTCCTCTTCATCCTTTTTAAGTTGCATACGTTCCATCTGTTTTAGGCTGAGTTTCTTTTTTCCACCCATAACTGGCATCTCCTGAAATATTTACGCGGTTATTCTACTCGTTACCCTAACTTATATGCGTTACTAACAAAGAAGACTTAAGAATGCAAAAAGAAAGAGGGATTTTAAGGGTTATCTGCCCATAACTTTTCTAGCTGCAATTTCAATATCCTCAGCTTTTATTGTTTTTCGCCCAGTGTGCATTGCAAAGTCAAGGGCTTCTTTGGCTATCTTTATTCCAATCTCCTCTAAGGCTTTAGCTAACTCCTTTGCAGCTGCTTCGCTTACTCGGTCAGCTCCAGCTTTCTTGCAAAGTCTGTGCATGGGAGCAATTGCTAACTCTAAATCTGCCATAAAGACTCCTCCGTGGCTTCTTTTTATATTTAAAGCAATATTTAACGTTTATTGCGCGTCATCTTCCAAAATTCGACGCTTAGGCTTAATCTTCTTCAGATGATAGAGGAAATTATAAAAGCGTCTAAAAGCGTAGTTTTATGCTTAAAAGTGATGGCTGAATGAAACCTCTCAGATACGTTGACGCGCACATACATCTTTCTGACGAGGAATACTCTGGAAAAGTTGATGAAATTGTTTCTGAAGCCAGAAACTCCAATGTGGTTGCTTTGGTCTCTAACTCCATGGACTTGAAAACAAGTGTCGAAAGCCTAAAATTGGCTGAAAAACATCGTGGAACCGTTTTCGCTGCTTTGGGAATTCACCCGTGGAGCGTAAACGCATTAACTGAAGACAAGCTTCGTGAAACTTCTGAGCTTATTTTAAAACAGCGGAAAAATAGCGCTGTGGTGGCTATCGGAGAAGTGGGGTTAGACTACAAGTATGAGAAGATATGGGATAAGCAGCTAATGGTTTTTGATGATGTTGCATTTAGCTGAAAAGTTAGACTTACCAGTTATAATTCATTCCCGTGGGACAACCGCAAAAATTTTGGAGATGCTTCCGTCGTATAGTCTTAAAAGGGTTTTGTTGCACTGGTTCAGCCACCCAATAAGCCTGTTGTCAAAGGCTGTGGAGAGAGGATATTACATTAGCGAGGGGCCACCAGTGGCGTATTCAAATGGTATACGCGAGGTGGTGAAAAGAATCCCTTTAACCAATTTTTTAACAGAGACTGATGGGCCAGTGCGCTACTTTAAAAGCCCTTTCGACGGAGAAATGACAACTCCCACTTTTCTCCCCATGGTTGTTAAGGCTGTGGCAGAAGTTAAAAAATTGGATGTTTTCGAAGTTGCCGAGCAAATAATAAGAAATTTCGAAGATTTCTTCGGAGTTAAACTGAATTCAGTCAAGGGTTAGGTCGTCAAACGTGTATTTTATTCACGTTTTAGAGATTAGACGCGTAAAGTTAAATTAGGTTTGTTGTTTTATGAGATGTTCACTTTACGCCTTTAACGGTGCTACGCAAATATGGCAAAATTTGCTTGGAGGACGCTGAAATTTGGGAAAAGTCCGAACAGAACACATTAAGCGAGTAGCCAAGGAGCTTATTAGGCGTTTTCCCAACAAGTTTTCCGGTGATTTTGAAGAAAATAAACGCGTGGTTTCAACATTAGTTCAGGGAGCGACAACCAGAGTGCGAAACCAGATTGCGGGATATATAACCCACATTTATTCTGGCATGCAAGGATCAGCCTCAAGCGAAGGCTCAGAAGAAAGCGGGTAACTTTATTAAACTGCGCTTAATATTTTAGAAGACAACGAGGCCTCTAAAGCATGGTAGACCAATATAGACGCGGATGGGCTTTACGGTATCTCCGCGAGGCAAAAGCAGAGCTTGAAGCCGCTAGAAAAATGCCCTACATGGCTCAAAGCCTTATTTTAGAGGCCATAAGAAAAGCTAGAAACGCCATATACTACAGCCTAGGAGAACCCGCCTTCATAGAAGGCATCGTTAAAGAAGCCGCAGAAAACATGCAGATTGGAAATGATCCAGTTTTAAAATGTTTGGTGGAAATTGAAGGAACCCTTCAACAACTAACACATCTAGAAGAAGTGGATGGAGAAAAAGCCATGAAACATGCAGACAGCCTAATCCAACTAGCCTCAGAGATAGTTGAAACCTTGATAGGAGAAAAAGTGGAAGACTAAAAACTATAGTTTTTATATAGCTTCAGATATTCGGTTTAAGGCTTTCTTAATGTTTTCAACAGAGTTTGCAAAGGATAGGCGCAGGTATCCCTCACCGTAGGCTCCAAAGGCTGTTCCAGGCAAGACTGCCACACCAGCCTTGTTAAGCAAATAGTCCGAAAGCTCCTGAGACTTCATTCCCGTGCCAGTTATGTTTGGAAACACATAGAAGGCTCCGCAGGGTTTCTTACATGTTATTCCTTTGATGCTGTTCAAGCCTGAAACTATGATTTCTCTGCGTTTTTTAAATTCTGCAACCATTTCTTTAACGCTGTCTTGTGGACCTTTTAGGGCTTCGACGCCAGCAATCTGGGCGAAGGCGCATGTGCAAGAGTTGGAGTTAATCATCAGCTGTGTGATTTTTTGAGCTAAGTCTTTTCGCATTACGCCATAACCAAGTCTCCAACCTGTCATGGCGTAAGTTTTCGAAAAACCATCCAATATTATGGTTTTCTCCTTCATTCCAGGAAACGAGGCAATGCTTTCATGTTCTCCTTCATAGATTATTCGGCTGTAAACTTCGTCTGAAAACACTAAAACGTCGTCTCTTTTGGCAACACAGTCAGCTATGAGTTTTAAGTCTTCCCGTGTTAAAACGCCGCCAGTCGGGTTTTCCGGCGAATTTATAATAATCATCGTTTTCTTCGTTATCCTCTCTTTTACATATTCATGGTCTAGTCCAAAGTCTTTCTCCTCTTCAAGAGGCAACGGCACTGGTTTAGCGCCAACAAAGTTTATCACAGATTCGTAGATTGGGAAGCCTGGATTTGGATATAAGACTTCCTCGCCGGGGTTTACGCATGCAAGTATGGCGAGGAAAATTATTGGTTTAGCGCCTGGAGCCAC
>JGI24721J44947_10006918_pt1 | contig 15136 bp, 12 predicted proteins | sample YelNatPaOPGAMG01_FD_44947 | JGI IMG/M metagenome (IMG submission 44947)
AATCTGAAGCTGTCGCAGCAGTTGGTTATGACCCCTCGCCTTCAGCTTGCCATTAAAATGCTGGCACTGAACAATATCGAACTTTCAGATATGGTTAAGCAGGAAATACTCGAAAACCCGATACTTGAACAGGAAATAGCGGGTATAAAGAGCGAAGAAGAGTACGAAAGCGAAAATTTTACGCCGGCAAACGAAGCAATGCCCGATTCCGGCGGAGCCATAGCGGAAGCGGAAGACGGATTTAAGGAAATTGCCCAATACTTAGTCAACTATAACGAACAGTTTGTCGATTTATCCAAGGACGGTACCAATTACGGCGGGTCAGATAAAAATTATTTAGAATACAAGCTGGAAAATAGTTTTTACGCCGGTAAAACCCTTTACGAGCATTTAATGGAGCAGGTGAGAACCGGAAACTTTTCCGATAAGGAAATTTTGCTTGCCGAATATATCGCGGGAAATTTGGATTCGAAAGGACTGCTCGCCGTTTCGGCGCATGACCTTGAGAATTTTGCGGCAAATTTGGGGGCGGCCGACGTTAAAACGTTTGTAGCTCGTACTCTTGGTAAAATAAACAGGCTTGAGCCCATCGGTCTTGCCGCCGAAAATACGTTATCGAGTCTGTTGATACAGGCGGACTATTATTTTAAAGACGATATCCTGCTTAAGAATATAATCAAAAAATACCTTAAGGAAGTAGCAAATAAAAATTATCAAAAAATATCCAAAGAAACGGGAAAGAGCATAAAAGATGTTTTAAGTTCTGTAGAAAATCTGAAAAAATTAAATCCTAACCCGGCGGCTAATTTCGGCAGGGAAGAACCGCGCTATATAGTCCCAGACCTGTTTTTAAAGAAAGAGGGCGGACGTTATACGGTATTCATGGACGACAATTCTATCCCACAAATCAGAATAAACGGTTATTATAAAAAAATTCTCAGCGGAGAGATTGAAGTATCAGGCGATATGAAAAGTTATGCGGAAGAAAGATTCAAGTCTGCTTTATGGCTTATGAAAAGCATAGACACCAGAAAAGAAACAATTTTAAATATTGCGCAAAAAATAGTCGATAAACAAACGGAATATTTTAATAAAGGCGTCGGAAATCTTAAGCCTTTAATTTTAAAAGATATAGCCGAAGAACTGAATATTCACGAATCTACGGTATCCAGAGCGACTGCCAATAAATATTTAAGCACGCATATCGGTGTTTTCGAGCTCAAGGATTTTTTTACGGGAGCGTCCTACGGCGAATCTTCTTCAGAAAACGTTATGATGAGGATAAAAGCCATTATAGATTCCGAATATGCGTCAGGTAAAATTTTCAGGGATAACGAGATANCCGATATACTAAAAAAACAGGGAATTACCATAGCCAGAAGAACTATCGCCAAATACAGGGAAATTATGAATATACCGCCGTCGAGCATTAGGAATAAGCAAATAAAGTTACATTAAGAATAAAAAGCGGGATTGCTTCGTCGCTGACGCTCCTCGCAATGACTGCCTGTAATGACTGCCTGTAATGACTGCGTATTGTCATTGCGAGCGAAGCATATCGGACCACGTGTCCGATGCAATCCCAACGACGGAATGGAATTATAAATATAACATTAATCGATTAACTAACTAACTAAATAAATAAATAACTAACTAAATAAATAATTAATTAATTAACTAAAGGAGACCTAACAGATGAACATTGCGATTACTTTTAAACATATCGATTCGAGCGACGCTATAAGAAAATATGCTGAATCGAAGGTTTTGAAACTCGAAAAATATTTAAATAATATTCTGGATGTCCACGTTACTTTAAGCATGGAACGTGTGGACCACAAGGAATCCGGCGTTGCCCAGATTAAACTGTCGGCTAGGAATCTTAACGTTAACGCGGAGGAAAAGTCCGCCGATATCTACAGCGCTATAGACCTCTTGTTGGAAAAGGTGGAGGCGCAGATTAAAAAACATAAAGAAAAGCTCAGAAGAAAAGAGCACGCAGAGGAAGGCGCAGGTACAACCGAGCCTGAAGAGGATGTTTCCTATCCTGAAGTAAAAGATGATTACGAAAGACAGCCTCTAAGCGTTAAAGAAGCCTTGCGCAAATTAGAAAAAAGAAATAAAGATTTCATAATTTTTAAAGATAAAGAGTCTTCTAAAATATCTTTTATTTTTAGGGAAGAAGACGGGGGATTTTCGTTAATTGCTCCNGATTTATAAGTAAATATGGAAATATGGAAAAACCTAATATAATATTGGTCAGCGGGATTTCGGGTTCGGGGAAGTCGTCGGCATTAAAAATTTTTGAAGACAAAGGTTTTTTTTGCGTAGATAATATGCCCATGCTCCTTCTGCCTAAATTTTTTGAATTAGGTTTGTCGGCAAGGCTGAAGAATATACTTTTTGTAGTCGATATAAGGGAAAAAAGTTTTTTAGGCGAGTTAGAAAATTATATTAAATTTTTAAAACGCAGGTCGGGTTTTTTTAAATTTATTTTTTTCGACGCAAGAGACGACATAGTCATTAGGAGATATTCCGAAACCCGCAGAAAACATCCTTTATCCGGAAGCGACATATCCTCCGCGGTTAAAAAAGAGCGCAGGCTTCTTAAAAAAGCAAAAGCCGCTGCGAGCGCGGTTATAGACACTTCCGATATTAAAATTCACGAACTGGAGCATATTTTATCTTCGCATTTAGAAGGACTCATATTTCCTGTTTCATTTTCAGTTAAAATCGTTTCGTTCGGTTTTAAATACGGTCTGCCGCTAGAAGCGGACACCGTTTTCGATGCAAGATTTCTGCCTAACCCTTTTTTTGTAGAGCATTTAAAAAATTTAACGGGTATTGACAGCGAAATAGCCGATTATATGCTTTCTTTTAAGGAATCCAAAGAATTTATAAAACGCATAGCAGATTTTTTAACTTTTACCCTGCCTCTTTACAGAAGGGAAAATAAGTCGTATTTTACCGCGGGAATAGGTTGCACCGGAGGCGTCCACCGGTCTGTTTTCATAGTGGAAGAATTAAAAAAAAGGCTTATAAGCATTAACGACGAATACGGAATAACTTATTTTCACAGAGACATTCAAAGGCAACAAATAAATTGACCGTGAAGCATATTTATTATATTATATATTATATTATAAATTTAAATAAGGTGGATTATCATGAACAATAAAAAATCAAGTTTTATTTTTACATCCGAATCTGTAACCGAAGGGCATCCTGATAAGATTTGCGATAAAATATCCGATTCTATACTCGATGCTTTTATAGCACAGGATAAATATTCCAAAGTCGCTCTCGAAACAATGGTGACGACCGGACTCGTAGCCATTGCCGGCGAGGTTTCGTCCAACGGCTCCGTTAATTATCAGGATATAATAAGAAACGTTATAAAAGAGATAGGATACGACGATTCGTCCATCGGTTTCGATTATAAAAGCTGCGGGATAATCGCCGCCGTCGGAAAACAGTCCTCCGATATAAGAATGGGCGTCGAAAGAGAAAAGGACGAAGACCAGGGCGCGGGCGACCAGGGGCTGATGTTCGGATATGCCACTTCGGAAACGGAAGATTTTATGCCGGCTCCTATTTATTACGCTCATAAATTAACTAAAAGGCTTGCCGAGGTTAGAAAAACCGGGATTCTGGATTTTATAAGACCGGACGGCAAATCCCAAGTTTCCGTCAGATATGTAAACGGCGAACCGGATAAGATTACATCCATAGTCCTTTCCACTCAGCATACTGAGCAGGTATCGCAGGAAAAACTTAAAGATGCCGTAATTTCAGAAGTTATAGGTAAGACCATTCCCGCGGAGCTTATGGATAAAGATACCAAATTTTTTATAAATCCGACGGGACGTTTTGTTATAGGCGGTCCTAACGGCGATACAGGGCTTACCGGAAGAAAAATAATAGTCGATACCTACGGCGGAATGGGAAGGCACGGCGGCGGAGCATTTTCAGGGAAAGACCCTTCCAAAGTCGATAGAAGCGGCTCCTATATGGCAAGATTTATTGCTAAAAACGTGGTAGGCAGCGGCGTAGCAAAAAAGTGCGAGGTTCANGTCGCGTATGCTATAGGCGTAGCGGAACCGGTTTCGGTTATGGCAAATACTTTCGGCACGGGAATTTATCCGGACGAAGCTATATCGCAGGCTATTTGTAATGTTTTTAGTCTAAAGCCTTATAATATCGTTAAAACTCTCGACCTGTTAAGGCCTATTTATGCCAAGACATCAAACTACGGGCACTTCGGCAGGTTTGACGATGATTTCGTATGGGAAAAACTTAATAAAATCGAAGAAATCAAAAAAGAAGTCCAGAGTTTAAGCAAAACCAAAGAATTCGTATAAACATTAAACTATATTAATTAAAATTAAATTAACCTATACAATAAAATAAATAAATAAATAAATAATAATAATAAATCCGGAGATTAAATGGCAGACATAAAAGACGTTAAACTTGCAAAGCAAGGCAAAGAAAGAATTTTATGGGCGGAACAGGATATGCCTGTTTTGGGATTAATAAAAGAGCAGTTTGCCGACAAAAAACCTTTTAAAGGTTTAAATATGGGACTTTGCCTTCATGTAACGGCTGAAACTGCAAACCTTGCAAGGACTCTTAATGAAGGCGGGGCAAACGTATATTTATGCGCCTCCAATCCGCTTTCGACACAGGACGACGTAGCCGCCTCTCTTACAAAAGATTTCGGAATCGACGTTTACGCCATAAAAGGCGAAGATTCCAATACCTATTATAAACACATAGAAAGCATACTCAGCCACGAGCCCGACGTTACGCTTGACGACGGCGCAGACCTCATATCGGTAATACATAAGAAGCATAAAAAATTAATTAAAAAAATTAAGGCGTCGATGGAGGAAACTACTACCGGCGTAATAAGGCTTCGCTCTATGCAGGCGGCGGGAGAGCTTAAGATACCTGTTATAGCTGTTAATGATGCCGATGCTAAGCATCTTTTCGACAACAGGTACGGCACGGGACAATCTACCATCGACGGAATAATAAGGGCTACGGATATGCTTCTCGCAGGCAAAAATTTCGTAGTAATGGGTTACGGCTGGTGCGGTAAGGGACTCGCATTAAGGGCAAGGGGCATAGGTTCTAACGTAATAGTTACGGAAATAGACCCCGTTAAGGCTTTAGAAGCCGTAATGGACGGATTCAGGGTGATGAAAGGAACGGAAGCGGCAAAAATAGGCGATATTTTTTGCACCGTTACCGGCGATATTAACGTTATCGACGCAGAACATTTCGAGAATATGAAAGACGGAGCGATAGTTTCAAACTCCGGACACTTTGACGTTGAAATAAACATAAAAAAGCTTAAGAAGATGGCAAAAAAAGTGAGAACCGTCAAAGATTTTGTAGAAGAATATACTTTGGACGACGGAAAGAGAATATACCTGCTTGGTGAAGGCAGGCTCATAAACCTTGCAAGCGCGCACGGGCATCCCGCCAGCGTTATGGATATGAGTTTCTCCGTTCAGGCTCTTTCCGCGGAGTTTGCCGTTTTAGGGAAGACTATGCCGCCCGGAGTTTACAGCGTTCCTAAAGAAATAGACGAGCGTATTGCTTCCTTAAAACTTAAGTCTATGGATATAGAGATAGATACGCTTACCGAAGAACAGATAAAATATTTAAAATCGTGGCAGGAAGGAACATAAAAAGAGATTTTTGCCTGAAATATCTNTAACAACTGGGTATTAAGCGAGATTGCTTCGTCGCTAACGCTCCTCGCAATGACNGGATATTGGCTAACGCTCNTCGCAATGACTGGACGGGGTTTTTGCNTTTAATTCCCCTTTTGTAAAAAAGGGGTGGCAGTCCGCCTGCGGCGGACTGACGGGGTATTTATAATAAATAAATTCCTCAACGATTTAAATCATAAAGATATTTAATACCTTTCAGAGTCCAGAATCCGTCAAAAGTTTTTGCATATTTTGTTTTTACGGCATCCGCTATTAATTCTGAGTTGCCGCCAGTTATGACGATATCCGTGTTTTCCGTATTTCTGCTGTAATATTCGCATATATTATTTATAAAACCCTCCAATAAAAATATATATCCGAAATATATGCCGGATAATATTGAAGACTCCGTATTTGTGCCTATAATATGAGCTTTTTCTATATTTGTTTTATCGATATTCACAATAGGAAGCTTTTCGGTAGATTGATAAAGGGAGCCTGCAAGGGTGGGCAAACCCGGGAATATAACTCCTCCCAGAAAATAACCTTTGCCGTCGATAATGTCTATAGTCAGCGCTGTTCCTGAATCTATTATTATCTGAAACTTTTGTTTGGAAAAAAATGCGTAACTGACATTGGCGATTCTGTCGGAACCTAATTTTTCGGCGTTTTCTAAACAAATATGAATATTTAATTTTATTTTAGACGAAATATAAAAAGGTTCGATTTTAATTTTAGCCGAAGAAGTCTTTATATATAGGGTCGATGGATGGAACGACCGATGAAATAGAGACACCTTTTATATCTTTTAGCGGATAATTTTTTGCAAAAAGTTTTTTTAAATCGTTTGGCGAAGAAATTTTTGCGGTGTCTATCCTGAAATTTTTAACTATATCGTATCCTTTTTCTTCGAACAGCCCGAAAGAAGAAGACGAGTTGCCGATATCGCATGATAATATCATAAAATAAAATTTAAAAATATACTTAAAAATATATTTCGCCGGAGATAATCTTTTCCAGTTCGTTTTCGCCGGTTTTTAAAAGCAGGGCTCCTTTGGAATCTATGCCTACGACTTGCCCTTCAACTTTCCTGTCCTTAACGTTTATCGAAATAACCTTGCCCATCATTCCGAAGTATTTTTGATAATAGACGAGAACTGACGACAGTCCGGTAGATAAAAACATCTCATAATATTTATCGAATTTGTTTAAAATAGCAGCTATCAGCCTGTTTCTGTCTATGGCGGCGCTTGAACCGTTTGTTTTTTCCGATTCTATTAATAGCGAGGTAGCGATATTTTTTATGTTGTCGTCCATATATTTTTCCGGCATATTTACATTCATTCCTATTCCTACTACCATATATTCTATAGACATATTCTGCGTACTCATTTCAGTCAATATACCCGAAACTTTTTTAGAACCTATTAGAATATCGTTGGGCCATTTAATCTGAGGCTGGAGTGATGCGACTTCGACTATTGCGTCCGCTACCGATACCGCGGCTAAAATAGTCATTCCCTGAGCTGCTTCCGGAGTAAATTTAGGTCTTAATATTATGGACATATAGATATTGCAACCGCATGGAGATGTCCAGAATTTTCCGTTCCTGCCTCTTCCTTTTTCCTGATAATCCGCTATAACTGCGCTTCCGTTTTTTACCCCTTTAGAGGCAAGTTCACGGGCGAGAGTGTTTGTGGAATCGACTTTTTCTTCATAGTACAGGTTTTTTCCAATGAAAGACCCCTTCAGCATTTTTTTAATTTCGAATATATCTATATAATTTATTTGTTCCATTCAATAACCTCTTAATTTGTTAAAATTTAATAATGAATATTTATTATACACAATTTATATACAAATTTGACATTTTTTTCTGACTTTACTATACGAAATTTAAAGAGAAATCGGCGGGAATTACAGAATTGGTAAGCGACCCCATGGAAATATAATCTACGCCGGTTTCTTCGGCAATTATTCTTAAGTTATCGATGGTTATATTGCCTGAGGCCTCCGTGACGGCTTTTCCGTCTATGATTTTAACGGCTTCCTTCATTGTTTTTATGTCCATGTTGTCCAGCATTATCACGTCCGCCTTTGCTTCTAAGGCAGATTTGACTTCTTCGAGGGTTGCGGTTTCTATTTCTATTTTGAAATTTAAACCGGAATAATGTTTTTTTACCAATTCCATAGCTTTTTTTATTCCGCCGGCAAGCTTAATATGATTGTCCTTTATGAGTATCCCTGATGAAAGGTCGAACCTGTGATTTTCTCCGCCGCCGGTTTTGACGGCATATTTCTGAAGCAGTCTCAGTCCCGGAATAGTTTTTCTCGTATCCAAAATTTTTGTTTTAAGCCCTTCAAGTTTTTTGGAGGCGATATTGGCTATTGTGGCGATGCCGGACAGATGCTGAAGGAAATTAAGGGCTGTTCTCTCTCCGTACAGTATTGTGCTCGCTTTGGCTTCAATGGCTATTATCTTCTGCGATTTAACCGCCCATTCCCCTTCGCCGCACAAAAAATCTATTTTATAATTATTTTTTGTATTTGTAATTATATCAAATACCTCGGAAAATATATGCAGTCCGCAAACGACGGTTTCTTTTTTTGCCGTAACCTCGCATCGAATAACCGGGTCGGAGCCAAAAGTTACGGCATCTGTAGTGATGTCGCCGCCTTTAATATCTTCATTCAGCGCCGCATATATAAGAGGCTTTACCTGCAGTTCGAAAATACGCATATCTTAAAATTTCTTGTCGGAATAATTTTTTATTGAAGCTTTATTTTTTCTATTTCTTCCTTGACGAGCTTTTCTATAATTTCTGGAAGAGATGTTTTTACGGCTTCGATTATCTGAGGTTTAATATCGTCCATGGTCTTTTCTACGGCATTTTTTAGATAATCTTCCAATTTAACGAGATTTTGTTCATCGAATATTTTCAAATTTAATTCTCCTTTAGATTCATTAGTATTTGTGTCCGCGTTTAATTTATAATTAGAAGAAATAGAGTCAAAAGATACGGCGGACTCGAAAGCATCCTCCGGTGCGTCTAATTCAAATATTCCGACCGGCTTAACAGGTTCGGACGGATTGTTGAACTCGGAAATAAAAGAGACGGCGCTGTCTGCGGGCTCGGAGGGGGGTTCATGCTGTGCGAATATGTTTTCGGGCATAACAGCGGCATCCGGTTCCGGTTCAGGTTTTGCAGGTTCCTCAGGCGAAGCAACCTGTCCTGAAGGTCCTGCAGATGACGCAAAAAACTGCTCTGCAGTTCCAGCAGTTTCAGCAGACGAAGCAACCTGTTCTGCGGGTTCTGCAATTTCCGCAGTCGAAGTAAACTGTTCTGCAGTTTCAGAAGTTTGCTCGGGTTCTGAAGGTTCGGACTTTTCCGTATCTTCTATGATATAACCGCCATGAACATTTGTTTCCTGTTCCGATTCTTCTTTTTTATTGAGATCCTTGAATTCTTTAAATATTGCGTCGTCTTTAAATAAATTTTCGAATGCCCGGCTTAACTCGGAAGATTCAAGTCCGGTATTTTCAGGTTTTTTATTATCGCCGCCCGTATCGATGGCGGCGCTGTTTTCCTCCGTTTTTTTAATTTCTAAGTCTCCTANATCGTATATCTTTTCTGGGGTATTTTCGGCATTTACGCTGTTTATGGAGGCATTGGAAACAGTATTGCTTACATTAAGGGTTCTTTTTATTTTAGAAATAAAAGTTTCTTTTTCGAAGGGTCTGTATATGAAACCGTCGGCTTTAAGTTTTATCAGAGTTTCTCTTTCATTGTCCGATAAATCGGAAGGAACTAATAAGATCAAAGGTACATTTGAAAATTCATGACTTGTTTTTATTTCGGTTATGCTTTTTTTTAGTTCGGTGTTGATAGTATTGTAACCTAATACGATTATATCGGGAATAAAGTTTTTAGCCGCTTTATAAAGGGCGGACGGTTCGCTAACAATAGTGAGATTAAATTCGGGATTATTTAAAAATATTGTTGACACGGCTCTTTGCAGAGATTCGCTTTCGTCTATAAAAATTAGATTATACGACATAATTTACCGCCTCCCATTGCTTTAAAACATTTATTATTTTTGATATACTATATTAATTGTATATTAATNGCATCAATATTTATACTATACTATAATTTCCACATAAATTTTATCTTAATTTTAATATTTTTAAATAATATAGTCAATAATTTTAAATCGGTTTTATTATGTCAACCATAGACAGATATATATTTAAGCAGATGTTTTTNCCTTTCATCTTCGGGCTTCTGATATTTACGTTCAGCGTTACCATAAACCGCATTCTTTTGCTTACGCAGATGGTCCTGAATAAAGGCATAAGCATTTCTGCCGTATTAAAACTCGCAAGTTTGACAATACCGGATTTTATGATTATAACGCTTCCGGTGTCTTTTTTGCTTGCCCTTCTGACAGTGTTCGGAAAAATGACGCAGGATAACGAAATTATGGCGCTGAGGGCATCGGGAATAAGCATAGTAAAACTTACGAAGCCGGTTTTATTGTTTGCGCTGATACCGCTTTCGTTTTCCATCTTTTTTTCGTTTTATATAGCGCCGAGATTTAATTTTTTTTTCAGGGTTCTTGCTGTAAAAGAGGTTAAAAAGGCGGCTCTTTCGGCGCTGAAAAAGAATTCTCTGACAAACAGGTTCGGAAACTTAAAAATTTTCGTNAAAGACGTTAATACGGATAAATCTACCATGAAAGGTATTTTTATTTTAAACAAAGTGCGCAATGAGCCCGAAACTTTAATAGCTAAAAGCGGCATCATAAAATACAACCAAAAGCTCAATACCTTGTCTTTTTATCTAAAAAAAGGAACTATCCAGAACCAGAATCCTGATTCTAAAAACTTTTGGCTCCTTCATTTTAATACCTATAAAATAAATATTAAATTAAAAGGACTTTCTTTTCCGGGAAAAAACAGTTCTATTCATTTTTTAACTTTTTCGGCGCTTGCAAGAAAATATATAACCGAAAAAAGTACTGAATTAAAAAACATTTATCTTGCATATCTTTATAAAAAAATAGCTATTCCTGTTGCTGCCGTTTTATTTATATTTATAGGCATGCCGCTCGGTATGCTTCTTGAAAAAAGAAGTTTATTTCTTGCTATTTCATATACTATAATATTCGTAGTGGCATATTATATAATTTTCACGTCGGGATTTTATCTGTCTCTCAGAAATCAGTTAAATCCATTTTTAGGCGTATGGGGCGCAGATTTATTCCTTGCAGTTTCAGGTTTGATTCTATACTTGAAAGCCTTATTAAAGTAGCGGTCGGTTAAAATATATTAAAATATGAAAATAAAAATATTGCAGAAATATCTGATAAGCGAATTTTTAAAATATTTTGCTATATCGCTTATAAGCCTTATATTTTTTTATATAGTGGTCGATTTTATTTCCAATATAGGCGCTTTTACAAAACATTCGCCGGATTTTCAATATATAATCCTCTATTTTTTTTACAAACTGCCGGAGATAACTTACAGAGTGCTTCCGCTCTCCGTTCTTCTGTCAACTCTGCTTTCGATATCCTTTTTCAATAAGAATAACGAAATAACCGCCGTAAAATCTTCCGGTCTAAGTATGGCGAAATTCTTCGCGCCTTTAATAATTTTAGGCGCAGCGATATCCGTTTTCGCATTCCTCCTTTCCAATTTTGTAGCCGTCAGGTCTAATGTTCTAAGAAGGGTAGTTATGCAGAGGGATATAAATAAAAATAAAAATTACAACGAAGGTTCTATTTATAAATACACGACCAGAAATATATTTATCCATTATAAACACTGTATAGTGACGGCGGAGGCGATGAATCCGGCAACGAAGACGGTTAAAGGGGTCAATGTTTACGTATTTGGCGATAAATTTATTTTGAAAAAAAGATATATTGCCGAAACAGGCTATTTCGGAAAAGGCGGACTAAAATTAACGGAAGGACAGGAAGACGATTTCGGCGTAAAAAACGGGCGGGGATTTGTCCAGAAATATTTCAAGGACGTTAACGTTCCGATATATTTAGATTTAAATTTTTTCAGGTCATATACTTTAAAACCTGAGTTTTTATCTATAATAAACCTTTCCGATATGATAGCGGTGGCAAAAAAATCGGAATCCGGTTTAAGCTATATTCTTACTGATTATTATTCCAAATTATCCTTTCCGATTATCAATTTAATTCTTATACTTATAGGAATTTCTATCGGGCTTCTGCTGGGTAAAAAAGGTAATTCTCCCGTTTCTATCGGCATCAGTTTAGCGTTCGCTTTTACGTGGTGGGTTATAAATTCCATAGCTTTGTCTTTGGGAGAGTCTGCCCAGCTGAACCCGCTTCTGTCGGCGTTTATGTCGGATATTATATTTTTATCGTTTGCTTTATATCTTATAACGGATATAGACTGATAAACTGATAGAATGATTAAATGATTACTGGAGCGCTTTATAATTCAAAGCTTAATCCGTCGAAGGACGGTATTAATTCGTTCTGCCTGCAACGGCAGATATCGGTTATTTCCCCGTAATCTATGTTATGCCCCATATGCGTGAAATATGTTTTTACGGGATTTGTTTTTTTAGAAATCGCAATCGTTTCTTCCAAACTGAGGTGGGTGGGGTGAGGCTGATATCTTAAAGCATCTATCATAAGAACTTTTAAGTCTTTCAATAAATCGAACGACTGTTCGGGTATGGATGAAACATCGGTTATATAGGCGAAGTCGTTTATTCTGTACCCGTATATTAAATTTTTTCCGTGAAAAACGGGTATAGGAGTAATTTTTAATCCGGGTTTTATTTCGAGCGGTTCTTTTATTACGTTAGGCAGAAGATAAGGTTTGCTGGATTCCGATTTTTCTTTAAATATATAGTCGAATTTGTCTTTAATAAAATTTATGGCGGTTTCGGAAGCGTATATCGGAATAAATCTGTCGTTAATATTTTTCAAATAATTAAACATTCTCAAATCGTCTATTCCGAAAATATGGTCTGCATGAGTGTGTGTATATAAAACGGCGTCTATGTTTTTAACGTTAAATTTTAACGCCTGCGTCCTTAAGTCCGGTGCTGTGTCTATAAGTATGTCGAAATTATTTTCCGATACCATGACCGAAGGTCTCAGCCTTTTATTCTTTTCATTTGCAGAAGTGCAGACATTGCAGGTGCATCCTATTAACGGAACGCCCGTAGAAGTGCCGCATCCGAGGACTAATATTTTCATATGCTTTTATGATACAATAAAACGAGTATTAAAGTAAATACGGTAAAGCGAGATTGCTTCGCTTCGCTGCAATGACATTTCGCTCGCAATGACACCGTCCGGTCATTGCGAGGAGCGTTAGCGACGAAGCAATCTCGTTTAGAAAGATTAACGACGAAACAATTTAATTCTTATAATGCATAAAATGAACAAAAAAGACCAAGAAAAAATAAAAATTAAAAGGGAAATTATCTTTGCCGCAGTAATATTCTTCCTTGTAATTTTTTCAACATTCGAAGAATTAAGGATGATTTCTTTTGTGAATGTTTCCGTAACGTCTAAGATTATCGTTTACGCCTATATAAACGTTACGATAGTTTTATTTCTGCTTATGTCGTTTCTGGTGCTCAGGAATGTCGTAAAATTAATAATAGAGAGAAAAAGAGGAGTAATAGGGGCGAAACTGAGAACTAAGCTTGTCGGGTTATTCGTCATAGTAAGCTTAGTTCCGTCGGTTTTTATGTTTATAGTCATAATTGCCACAGGTTTTGCTTCTAATATAATAAATAAATGGTATTCTCTAAGATTTGAAAAGGCAATGAGTTATACCTCAAGCATAATCCGCCGCAAAAGCGGACTCATTAAAAGCGCGGGCGATGCCGACGTTAACAGGAAAATAGAATGGCTTGAGCGTTTTTATAAACAGTATTCGCAGTTCAGATTCATAAAAAATCCTATGGAGACGACATATCTTATATTCTTTTCGATATTTACGCTTATTATTTTGTTTATATCCTCGTGGGTGGGGTTTTATCTCTCGAAAAAGCTGACTAAACCTATTATAGACCTTGTAGAAGGGACAAAAAAAGTGGCGTCCGGAGATTTGGATATAAACGTAAATAAGGAATCGGACGATGAAATAGGAATGCTTGTAAATTCTTTCAACGCTATGGCTTCCGACCTTAAAAAAAACAAAGAAGAGATAGAAAAAGCTAATGCCGACTTAAAAAAAGTCAACGAAGAAATTGACAGAAGAAGAAGGTTTATGGAAATAATATTGAAAAACATACATGCGGGCGTTGCAGCGGTAGATTCCACGGGAAAAATCAGGAGTCTGAACAACGCCGCCGAATATATGTTCGGCATATCCAATGAGGATGCGGCAGGCAGAAACTATAAAGACGTTTTCGATAAATCCGTATTTTCCGATATAAGAAGCATTATCAGGGATTTGACTAAAACCGGGAAGGAAACTTTAACTAAAGAGATAAAATTAAATATAGGCGGAAATTTAAAAGTATATATAGTTAATCTAACCGTGTTAAAGGACGAAGCCGACAATTACATAGGCTTTATTATAGTCCTGAACGATACGACCGATATGATGAAAGCTCAGAGGGTAGCGGCATGGGAAGAAGTTGCAAAACGTATGTCGCACGAAATAAAAAATCCGTTGACTCCGATAAGGCTTTCTGCCGAAAGGCTGAAAAGAAAATACGGAAACAAAATAGATTCCGGCGACGACGCTTTTAACGATTCCGTCAATACTATTATTAAAGAGGTTGATGATTTAAAAAATCTCGTAGACGAATTTTCGCTTTACGCAAGATTGCCGAAAGCCAATTTTGAACCGGTCGATTTGAATTCATTAATAGAAGAAGTTCTTGCTCTTTATAAAAACGCGCATAGAAATATAAAATTTACGGAAGAACTATGCGGCAATCTGCCCAAAGCTTTCGTCGATAAACGGCAGATGAAAAGAGCGTTTATGAACATTATCGACAACGCGGTATTCAGCATAACTTTAAAATCGATAGAAAAGGTCGGAGGCATCGATACAGGCGGTTCAGCCGAGACCGGTTTCAATTATAAACCGGAAATCAGGATAATATCCGAAGTATCCGAAGTATCCGAAGTATCCGAAGCGTAAAGGACGAAACCTTCGGCGCAACCTCCAGCCGCGGCATAATAAGGATAATTTTTTCGGATAACGGGATGGGCATAAACGATGAAGCAATGCAGAATATGTATGAACCGTACTTTTCTACAAAACAGGGCGGAACGGGTCTCGGACTGGCAATTACGAAAAATATTATGACGGAAAATAACGGTGTAATAAGCGCAAAAAACAACGAAAAAGGCGGCGCCGATTTCATAATAGAACTTCCGGCAGAAAT
>JGI24721J44947_10006928_pt1 | contig 15114 bp, 15 predicted proteins | sample YelNatPaOPGAMG01_FD_44947 | JGI IMG/M metagenome (IMG submission 44947)
CCCAAGTTAGCAAAGCAGACCTATTCGATTTTTTTGGTAGATATTTATATTCTGGCAGCAACATCGCATCTGAAGAATCCCACTGAATGTATCGATCTCGCAACACCATGATTCGTGGCGTTTTCCACTGAACGCGCATCCTAAACAGATGCGTCACACAGATGAGGATGCTATTGCCGGTTTCATACGATCGAGTACGTACTCTTGGCTGACGATTACCTTGTCTTNGTTTTCTGATGAACCCCTGCAGTCCAAAACTTTACAACTTACTTTGGAAGAAAGATGCGGTCAGTTCCGGGACAAGGTCCGGAGCTCGCCTTCACCCACTCTTTCTCTGTACACTGCTGACGTTGGTGCTCCTAAACTGTNTGCCTCAAAGCTGCAGTGCGTTGGACCTGTGCACGTACGTCTGCGGGACGACAGAGAACGCACATATCGTGAGTGACTGCAGCACTGAGTGCACTGTGGAAACCCTCTGTGGGGGACGAGGCTTCGGGCTCGCCGTGTGCGAGAACGCAGCAGGCAGCACCGCAGGGATATCGGTGCGGGCAGAGCAGGCGCGCGAGACGGGAGCCCCCTCGAGCGGGTGTGCTTCGCACTTGCTAGCGTACATCAACGCGACCGCACTCGTTCCGACGGTAAAACTCTGTCCAGGGACTTGTTGCGACTTGGATATTCCGATTGTGTCTGAGAACTTTCAGTTCCATTCGGTGAGTTTCAATATCACGGCGACGAACGCGATCCTGGCTTTCCTTCCCAGGAACTGTAGCAGGGGTCAAACGTTTGCCTTTTTCATTCCAACCGTCAGCAACGTGAGCATCAACGGGGTCGCGTCGACCACCGCTCTTATGAGCGTCACAGGCACTGATCCGGAGCAGGTGTGCATTTATGGACTGTGATCCGCNTCTGCCGGGCCGTGCCTTGGAATGCGANAGTTCGCACGCCGAGAGCGCACGACGCTGGAGCGAACAAAGTATTCAATGAAAGNACAAACTGGTCTCAGATTTGAAGACGTAGAGCCCGCAGACTCGCTTGTACTTGACCGGAATCGTTGCTAGAGGAGCTAGGGATGTCTCCGAGAATGGACAACGTTGCAACTCGGCGTTCGACATGCGACAACTGTTTCCCGTGTTTTCAAGCAAACCGTCTCCAGAAGCGTCCGAGCTGGACGGCGAATTGTAGCCACCGGAATCACGGATATATCCGAGGGTTGAACGCATTCCAGCCTGGCCTTCGATAGGCATGGCACGCTCCATATAGGCAACACGTAAATGTGGCCGGTCAGGCGGGCTTTGCGCCAGTCGGCGACGAGGCTCGAGCCCGACCACCATGCGAGTCCCAGTAATGGAGAGGGCGCAACCTCAGAGTCGAACTGGCACTCTCAAAACACTCATTGCACGCAGTTGAAAGAGAGGAGCGCGCAGTCATTAGGACTCGCTGCCTCAGTCGATAACAAGCAGAGCTCATGCCCAGAGAACTGCTGCTTCGTACGGCTCTGTCCTGACCAGGGATCTAAACTCGATGCGACGACGCTGATGTTCGTATCATTGCTAGGAATGAAAATTACGGGTTGCGCTGCAAGGTACATGTTTGTTTCCCGCATCCTATACAACTGAGGCTATCCACGACTGAAAGCTGCGTGCACGAAGCCAAGGCGATCCTGTGCCGCTCCGCTGAAACCAGCGTCTGCGTGAAGGCTTAGCGTCCACGGCGACGCATTTGCTGTGGATACATTTCAACGCTAGACTGAGTCAGAATGTTCATACGCTTTGCCTGGTAGCCGGCGGCTAGAGCATCCGCAGGCGAGGCTTCCGCGGGCCCCCGGCTACGCTGCACCGTTTCAGGCGTTCCAGCGAACGACTCGCGTCCAAGGACACTGATTGCCCAATACGAGCAGTGTTTTTCGTCTTGATCCTAGGCGACGAGGAGTGCTGGCGTTTTTCGGGAACTATACAAAAGTGTTACTGAAGTAAATGGATTCACTATGGGCAGCTTTATACCTCCGATAAACTTTAGCTGGGTCGAGGAGGACCTCTACCGCTCGGGGGTGCCAAACGAGCTAAACTACCCGTTCCTGGAAAAGTTGAACTTGCGCAGGGTGCTATACCTCTCACCGGATGAGCTTCCGCCGCAGTTTCTCAATTTTCTAGATGATCACGACATCGAACTCGTTCCTGTGGGCTGGGACAGCGATCAGACACCTTGGATGCCGATCTCTGAAGAGGTTGTGCTCGCTGCGCTGGACGTTATTCTGGACACGGAAAACTACCCGCTCCACGTTATGTGTAACCTTGGTCGACATCGGACGGGAACCGTGATAGGTTGCTTGCGCAAGCTCCAGCAGTGGAACTTGACCTCTGTTCTGGAGGAGTATCGCCGATACGTCGGAGGAAAAGTGCGCCTTCTCAACGAACAGTTCATTGAACTCTTCGATGTCGACCTCGTGCGGATACCGGAAAATCCACCAGCCTGGCTGTAAGGCTCTCTAAAAAGCCCCGCGGCTTGAGCGTACCGTTCACGAATCCCGCAAAGCTGTCATCTGTGGACTGGGATCGTGTTTCCGTCGTGCCTCGTGGTACAGGGTGCAGCGTTGTTTCACATGGGATGAGGGTGCAGCGCACGGCCTCACAGCACTGCCGCCGTCGAAACGCGGGCAGGAATGTGTCCAAAACACGCGGGCTCGGGAAGGTCCACCCACGACCAGTACCCGCAACTCGTGGAATACTCAGAGCAGTGAATTCTGGAGCAGGTATGCAAACATTACTTTTTTGTTCGGTTTTCTCGCAGGCATTCGACAAAAAAGTGGATCTAGTAGACTGNAGAATGGTCGTGGAAAGACGTGATGCTGTCACCACTAGCTTGCAGTAAACGGCTTTACGATGACAAGCTAGTCACGCTGTTGTCAGCAGGTGCATGAACCAGCCCGCTCGTTGTCCTTACCCTGAACGTCGTGCACCCGATACGGAACTTAAAGTCCGTCGTAACGACTGCCTCCTCGTCAATCCATTCCACTTCATACATTCTCCATGAAATACTGCCAAAGAAGCACCGGAATGGCACGTTTTCGTACAGTTCGTACGGACGGTGATGAAGACACGGATGAGCCAAGAAAAAAGCACTCGTCTTTGCGAGATCATCGTGCATTCGATGACTTACGATCGATTTCGTACTGGAACGCGAAAGCTTGGTAAAGGAGCGACAGTTTTCGTTTCACTCGACGAGNCATGTCTCGGGAAAAAATGGTAGGCCTGCATGTAGGTGCTCCGGGAGAGGCAAACCGCTGTTCGTAGAGATGAGATCAAGGAATACGCAACTCGGATTCGGGTCGAACTGGTGTTCGTGCCAGACTGTTCTCCCTGGTTCGATCCATTCGAAGGCGTGCTCTCTGTCGCCAGACACCATTTGCCGCCCATGGACCAACAGACCAATCGTTCGCCTCCGCGGCACAAAAAAGGATGCAGCACGTCACCAGGGATTGCGGAGCTTCCAATTTGAGGAAGGCTCGCTTCGCTTCACTCTCCTTGACAAACATCTCGTTGCGAAACTGTTTGTATGGGGTCTGGACGAAGGACAGCGAGCTGCCCTCCTTCCTCTGGAATTTGTCAATCAAAGACTCTTGCGACGATGTAACGGATGATCTGGACAGAAGGCGCAATACGGACTGATAGTAAGATCCAGGATTTGTGCACATTCTTCCCAGCAAATGTGACACGTCGCTCCGCCTCCTTTGCGATCGGAACTCGTACGGCGCATATGCCAAAAAGTATCAAACCAAGCCCACAACTCAAAAATGTGTTTGGGTTAATGATGACCGGATTACAAGGCGCACATTGCTGGCGTTGTACTTTCGCCTTACTGACCCCGGGAACTGGGTACTGATGGAAGCGCCCCGTCGGGTGTCGATCAAGGCAAATAGCGAGCTGGCGGTGGCGAACGAGATCGAAATGGTAGCGCATTTCGAAGAGAGGTACCAGTGAGAACGACAATTTCTTCAGAGCGTCCAGGCTCGCCGCATTGCCCTCGGCCGCGGACCGACAAGCGTTGTATCCAAAAGATGGCAAGGACGTGATATCCGCCTTGCGTGCATCTTGCACTACTGCTCGCCTCTGAATAGATGCCTCGTCAGCAAAACAGATGCGCTCCCGGAATCCGAGCGCCCTCGCTTCCTGAGGCGTCTATTCGACATGGTTTGCATCTATGAGATGCAGGCTAATCATATCAATAGAGACCGTTCAGTACTGTATGGTCCCATCGGAGGGTCACGCCCAGTCTTTGCGAGCGTCTGTGCAGCATTTGAACAACTTCACGGAGGGCATTGGCGAAACCCGTCCAAGATTTCTCGTTTGCAGGACAGAAATGGAAAGGAGTTCACAAGGGTTTCGATGTCTGACGGGATATCAGTGTAGATGCACTTGGTAGATCCGAGGCCCTGTCAGGCAAAGAGATGCATTTCGAAATGGTCAAGGTAGATGGAGTGAAGGCTTCGTGATGGGCGTCGCATCCGGTCTGCAGTGCGTCGCGGCCGTCGCCGTACCTCTACATCATCAGGACGTAGCCAAATACCTGAACAAAAACCTGATGGCGCTGACCAAATTTTCCGGGACTTTGTGATCATCAAGAATCGGGCAAGATAAACCCCATTCTGCGTATCAACAAGTGGAATGGCGGCGCGCCAGAGCCCATCTCAACGCTCAGAGCATCGTACCGAGCAGCATGGCACACTGTGCACGCGTGTCTCCGAGAATACATGGGCGTCCAAACGGCTCACGCTGATGACCTCTGACAGCAGTATACGAAAGCTTGCTGGAGTCGCAACTGGTCTCGGTGGTATGCAGGCAAGATGCATGCATTCACCAAATCCCTCAATGGGGCGAATTACGAAATCACCGATGAATCGCGCTGTTTGGGGCTGGTCCATGCCGCTCGATGTGCCGTAACGCGGAATGGCTGCACTTGCGCTCCTTCGACGGGAACGTATACAACAATGGTGCCGGGATCGACGCTGCACGATTCCTGTCGATGCGNTGCCTACGAGACACAAGCATCACGAGCACGGACGAANGCTATAACGGNTTGGGAATGAGAGGATGACGCAGACCCGGATGCACGATATTGTGCACGGTAAGCTGAACGAGCGTCAGATGGAGAGGCAATCGAAGGCGAGCGGCCTGCAGTGGTGTGATTCCTGCGGAAAGAAAGCGCGCGTGCACTCTCTGTATCAAGACTTGAACGCCGCAATGAACATCCGGAAATGCCTCATGCTTCGGAAGAATCCGGTGGTTTGCGTCGAAGGAACTTTCGACGGAATCGTTTAGTGATCAGCGTGGGCATTGCTGAAACGCGGAAGACTTTTGATGAAAAAAATCAGGAGCCAGGACAAGTGGAAATGGATTCTCGCCAGGATCGAGGCGATGGCATCATAAGATTCAAAACTCAAGCTAGGCTAGAGCACCTTCATATATATACACCAGGGTAGGTTTTTCCGGGCAATTCCTGAACGATAACGGAGTAGCGTCATTCGATAGGACAGCGCATACTCGTGTGACGCGATCCCGCGCATCCTCTGTCCGTAAGGCACACAATTTTCCTTACTTGAAAAGCGACCGAGCCAGTTTCTACATATCTACCCCGAAAGCTACTCCTGCAGTCCTGAATGATGGCAAACACAGCGACTACAGCAAGCATCGCTCATCCAACAGGCTCACTTACGGTGCTACAGGTGCGCCCGACCCGACCTGACTCCCTACTGCAGGCTCCAGAGCGCGCTCCGCCACCGCTACCCTATCCAGATCCGGGCGCCGCAATCGCGTAGTGGCCGCGCGCGCCTCCGGTGCCCCAGCGCCAGCCCCAAATCACAGACACGGAAGGGCGGCGACCGCTGGGGTCACACGCCGTGCGCGCCAACAGTAGCAATCGCTTTATATGCAATTTCCTGCATGGTCTCTCTGTGCTCACGACGGAATCGCGTCTGCATAGATCATCGCAGATGTCTTTCGTCTAGGGCGCGTGCGCACACGGTGGTGGCCAAGTGGATAAGGCGTCTGCCTACGGACCGGCTAGCGACCCGTCGCTGGACGGCAGCGAGCAGAAGATGGTGCGGTACGCGCGCCTTCCGTGTGGGTTCGACCCCCATCCACCGTGGTTTTTTGCCAGGCACGAAAAGCCACAGGCCGCCGAACTCCCAAAATCGTAAACGGCACAAGCCCAAACAGACTCTACCCAACAACAACCTCGATCGCCGGTAAGGTGCAGCGACCCCGCCCGGATGCGTGCAACACCAGTACCCTGGCCGGGCTCGCTCGCTGGAGCACCTTCTCCGAAACGCAACCCCCGTTGTGGATCGACGGGCGGAAGCGGCCGGTGCGTGCGTCGCAGCGACACGGCAGACACGAGCCCGCTGCATTCGCGCCGGACAACGACTAGACAATACTTGAGCAAGAACGCCTTTCACTTTACGATGCCGTGCGGATACGGCTTCCCGCTGACGACCCTCGGACGCGATCAACGTTGGTACTTAGATCTGAAACCTACTGCAGCCTTGGTGGCCAAAGTAAACAACNAATCCTCCAAACTGGCAAGCAGGCGCAACCCCTCAGTACACCAGNGATGGTTTCTTCGGATACGGGAGCATGTTCTTCGTTTTCACGACCTCGTCAATCAAACCATAGGCTACCGCCTCCTCGGCATTCATGAAAAAGTCACGATCAGTGTCCCGTTCAATTTCTTCCACCGCCTTGCCTGTCTGCGCTGCCATGATCTGATTAATTAGATCCCGCACGTAGAGAATCTCGCGTGCCTGAATTTCAATATCCATGGCTTGACCTTGCGCCCCACCGAGCGGCTGGTGAATCATGATACGCGCATGCGGCAACGCCCGACGTTTGCCTTTAGCCCCGGCACACAGCAGGAACGCACCCATCGACGCCGCGGTTCCGAAACAGACCGTCGCAACATCGCACGGTACGTACATCATGGTGTCGTACAGCGCAAGTCCAGCGGACACCGAGCCTCCCGGTGAGTTAATATAGAGCGTAATATCCTCCTCTGGGTTCTCCTGTGCCAAAAACAACATCTGCGCGACGAGCTGGTTGCAAACCTCATCATTCACTTGAGTACCTAAAAGCAGCTTGCGATCCTTCGCCAAGCGAGAGTAAATGTCAAGCGTACCCTGGTCCGTTGCAACCTGGGGCACCGGGATCGAAGGCATCCGACGCGGCGACGGATCCCGTCGACCCGGCTCGTCGGGTTCGTCCGGGTTATCTGGAGCCATAATCCAAGTTGCCATTTTCAGCGAACGCGCCGACCGTCGACGGCTACAGCAGACCCTGCTCGGTTGCACGCGCAACTGCGAAAACGCTTGCGCCACGAACATTCTTTGTGGTTTTTTTCTCAAACACGTGAAATAGATGCCCCGCCAAAAAAGTCCCACTGCGCACGCCTAGTCGATCAAAGGGACTCGTATTCCCTAAGAAAGATTCTGTGGTAGAGTGTGCCTCGGAACGTCGTTTTGTGGACGAGGTGAAACACGTGCCAGCACCTGGTGTGCAGCTTAGCTCCCCGGGGCGTCGACGGTGGCGGCTCGGCGAGACGGGGGCCGCAGCCGCGCCCAGCGCGCACGCCATCAACCGCAGCGCTGTGCGACGCTGTGCTGTTTTCCGTACTGATTGCGCATGCAGAATACGCAGGGTGAATATTGACACGGTATGCGTTGCGGCAGTGGCGGGCGATGCCTGGTGAATTGCGCCTGCCTGTGCGTCTGTGAGTGTATGCTGGAAGAACCTGTTTCGGATATGGAACTGGAGGGTTAAAGTGCCCAGCTCATGGATCTTGACGTGTGCGAGAGAGAGGCACTTGTGCACTCGACTGGGTTCCGTTTCAAGTTGTTGGACTAGTGGTCGCAGTAGGCTCCGTGGTGCTTGGCAAAGAGCTTGCTGCGTCCTAGTTCAGGGTGATGCGCTGATCGCCACTAACTGCGAGCGAGCGTTTTGACGATCTGGGTTCCTGACGGAACGCTGGTCCGCTTTGCCTGCCGAGTAAAGTCGGAATCACGCTACGATCTGTGAACGAAACGGGCGTCTGGTAAAATTTGCAGGAGAGCGCTATCCTACCCTGTACACACCCGGCAACTTGGGAATCACAGTATAATCCGCGAACGAAACACGTCACAAGAGCGTATGCGTCTTAATCAAAGTCCCTACCATGCAACCGCGATCAAACTGACGCACTCACAGCATAGGCAGGCATTCGGCGCGCTGCCGTCATGAAAATGGCAACTTGCAGCGATGCAGCTTTTGGTAGACGCAGCGATCACTCCATGTACGTAATGACAGCATAAGCGTGGCTAGCCGCGGCAAAAGGCGCCCAATGGTGAGCGCTGGCTTGTCAGGGCGCGCCCATGTCTCATTGCCGCATTCCGGAGCAGCGGCGTTTGTCGCCTGCGAACCCTGTGGCGCTGCACCTGCTCAACGAAGCGTCTGTGCAGGCGTGTTCGCGATGAATTCTGCTTTTTCCTCTGAAGCATTTCTGGCTGGGTTTGGACAGAACGACCTCCGCGGTTTTCACTGCAGCAGCTCAGCCGGTGATGGCGTCAGCGACGAGATGCCTCGCGACCAGCTCGAATGCATGTTTCGGAATACGATGGTAACGCTTGGCGTAGCCGCGAGATGCACTCGCTGCAGTAACTGCATTTCGAAAAAGCCATGCGCGGTCGTGGTGCAGCATCGGCGAACATGAGTCTTGCATGGCAACCGCGTCGCGTAATGCGAGGCGTTATATCGAGTTCTACGCACCACGCTAGCGTACCGTATTCATGAAACATGTAGCGGAGCGTCGCGAACAATTGTCTGTGCCGGTAGGCTTACCAGCCCACATTAGCGTGCATTGTGCGTGCGAGGCTCGCGTCTCGCCCTGCCAGACCAGGCGCGAGGAGCAAGCAGAGCGAACGCTCAACGCCTAGCGAGCGGGTGATGCAGAGCGGGCGCATTACAGAACGTCACCTGCGCCCGTAACGCCCCCCGATGCTCCTCGACACNNTCGATTCTCGCGCTCTGACATGGTTAGGATCGTCACCAAAATCGGTTTATACGCTCTGTGTTCGTCTAATCATACCCANCAGTACCTTTTTCTCGACAGAAGCACAAACTCAACGACTTTGGGGTCACGGAGTGAATTTCTGTTTCACGAGCTGTTCGATGACGCCCATCCCACCGGAGAGCACCTCCTGATGCCAGAGCGCCAGCATCGCAATCATCGCCAAGCGCCCGTTCTTAACCTCTGCGAGCTCCATCCTCTTACGCGAGGCCTCATCTTTGCCCCAGAGGCCCAGCGGGTCGAAGCCGTAATAGCCCGGCAGACGTCCAGAGCCGCGGACGGTCTGGATAGCTGCCGGCACTCCGGCAACGATTTCAAATGCACTCGTGAAGAGGAGGATTTGTGCCAACGCCGTTGTCACAAAATGATCATGTGCACCGACTAGGGTCGTCGGCGCGCCCTTGTACCATGGAAACTGGTATGCCTGCTGGGCGAGTGTGCCCACGAAGGCGAGCATTGCAATGCGCCCGTGCTTGACCTCGGACTCGCGCATCCACGAGATTGGTAGGTAGGAGGTTATCATCAGGGGATCGAACTCCGCTTCACTGCCGGCGAGCCCCGACTCGCGAACTGCTTCCGGGACTGGTGCAAAGGGCACAGAACGCGAGTTGCCACTGCTTCTCGCAACGTTGGTCATACACAGCTGCCGCCGCAGGCAAGCTCTCGTTTGACGGGTGCCCGCTCTCGGGAGTCCTTTCGCAACCCAGGCGCTTGTCCACACGAACATAGTTATGTTAATTGTGCTCAAAAGAACGACGTCCAGGCGGTCGAACAATACACAAACGCTCAGGCGCTCAGTTCCGCGAGGAACTCGGATTCGGGGAAAAAGCCCTCGGTGCGCTCGCTGCTGCGCGATCAGCGCTGCGACGCGATGCACACCGAGGGCGCACCGCGTCCTCCCAGGGTGTGCATGCGTACCTGTGCCTGTGTGCGCCTCGCGGCGCTAGCGCCTCGGAGGCCAGCTCCAGCGCCTGCTCCCAGGCAGCAGGCAGCATCGGCGATGATGCCGAGCTCAGCGCACGCACGCACAGCGGCTGCGCTCGCGCGTCATCTCCAGGTCGCCTGTGATGAGCGCGTATTCGGGGCCCTCGCGGAGCACGCACGCACGCACGCACGCACGCACGCACGCACGCACGCACGCCGCAGAGGCTACGCGTGCGTGCGTGCGTGCGTGCGGCTGCGGAGCTCGCTGCCGCCGCCCCCTCATCGACAGCAGCCAGCAGCGGATCTGGGCGGATTTCGAACGTCTGGCGAGCGCTCGCCGCAGCTCGCGTCGCTGGCGGAGCAGGGCATTTCTTACGTCGCAGGTCTGGAGGTGTGCTCAGCGACGTGCGACCTGGAGTCTTTACGCCGTACCCGCTTCGCCTGTACCGTTCGCTCGTCTTCCGAAACCATGGCCTTCATTTCAGCGCTCTCTTCTATTGGTCTGAAAACAGGTACTGTTACCCGCGTTGCATGCGTGACTCGGGTACCGGCGCGTGGTCTGCGAATGCAGGCACCGTCGGGAGCGACGATGCCCTCTATGCCGTTTCTGAAACGCCCCTCGAAGCTCGATGGGTCGCTTCCCGGTGGAGAAGGCTGTTTCGACCCGCTGGGTTTCACGGAAGTGTTTTCGCTCGAGTGGCTGCGCGAGGCAGAAATCAAACACTGCCGGGTTGCCATGCTCGCAGTTCTCGGGGTTATCGCGCAGGAGTTTGGGACGTTCGATTTTTACAACGCAAAGTCGAAGCTTCAGCTCTCACCGGACTTGCACAACCAGTTCGTTCAGAATGGGGCACTGCAGCAAATTCTGCTCTTCGTTTGTGCGTGGGAGTTCATCGTCGGACTCCCGGCGCTTATCGAGTCTGTGAACGGGAACCGTGAGCCGGGCTACTTCGGCTTTGACCCGTTGAAACTCGGTGGCACCGTCGGTAGTGCTCAGTGGAAGCGTATGCAAGCCGGTGAACTGCGCAACGGAAGGCTTGCCATGATCGCTTTCGGCGGCTTCTTCCATCAACAGTTGCTCACAAAGCAGGGTATCATCGAGCAGCTCGCGCACTTTAACGCGATCAAACCGAACTGAAGCTCTGGGAAATGCTTTACTTCGGTGGAGGGACCAGGCGGAAAGCAAATTTTCTAATAACAGATGATCGTTTGATGATGGACAAGCAAAAGTCGTTTCGCATATTGATGCGGGTGGGTGAAGAATAGTTGCCGGGTTGTAAACAGCGAGTCAGGAATTTTTGCATCCATGCGCTACCGCCAGTGTCTGGGCGACAACCGCGTCGAGCACGGTCACCGACGCTCGAGCCGGCACCACTACACCATGGTCCTCTGCGTCCGCGCGTGAGCGTCGTGTCTGGTATACGCCAGCTCCTATACGTTGTCGTTGCCGGCAGTGAGCGCGCAGCATCTCGAGGCTGGCGGAGCGCGTCCCCGGTGCCGCACACGACCGCCGAGTGCCACCGTCCCGTTCACACTGGTCCGCCCGCCCGTGCATCCTTCCCCGACGCAACAGCATCGGATAACGAGCGAAGAGGCGGTGCGGTGCTCGCTACCGCCCGGGCCGCCGGGCCTACACCCGGTCTCTTATACACAGGCGGCTCAAGTCGAATACCATGTTGCAGGCGGTTCCATTCAGAAGCTTCTATTGCAGAGCTGAGGGCTCTTTTCCGGTTACTGGAGGCGCTCGTACATCCGGGGTACGCTGGTAGGACCCATCGATGCTGTAGCATGAGAAAGAGAAGGACCCGTAGCAGGTGCTATCCGCAGCGCACACGCACATGGCGTAGCGACGTTCATGTCTATAGCAATCGCCCTCGTTGACCGTGTGTTTTATTGTCGAACAGGTCTCCGGGACGCGTCATGGTGGCGTATTGATTGACGCTCGTATGCTGCAATCAGGTGCAGAGCAAGTGTCCATCATTCAGGCTGCAGCCTGTAAGCATGCAGGGCGTGTGCTCTGAGCTCGCTGCTCGTTCGAGTCTGCATCGACCGCAGGTGTGTCAAATGCATAGCTTTGGCGTGCACCGTGACCCATCGAACGCGCTTTTCGCAAATCGATGATGCTCGTCAGCATACCTAGCTCATACGCGTCTACAAGAGCAGCTCTTCGACGCGCTTCTCGAGCAAGTCTGCTAGATCACGCAGGAACTCCGCAGCTTGCGCACCATAGATATGGCGATGGTCGCAGGTAATCGTGACCTGCATGACTTTCGAGACACCTATAAGCCCGTTCGATTGGAGTCGGACCTGCGGCTGGCTCGCTGCTACAGCAAGGATGGCGCCGGTGCCTTTCGGCAAGATTGCATCGAAGGAACTGACGCCGAACATGCCAAGATTGCTCAACGAAAACGTTCCAGACTGATAATCCTCTGGTTTGAGCTTTTTCTCCAGCGCCAAGCGAACAAGGCTCCGCCATCGGCGACTCAGTTCATAGATATCCGTATCCGCGCAATCACGCAAAACGGGTGTAATCAGGCCGCCGTCGGGCAGCGCAACCGCCACTGCGATATTCGCTCCCGGTTGATACACGATGGTGTACGGCTCTTCAAACCGTGCGTTCAGTAGTGGATGCTTCCTCAAGGTAAGCCCGAGCGCCTTAGCCAGTAGCGTCGTCATGGTAACGCCTTTGGATTTGAGTTTGGACAGGAGTGCGTCCACCGCATCTGTTGTGATGCTGTACGAAACACGGAACACCGGCACCTGCAGTGACGCATTCATGTTGTTCACCACGGCTTTCTGCATGGTGCTCATTGGCACAGGTCCCGACAAGGCCGCCTTCTCTGTGGCTGGTGCAGCATCAGCGGATGATGCTCCGCGCCGCGCTTTCCGCTCAGTCTCTGCACCCGCATCGCTCCCGGTGGAGCGCCTCTCCGATGTTACCGCTGCTTCCGCGGACGCCGTTGGTGCACTTGTTTGCGAGTCGCTGGACGCTTCACCTAGGGCGCGCTTCACGTCGGCCTCAGTGATGCGGCCGTATGGACCAGTGCCCCGAACTTTGGCAAGATCTACGCCCCGTGACTTGGCAAGCTTCTTCGCCCCAGGAGTCGCTATCATGCGGCCACTCACTGCAGAAGCCTGCAGTGGCTTCTCGGAGGCTACCGAGGGCGTCTGTGCTGCAGAGCGGGCTAGCATGGCCGCTTGGACATCAGCAGCCAATATGCGGCCGCCAGGACCCCTTCCGCGCAGGGTACGCAGGTCAATTTTGTTCTCTTTCGCGAGCCGCTTGGCATACGGCGACGCAATGACTCTCCCCGTTGGAGCTGTCATGGATTCCCCGCCAGGTGCCAGATCATCTTCCTGAATTTCTGTGCTCGTCGGCGTCGGGGTCGGCGTCGATATAGCAACATGTTCTGGTGTCGTCACAGGCGCTGATTCGGACCCGGGCGCTGTAGAGCGCACTGCGGCCGATGACTCGCCCGGAGCCTGGTCCAGCTCACGAGCAGCGCTCTTTGCCCAGGCCTGCACGAGAGGCACTGATGCCTTGTCGCGAGCAAGGTATCCGGCAACCGCACCAACCGGTGCTGAGATGCCAGCTTCAAGTTCAATGTGCGCGAGAAACCCTGTCTCAAAAGATTCTACGTCCATGTCTGCCTTGTCCGACTCGACAACCATGATGACGTCGCCGCTCTTCACCTCATCGCCAATGTTCTTGGTCCATTCTACGATCTTGCCTTCTGTCATGGTCGAACTAAGCGCTGGCAAGAAGACCTCAACTGTGCCGGCCGGTTTCGGCACCAGTGGAGCGGCCGCTGCAGGTGCAGTCACTATGGCGTCTCGTCCCCCGAAGGCTGCGGACNGCTCAGCAGCAGACTCTCTCTGGTGCGTGGACGGAGCAGGTGCTGCATCGCCAGGTTCCACCGCCGTTGTTCCATCGTGCCGCGACCCGCTGCCATCCACAATGCAATCCAGTCCACAGGCCTGAATCGCTTCGATATCTTCAACGTTTTTGGCGATCAGGCCTATCGTCGCCCCTACGGCGGCTGTTTCGCCCTCTTTTGTTAGTATATGCGCCAGATAGCCTTCGTCGAATGCCTCGACATCCATGTCCGCCTTGTCCGACTCGACTACCAGGATTACGTCACCCTTCTCGATGCGGTCGCCGACTTTCTTCAACCACTGAACAACTTTCCCCTCGGTCATTGTCGAGCTCAGCGCCGGCATGAAAACCTCATGCGCCTGGACTCGCTCGCGAACCTCAGGTGAAACCTCCATGCGCAAAAAGCTACGCCCAAGCTGCCGAGGCGCCAAGCGCATCCGCGCGCTCCCCCATCGCCAAGTGCACGGGAAGTTACTCCAGAAGGGCGGTGACCCTCGAGGACGGGACCCCGGGCGCACTGCCGCGCGTCTCTTCGAGGTCGGAATTCCTCCTACAAAAGCCAAGCTTAGGGCGTGTCCCGCGCCGTCCAACACCATGACTCGTAGCGTGCACTGTTCCAACAGGCCCAAGGACCTGCAACCGTGGCACTTGCCACACTGTAGCGCCTCCTCGGATGCCACGAGTGCGAGTAGCGCTGCCACTGGTATGCGCAGGAGCGTTTCCGCGGCGGCGGCGGCGGCGATGCGGCGGCGGCGGCGGCGCGGCGGCGATCCGTGCACCAGCGAATCGCTTTCCTGTCGTAGTCTTTCGACTCTCTTTGATTTCACTCAAGATGTGGTGTACAGCAGGTGATCAACATCGCGATGCAATATATTCTATAGATCTTAGACGAACTGCCTATGGGCTAGATTATATACGGAACAGTGCAAAGAGGAATGTATTCCTCGTTGAGGTCAGTCATACAAGAGGACTTTGATGGTTCAGGTACGCTGAGAGAATCAGGTAGATGCACGATGCGTCAATAACCGATATGCCGTGTGCATGCTTGCGGCGATTCGTGGATAACGACCTTTTGGACGCATTACGAAGAGCAAAAAGCGACGATGGCAGTCTCCAGGGGCATCTCTTTCTCTCAACAGCTTGTTCATTTTGGCCCTGAAAACACCGCGATACAGTCTCAAGGAAAGAGTCCAAGTTCAAGCACCGCCATCTTCCACCGACAT
>JGI24721J44947_10006936_pt1 | contig 15099 bp, 10 predicted proteins | sample YelNatPaOPGAMG01_FD_44947 | JGI IMG/M metagenome (IMG submission 44947)
AATGNNATGTCAAGTTCTTTTCTGGCTACATTTTATGGCCAAATATCATCAAATCTGCTGAAAAGAGATGCTAATTACGAGATCGAGAGTCGTAACTTCGGCTTAGCGGATGAGTTCGTCGACTAATTCAGCCAGTGGACTTTGATGTCCAACACAGAAATGACATCGGATTTCCCGGGTCTCTGGATTTACCAGTGTGTCGAGGCGTCAAGAAGTCCAGGCTGTTTAATTTCGGCTTTTATATTACCACCAATAGGTCGTTGACGAATAGACGGTTCAATCCCAGCTACAACTTCCTTCTCAGCTTTGATAACTGTATTGCGACTCATATGGGCTGCAGTAGTAATTCGTGTCGTAGTGCCTGGACAAGCATCACAGAGGCTGCACCAACGGTTACCCGACGCTGAAGTTCGTTCAAATGTGGAAGGAGTACGTCAAAAAATCACGCGAGTGATATATCGTTTATCTTCATTTATTCTGATATCACGCGCGTGCTGACATTCGATAGTTCCTTAGCAGAGCGCTCAAGGGAATTTCGGCACCTTGTCTAAGCCCCGTGTCAGTCCCTGGTAAAACTCCTTCAGCTCTTGACGCCGAGAAATGTCATCGGTGCCCAGACAGTAGACGTAGACCACTGGCTGTTCAGTGCCACCTTGGTAAGGAGCAGATTGACTTTTGCAATCGGCACGACGATAGGTGAGCCAAGTGGTCTGGGCGATAACGAAGTCTCGACGAGCAACCTTACCAGACAGCAGCCCAAAGACAACCTTGATATCGGCGTTGAGTCGAGCGTCGTCGGCGAGCACCCTATGTTCACCGCAGCCTTCCTGACCAATGGTGGTGTTTGGGTTGCACCCAATAACCGGGTTGAAAGTTTCGGTTATAACAGGAGGCTGAGGGACAGCCTTACGCCTGCCAGCTCTGGTCAGAGCACCCGCTGACGAGATCGTCACAGACAAGATCAGCACTGCTGGAAACACAATGAACATTGCCCTTACTGTCCGTCTTCGCGACGATGCACTAGTCCCACGTCTAAAGCCGTTGGCTTTTCGCCCTATACCCCGATTTGGTGAGGTCACCGTGTCTGGAGGAAGGACCGAACTCTGTCTGTTAGGTTGACGCAATTCTGAAGTCACCGGGGAGTTTTTCTGGTTATAGCGTCGAGCTCGGTTATCCGTTGTACGAGAAGACCCCGCTCGCAAGTCTCGTATATCAATGGTTGGATACTACCGCCCTTATATCCGGAGTCCTCAAGCTGGCATTCTGCCTGCTCAAAGTGTACCCACGCATTTTGAGCACGAGCAACAGCCACGTGACCAAACTGAATAGATTCGTTATGCAGTTGTACCTGCATCTCATTTTTCAACTGCTTGACTTCGCTTGCCAGGCAATTATCCATAGATATCTGCGACATCGCCGTCTTCTCACATGCCGACTGGTAAGTCGGTTTTGGTGGTGAACTCGTCGAAGATGTGTTCACCATGGTTTTTGTAGCAACGATACCTAATAGCGCTATAACCAGAACCAAGAGCAGCAACCACAGGCCTCCACCTGGTATCCAGGCAAATCTCATCCTTGTTCGGCGCAGCATATACACTAAACCTCCTTAGTCTGTAGTATAGACGAAGTAGCGGTTGCAGGAATAGACAGGTGAGTATAGATCTCGTAGATATACATCTGAGCCTCATCGTAACGCTTGTTAGCAATGTCAAGTGATCGGTCGGATGATCATAAAACTCGAAGTCTGCCGTGGTGGTCGCAGGATTGCCACCAGCGCCCTTCAGATTGTCATACAGCCGTGTGCCCAGGACCCCAAGAACAGGTGCTGGGAGAACGCCGTGTCTTACAAATTGTGGTTTGGCACCCGCCCTTGCCTAGGTTATAGGTAAAAGACGTCAGTGCGCCTTACTGGCTCTGTGTATGACCGGGCAGTTCGACTGTAATGAGTGTCCTGTAACTCTGGATGTCTCGGCCCATTAACTTGACCATTTCGTCATGCGATAATGAGTTGTTTAATCCCGTTCTAGCAGAGTCTCTGTGACCTTTTCAAACTCAACTCATGGTAAGTGACTACAACTGACTAAATTTCCCACTCAAATCAGAAGAGCCCGTTATATGCAGGTTTGGCTCCGGTCTTATAACAGATCATCACCAAAGATATATCTATAGAGTGCATGTATATTTTATGCCAGGCAGAAGGTTGTCAATTGACTAAAGTTTGATTTTCAAAACTGGTTTCTAAAAAGTTCAGCACTTCGTTTGCAGCGATGGGCCTTGACAATAAAAACCCTTGCCCTACTGTACATTTTTCTTCCATAAGTTCATTTAGCTGAATTCTTCTTTCGATACCCTTGGCGACTGTATTGATCCCCAATGCTTTGCCAAGATGAAACAGCGAACGTGTAATCTCTTCCCCTCCCACAGTATCAAGCAGCCTCAATACAAGAGCACCGTCGATTTTGAGCTGGTCGATGGGGAGATGGCGCAATTGCGCTGCCGAGATAAACTCTTTGCCGAAATCATCCACTATAAGATGAACGTTTAAGTTTTTCAACGATTTGAGTAGTTGTTGGGATGTTTCTATGTCGTGCAGCAGGGCCGTTTCGTTTAAGTCAAGTCCCAAAAGATGCCCGGGTAATTTGGAGGCATTGAGGGCCGAAGAGAGGTCGGCTAAAAAGTGGTCGGAATACAGATGGATGTCGCTTATATTGATGACCACCAAAGTCTGGTAGCCGTTGTCCCGCCAAATCGCAGCTTGACGGCAGGCTTCATCCATCACCCAGCGTCCTATGTCGATCAACAGGTTTGCGCTTGTCAGAAAAGGGATAAGTTCCCTTGCCGTGATCGTTCCTCTGGTCGGGTGCTCATATCTGATCAAAGCCTCCATGGCGACGATGCTCATGGTATTGAGGTCAAAGGCCGGTTGAAAGTCGAGATAAAATCTGTTTTGGCTGAACGCTTCGCCCAGATCTATCCCCAGTCCAGGTAAAGAAGCTTCTTGCAAATTCATTTCTGGAGCAAAGATGACAAACCTATTTTTCCCCGATGACTTGGCTTTGTACATGGCTATATCGGCGTTTCGCAACAGCTCGTCCGGGTCTTCCTCGATACCGCTGGCGACCCCGATACTGGCCGTTACCCGAATTTGCTGATTCGGGGCACTTGACAAAACGAAAGGTTCGTGCAATGCGGCTACCAGCCTTCTGGCAATGGTGGTTTCGTCGTCGGCACTCCCGGATGGTTCAGCTGCCACCACAAATTCGTCTCCGCCCAGTCTCCCTAAAGTATCGCTGCTTCGCAGGGCCTGGCCCAGCCGTTTGGTGACGGACCTGATGAGTTCGTCTCCGCCTGTATGCCCGAAGGTATCGTTGATCGCTTTGAAGTTATCAATATCTAAGAATAAGACCGATACCGCCAACCCCGTACGGCGAGATCTTAGAAGCATTTGATGGATTCTGTCAATCAGCAAAGTCCTGTTGGGTAAACTTGTCAAAGGATCATGTGTAGCCTGAAATGCCAGCTCTCTTTGATGTTCTGCCAGTTCGTGGCGCAGATGCTGACGGACCTGTTCAAAAGATGCCGACATGCGTACTAAAGTGGCATCGGTGCTGCGGTGTAACATCTGCACGGCTTTGAAGATAGTTTCAGGCGATATGTTATGTTCGAGCGCATAGTCCGATAAAACTTGGATTGTCAGATCCCGCCATCTCAGACAGCGCCGCGTCAACTCATCGAGCGGTGCTATGGCCTCGGCCGCCAATCTGCCGAATACCGAAGCGGAAACAAGACCGCTCCTTGACGCTTCGTCGATGCTACCGTTTTGCATCCAGTGCGCTACGGCGGCGGTGGAGCGCAGCGCCGCATTGGCAAAGTCGGATTCTCCCACCGTGCCAAAATCCACGGAGCGGGGAGTGGCGGGGGCAAGCAAAGCCACAATTTCTTCGGAACGATCTTCCAGTACCTTACCCAATATGGCGAGATCCGCGTCTTTTCCCGCGCCGGAGACACCCGTATCGCGTGGAGAGGTATCATCTTTTGGTGAGCCGTTCTCTACCATCTGTGTTTAGACTATCGCATATCCGGATAACCTCTGCACCCGATTGTTGCTAATATTTTGGGAGAGATACAGCCGGGATTACCGGGGTCCGTTTGCCGTCGCTGTTCTCATCACATTCCATATGATTTTAGACGGCCATAGCTGTAAGTTACAGAAGTTTTCCCAGGATCAGGCGGACACAATTTTTATTGCGGCCGCTGTAGAGGTTTTGCGGAGCCGACTTTGTAAGAGGAAGCTACCGGCAAAAAGTCAAATAAAACCGTTGCAGATTACCGACGTTTTACCGGTTGAAATGTTATCGGCGAGTAGGTGTCCGGCGGGTGATATTTTGCTGTAGTACTTTAGAAATATGATTTGTATTAATCCGGCAACCAATAAAAAGTTCTATGAAATCAGAGAATTGACTGGAGAAGAACTGGCGGAGCGCCTGGAGGAGGCCAGAGTCTCTTTTTCAAAATACAGGCTGTCAACTTTTGAAGAGCGCGCCGAAAAGTTGAACAACATGGCCGATCTCATGGAGACATCCAAAGACAGACTTGCATCGGAGATTACCGAACAGATGGGTAAACCCATCAGACATGCACTTGCCGAAGTGGCCAAATCGATCCGTGCCGTCAGACATTACGCAACTTATGGCGCTGGATATCTGCAAGCAGAAGAAGCCAACCCTGCTCCGGCAGACATCGTGAGGGCCTATAAAAGCTACCAACCGCTGGGGCCCATCCTGGCCGTGATGCCGTGGAATTTTCCCATCTGGCAGGTGATCAGGTTTGCTGCCCCGGCACTGATGGCGGGAAATGTCTGTCTGCTGAAACATGCCGAAAACGTATGGAAAACAGCTCTTTCTTTGGAGGAGCTGTTCCTGGCGGCCGGTTTTGAGAAGGGGTGTTTTCAAACCTTGAACGTTGAGGTAAGTGCCGTGGAGCAAATTATACAAAGTGATGTCATCGCCGGCGTGACCCTGACCGGATCGACCCGTGCAGGCAGGGCAATAGCCGCAAATGCCGCCAAACGCCTTTTGCCGGTGGTACTGGAGCTCGGGGGGAGTGATCCCTTTATAGTTTTGGAAGACGGAGATTTGGAAAAAGCAAGTACTTACGGGGTGATGTCGCGTTTTGCCAACAGCGGTCAATCCTGTATAGCGGCAAAACGCTTTATTTTGCATCAAGATATCAAAGATGACTTTCTGAGACTCTTTTTGGACAAAATCAGCAATCTCTCCTGCGGAGATCCACTGCTGCCCGCGACCGACCTTGGGCCGGTGGTCAACGAACAAGCATTGGAAAATTTGGAAAAACTGATCAAAGATGCCCTCGAGAAAGGGGCAAACCTCCTTTGCGGGGGAAGCAGGGTCAAAGATGAAGGATTTTTTTTGGAGCCTACCGTGCTGGAAAAGATCGATGAGAGTATGGACATTTATCACCAAGAGGTTTTCGGTCCCGTAGCACTGGTGTTTACAGCCGCCGATGAGTCAGAAGCCATTTTACGCGCCAACGATACCAAATATGGTTTGGGGGCTTCTATCTGGACAAATGATATAGAAAAAGCTCTGTATCTGCAGGAGTCGCTTGAGTGCGGGATGGTAGCGGTAAATAAAGAAGTGGCATCTTATCCCGAATTGCCTTTCGGCGGCATCAAATCGTCCGGATATGGGAGAGAATTGGCAGCCGAAGGTATCAGGTCCTTTTGCAATTGCAAAACAGTCGTCGTGGGATAAGAGGGTTGTGTTATTGGCCGGGACAGCTCGGTCGCTCATATCTGATTCGGTAAACAATTGGCAAAGTTGTAACTTAAAATACATACTGCACTGATTAAGCTTTTTACTTTGGATAACATCTGATTATGAATAATCAATCTTCCGACGGGGGAAGTATTAAAGCACATCATATCTTGGCCGGACATTTCCTGAAAATAGGAATCACACTTGCCGTTACTGCCGGAACCTTATCGGCTGTAGCGGTTTTTCTTACTGCAGCGCCGTCCGCCCAGAGTAGTTCCCTGAAGTACAAAAGACGGGATAATACCCATTATCTGTCAGGAAATACATCCGGAAAAGGCTCTTCACTATCTTCTTTTAGAAAAAAGCAGCAACCTGCGGATAAGACAAAATTGACATCCTCTCGCTTTAGCCTTAAAATTATTCGTGAATTTCCCAAAAATCACAGTTTGGATGCAGACGGGCTCGGGGCAATTGTGGTGAATTTCAGTTCTCCTTTGGCCAAGCATACCAAGCATCCCACCATTTCGCCAAAGGTTCCCGGCAAGTGGCAAAAAACCAATACGTCATTTGTTTTTAGGCCGAGCGTACCTATTTTGCCAAATACCGTGGAAACTGTGCAAGTACCGGCCGGTATACAGGCCAAAAAACACAAAGCACTCCAAGCTGCCTCCACGTTTGAATTTGCCACGCGTGCAGGTTCCATCCTACGGGTCGACGAGGTATTGTCAGAACTTGGCTATCTGCCGTTTACCTTCGTCGCCGATCAGCCAGCGGAGAGAAAAAGCGATATCAGTATGGCTGATGCGGCCAAATACTTTTGGGCTCCGCCTGCAGGTACTTTTAAATGGAACTTTACGCCACCTGCCCAATTGGCTGCCTTATGGGCTCCCGGCGTGGACAATGTCATGTTTCAAGGCGCGTTGATTGCTTTTGAATCCGACCACAACTTGGCGATGTCCACAACTCTCGGGACGCAGGATTGGTCTGCTCTTTTTCAGGCATCTCTCGACCCGGCGGCCTATAAGAACCCTCACGGATATGACTATGCTCTGGCTCAGGAGACGTCACCTGAAACCCTGACCGTTTATGATAACGGCAAAGTTGTATTGAATACCTTGGCCAATACCGGGATCTCACTTACTCCGACGAGCATCGGAACTTTCTATGTTTATGAAAAGCTTCCCTATCAGGTAATGAAAGGTCTCAATCCTGACGGCGTTCCTTATGCCGATCCGGTCCAGTATGTATCGTATTTTGACGGAGGAGAAGCCGTGCACTATATTTACAGAGCAGAGTACGGTTTCCCGCAAAGCCTGGGATGTGTGGAGTTGCCTTTTCAATCAGCCGCTACTGCATATCCTTATTTGACACTGGGAACTTTGGTGACGGTGTCGACGTCGTAAGTGCTTCTCTAGACGTTGAATCTGAACTCGACCACGTCGCCGTCTTGCATCACGTAGTCTTTGCCTTCGATCCTGGCTTTGCCGTTGGCCCGCGCTGTCGGCAGTGAACCGTATTTCATCAGGTCTTCATAATTGATAATTTCGGCTTTGATAAACCCTTTTTGAAAATCACTGTGAATGGCACCGGCGGCTTCAGGAGCCGTGGCTCCTGATTTTATGGTCCATGAGCGGACTTCTTTCGGCCCGGCTGTCAAAAAGCTTTGCAGTCCGAGTGCGGCAAAGGCCGTTTTGATCAATTGCGATAAGCCCGTCTGGTCCTGACCGAATGCCGCGAGCAATTCCAGTTTCTCATCGTCTGTAAGAGATGTCATTTCGGCTTCCAGCTCGGCCGAGATAAATATCCGGGGATAAGGCTTCACCAGTTCGGATAATTGTTCATGCAATTGGGTATTTCCCAGGTCGTTGTCATCGGTGTTGAAGACGTAAATAAATTGTTTATCGCTCAAAAGGTGCAATTCTTTGAAGTACTTTTGCACGTGTTCATTTTTAGCCAGTTCCATTCCCTTGGCCGAGGCAAGAATTTGTCCGGCGGTAGTTCCTGTTTGAAGGCCGGAATATAGAAACTCAAGTGCTTCGGGAACTTTGGCCAGTTCCGGCTTTGTGCGTACATCTCTCGCGATTTTGGAAAGCCTTGTCTCAACTGTTTCAAGGTCGGCCAGGATCAGCTCCGTATTGACGGTCTCTATATCTGAAGCCGGATTTATGTCGCCTGCGACATGGATGATGTCAGGAGAGGAAAACACCCGGACTACTTGACAGATAACATCTACTTCCCTGATGGCAGCCAAGAACTTGTTGCCGAGCCCCTCGCCTTTGGAAGCCCCTCTCACTATCCCGGCTATGTCGACAAAGCTGACGGCTGAATTGATAATTTTTTGGCTGTTGTAAAGCTTGGCAAGTTGTGCCAACCGGTCATCCGGTACTTGCACAACGCCGATATTCGGTTCTATGGTGGCAAAAGGATAATTAGCGGCCAAGACGTTATTTGCGGTGAGGGCGTTAAAGAGCGTAGACTTGCCCACGTTCGGAAGGCCCACTATCCCCACGGATAAACCCAATTTATATACTCCTTGCCTAGAGAGGTTATTGTAACAAAGTTTTACGGGGGTATAGCCTGTATTTGTCGGAAGATCTCCTGATTATAAAGAGCGAGTTTTTTTAGATCTTCAACCAATCACGCTGTTTCGGTACTTATGTCTTATAGGCAGGAAAGCTGAAAGTCTGTCCCTATTTACTCGGTTGCCAATTTATTTTTTTGTTACAGCATTTTAGCTTTCATTTTACTCAAGATATAAGCGGTGTCCGTATATGGACGACATTGCTGATCAATTATATTATAGAATGCAAAAAGTAAAAGAGCGGATAAAAATTGATACGCCTAGATAAAAGCATCACAGGTCTAATAGATATGTCCTATCAAAATCAGTGGAAAATAGGTAATATAGATTGCAATATTTGTAACAACGAAAGCCGCATTTTACCTCAAAGAAGGTATAAAACTTACGCCTATCTAATTATTAATTTACCCAATCGCTACGACATTAAAATCGCCGGATCGTCCGTATCGGTGATCCGGCATATCCCTATGTGCTAAAAACAGGAGCTGACAAAAGATTCCTTGATGTCTCAGGTTTGATCGAGCCTGAATTAGCTTGGACAAGGATTTTTCACGCGATCGATTGCAGAGGACAGATTGACGTCAGGAAGCAGCCGGACTTTGAGTTCTTCTGCGATTCAGGATAAAATATCGATGTTTACGTCCGTTACCTATGACAATAGCTTTTAGCCGGTTTTAGAAGCAACAGGTAAATCATAATTGAGAATTATTGACCCATTATTTATCGTCAAATAACGTTCAACAGCTGATTTTATATGCTTTATTTGGTTTCTGATAGATCCGGAGCTGCATATAATTATCAAGTCGGATTGAACTTTTTGTATACGCATTATGTTACCTGTTAATATATCTGCGACAGATACAACGAAGTAATCCAGTTTGATATCCAGGCTCTGTGAGATCATGTCAATTCCTCCGACAAACATGTATTTCTCGATACCTGCATCTATTGTAAAATCCGGTGATGTGTTTGGCTGATTAGAGACCACGACCAATTGCAGATATCCCCCGATAGTGTTGATGATATGGAACAATTCTTTCAAATGGGTATAGTCATAGACACTTCCGTCGACAAATAATAAAATATTAAATTTCTTGCTGTCTTGGTACTCGGAACTAAATAGTGTCAATTCAATAGGTACTATATGCCTGTTGGACCTCAATAATTTTCTTGTAAAAACAGGCCCTATTGTCTCAAATAAAATAATCGACGCCAATACTATTGTAGCGCTACGTCCACCTAATCCCGGAGATTGCTGGACTACAAATGCTACCAAGCCAACAGCCAGGCCGGCATGGGGCAACATAGCGCTACCGTAGCCTAATGACTGTTTGAACGAAATTGTTTTAGAGAACATGCTCGGTATGGCACCTATCATTTTCCCTACGGTTCTGGCCAGAAAATATACCCCGCCTATTTCTCCGGCATGTAGCAGTAAATGAATATTGAAGTCAGCTCCTGCTATGAGGAAAAATATTAAGTACATGGGGGGTTCTAGTACTTTTAAAGAAGCAAATAGCCTACCGGCCCTACCCGGAGCGAGATTCACAGATACAAGTCCTGCCACCAACATCGATATGACAACAGAACTTCCTATCAGGGAACTGACGCCAACCACTACCAACAGAGCAATGATCTGTGCAATGAGAAGTTCTCCTTGATTATCAAAATATCTGGCAACAAGGACTAGCATGATTCCAACGAGAATCCCTATCCCAAAAGAAGCTGCTGTAATTTTAATAAAAATTAATATGCTTTCTTCTACACCAACCACTCTGCCGGTAAATGCTAAAAGAAGAGGGTATCCGATGCCAAATAGAAATGCAGTTATAACATTTGTCACTCCCACGGCTGACATCAGATACGATGCTGCTTTTTCAGCTCCGTAACGCTCTTTACTGCATACTGCTGCTATCGTTAGAGCACCTGTTTCGGTGGCAATTATCCCCAGAATTACTGCCAAGCTGGGGGTGGCGCCTACCATTTTGGTGGTAAAACCGACAAGCAAGCTTGTTAAAACAACTTGTCCTGTGACCAAATATATAATTTGTTTACCATACTTACGCAAATCAACGATTAGAAGTCGTTCGCCGATCAAAAACATGACGGCTCCCAGCGTTAGATTTGTAAATACGTCTAACTTTTTCAAGATGAGATTATTTACAACCGGCAAGGGTCCGTGGGGTCCGATCAAAATGCCTACGATCATGAACACGACTACTTCAGGAAGGACTCTACGGCTAATCCTCCCTACGAGTAAAGATATTGATGCCAATCCGGCTATGATCAATAAACTGTATTCTATACAGTACCAATATAGTAATTATGCATGGTCCAAACCTCAATTTGGTATAAATAATAGTGGATACATAGCATAGGTATCATAAAAATATTCTTGTTGCACGCATGCTGGCTTCTGTGGTGATGCAAGCAATTGAGAGATGCTGGGGTTCATATTCTGTCTGTAAACACTCTTCTAGCTGCTATAACCCACCGGCTTTTTTGACTGAGTAGATATTTTGAGAGTACTCATTTCCCAAACAGAGTATGACTTTTCGGATTCGGGGTGGTTCATAAAGCAGATCTCGCAATACGTTTGTAATATTCGTATCATTTTTTCTCTCCTTGCCGACTATATCAGAGCATATATGAGATTCTCAACTTTGGACTAACTCTTGGGCAAGTGAAACATAATGGCATCACTTCCGGTTATAGGGGGAATGTTTTATTATCACGGAGGGGAGTTTTGGTTCTGGGTAGATAATAACCGTCTGGTATCAGAAATGTGATTACCGTATTTTATTTAACATTATTTCGCCACAAGGCACTTCGTATAATGGATCAGATAATCCGGTTTGGTCGAACTTGTTATCGCGATGGATGCAGTCGTGATTGCTCGCTAGGCCCATCGAAGGGGAGTGGTAGCTGTAACGTCAGTACACGGTGTATATCTACCGTAGAAGCTGAGCGGGTTTTATTAGCAGTTTCCCCCGGATTTGGTTATGGATAAAGCAGTGATTCGCCGAAGGTTGTTTGAGCAGTTTTGCTGAAATGAGCGACCAGCCTGGGGAGGGAGAAGCTGCCTATGGATCAAAGTCATGATTGTGCCACGAGAGAGATACCCATAGTCTGCGCGTCGACAAGACCGCTACAGCAAATAACAGACCGATGACTTGGGTTACAAAGAACCCATCACGATACTTCTAATTTTTCCGATATTTAATATATCACTAGAATTGCAAAATTATTCTAATACAAAAGAAGGGTAGGTAATGCCCATAAAAGCGGCTAAATTGGTATAAATGACCGATCAAATATTGGATACCGATCCGTCTTTGAAACCTAAATTGCGCGGGTATCTTCATCTCGTTGCTTTCTTTGCGGTATTGGTAGCCGGACCTCTTCTGATAAGCGGTTCTAAAAGTACAAAAGATACAGCGGCTTTGTCTGTTTATGTTGCCTCGCTGATATGTCTGTTCGGCGTGAGCTCTCTTTATCATCGGGGGAATTGGTCCTATCGGGCCAGGAGACGTTTCAAGCGCCTTGATCATGCGACGATATTTTTTGCGATAGCGGGCAGCTACAGTGCCGTGGCACTGTTGGTCATGAATGGTTGGTCGCAAATATTTGTTCTTAGCCTTGTTTGGGTGGGTTCCGTTATCGGCATAACCGTCAGGGAGGTCTTTTTGGATCTGCCAAAATCATTGATCGCGATCCCGTATGTGGTGGTGGGGTGGTCGGCACTTTTCGTCATCCCTGAATTTTGGCGTGCCCTCAGCGCCCCGGGTTTACTTTTGGTCATTCTCGGAGGAGTGGCCTTTACCCTCGGGGCCATAGTCTACGGTGCAAAAAAGCCAAACCCAAATCCAAAAGTATTTGGTTATCACGAAGTATTCCATCTTTTTACCTTGATCGGTGCCGGTTTTCAATTCGCAGCCATAGCAATATTTGCCTTACCAAGATCATAAAATGATTTCCCTTCGGCAGATACAGGGATCCAAAAAATACCCGCAAATAACACATCTGCCGTCTTCAAATCGTTTGCTTTTAGGGCTAAAATAAAATCATGCCGATGAAACCCGTCAAATTCAATTTGATGACTTCTGTTACGGCCTGGGGTTTTTCACCTTTTCAAATAGGTGTGATAATAGTGCTGATCTTGCTGGCAGCCTGGTATATGTACGGGACGTATCTGCTGGCCATGAGGGGACGGCGCTGGTCGAATTGGCGCCTCGTCTCATTTTTAGCAGGTTTATTGATGATTGATATAGCCCTGCAGTCACCCTTGGCGACTTTTACCATGTCTTATTTCCAAGCCCATGCCCTCCAGCACCTTGTTCTGATGGCCGCCGCACCCCCGTTGCTTGCTCTTGGTGCACCCTCAACCTTATTGCTGCAGACGGCCACAAAGCCTCATAAAACTTTGTGGCTGAAGATTCTTCATTCGAAACCTTTTGCCGCCGTCTCGCATCCGGTCACTGTCTGGTTTTTATATTACGGGGCAATGTTCGCTTTCTTTTTGACACCTGCCATAGGTTTTGCCATGGAGCACATGGCTTTGATGGATTTGATCAACGTAGGATTTTTGCTGGGGGCAACTTTGTTTTGGTGGCCCATCGTTGCCGTAGACCCCATTCCGCGTTGGCATATGGATTACGGCGCAAAACTTGTCAATTTGCTGATAGGCGTCCCGATTGAGGCTTTTCTCGGCATCACCATCATGATGAATCACAATAAGATAGCGTCCATGTACAGTTTGGCCAGCACGCACGCCGGGGGTGGTATTTTATGGTCTATGTCGGAGATGTTTTCCGTACTTGCCATCATACCCATTTTTTTTCAATGGATGCATTCCGAAGACAGAAAAGCAGTACGGGCTGACAGGGCTTCGGATGTGACCGTTTTCGATCCGGAAGCAGAGGCTCAAGCGGCAATCGTAGCGGTAATAGCGGCTCCCCCGGCTTCAAAATGAGATTTGATCCGGACTTTGCTTTCAGACGGCATCTGCCACTTGGAAGAGGGATAGGTTTATAAGAATTATGTATTTTCTTTTGCCGGATCTGTGGTGATTTCAGCTACCCTTATTATATGTGCGGTATTATAGGTATTACAGGGTCAAAAGACGTTACTTCTCAGCTCATCGAAGGCCTTAGCTTGCTTGAGTATCGGGGATATGATTCCGCCGGGATTGCTGTCATCGAAAAAGGATCCGATTCTGTCTTTAGGTTACGAGCGGCAGAACAAGGGGGCTCGCTCCATCACTTGAGCGGAGGCCTGGAAGAGATGGATCTCTCGACTCTTGCCTACTCAGCCGGCATCGGGCACACCAGATGGGCAACGCACGGTGCTCCGACCGAGGCCAATGCCCACCCCCATTTGGATTGCAAATCATCTTTGGCCATTGTCCATAACGGGATTATAGAAAACCACCATCAATTGGCGGCCGAGCTGAAACAAAGGGGTCATATATTCACCTCCGAAACAGATACCGAGGTAATAGCGCATCTCTTGGAAGAAGGGGTAGCGGCGGGGCAACAGATCAAAGAAGCGATGATTTCTTTGCTGACTGTTCTGCGGGGAGCTTTTGCCGTGGCCTGTATCCATAAAGATTACCCCGATACCATCTATGCCGCCAGAAGAACTTCCCCGCTCATTATCGGCTCAGCGGACGGCATCTCTCTTTTGGCCTCCGATATAGCTGTTTTGATTGAGAGCACCAGAAACCTGTTCGAATTGGGTGATGATCAAGTTGCCGAAATCAGACCTTCCGGCTTTAGGGTCTATGACCAATTGGGAGTCGAAATGTCCCCCAAGCCCATCAAGGTGGGCTGGTCAACGGAAGCTGCCAGAAAAGGCGGCTTTGCCGACTACATGTCCAAGGAAATCAACGAACAGCCCAACGCCGTGGCAGAGACTATCTTGGGCAGGCTGGATGAATCAGGTGCAACTCATCTTGAGGAATTGGAACTGGACGCACACAAATTGGCAAAAGTAGAAAAAATTTTACTTGTGGCCTGCGGATCAAGCTATCATGCCGCACTGGCGGGAAGACATGCCATAGAAGCCTGGGCTAAAATTCCGGCTGAAGTGGATATAGCAAGCGAGATGCGTTACAGGCCGATGAGGATTCCCGAGAACACTTTGGTGGTTGCCATCAGCCAATCCGGAGAGACCACCGATACTTATCATGCACTGCTCCAGGCTCGTTCCCAAGGGGCTTTGACGATAGCCGTGACCAATGTAGTCGGGTCTTTGATGTGCCGCGAGGCGGATGGCGTCCTCTACACGAGAGCGGGGCCCGAAATCGGCGTGGCTTCGACCAAGTGCCATACGGCACAGCTCTCCTTGCTGCAATGTTTGGCTCTTCACCTCGCCAATGCGAAATCTTCTTTGTCACCTTCGGAAGCAGTTGCGGCAGCGAAAGAAATTTTGAATCTGCCGGCTTTGGTGGAAAAGACTTTGCTGCGCCAGGATCAATATCACAAAGTGGCAGAACGCTACGCCGATTTCAGAGATTTTTATTACCTGGGCAGACGATTGGGATTTCCCGTGGCGATGGAAGGGGCGTTGAAACTCAAAGAGCTGGCTTACGTCCGGGCAGAAGCATACCCCGCCGGTGAAATGAAGCACGGTCCAATCTCTTTGATCGAGCCGGGATCCATAGTGGTGGTTATCGCCAAAAGGTCGTCGCTCTGGGAAAAGATTATGGCCAACGTGGAAGAAATGAGAGCGCGCGGAGCC
>JGI24721J44947_10006951_pt1 | contig 15074 bp, 12 predicted proteins | sample YelNatPaOPGAMG01_FD_44947 | JGI IMG/M metagenome (IMG submission 44947)
TCGCCGTGCGTCAAGCGCGACAGCTGGGTTAAGCCCGAACTGCCGCGCCAGCGCGGCGTAACGGCCGTCAGCACAGACCTCCTGCACTGACAGCGCCACGCGCGCCTCATTGATGTAGGACGGTCCCGCCGCGGCAGCGGCGGCGGCGACAATAGCCGCGATCGCGGCTGTTATCGTTCTCATTTCTTTTCTCCTCCTTTATTGGGGGGGCTTCTGGGTGAAAACCACCCAAATCCCCCGCCCTATCTCGTCTGGCATCTGCGTGTCAAAGATGCAGGTGCCATTGATGAGCAGCCGCACCCGACTACCCGGGTTTACCCCGAGGGTTTTCCCCGAGGGGTCAGTGCAAAACAGATAACCCCTCACCTCATTGTACCGCTCCACCTTTGCTGCGGCCCCGTCAACTTCATAAACGAAGTTTTGGGGCTGGACGATGTTGCCTCCATCGTCCAGAAAGAACACCACCAGCACCACCCCCTCACTATAATGGTAGCCACTGGTATCGGTGGTGGCGGAGCGGATGGTAAACTGCCGCCGCTCCAACAGATTCTCTGGCACGCTGCCCATCATAAGATAGGCCTCGCGCGCCAGAGCGGCGCGGGTCTTCGGGGGAAGCGTAGCTCCCTGCGCCGGCGCCGCGGGTGGCTGGACTTGTGGTTCTTGCGGCGCGGGCGCGGGTGCGGGTTGAGTTTGGGGCTGGACTTGTGGCGGCGCCGGGGATTGATTTCCCGGCACAGCCGCCAAGTCCAGCGGCTTCTCGTGTGTCAACTTGAAGGTGGCCGTAACTTCATCACATTGGCCACCTCGGCCCGCCTGCTTCACCTTTACGGTAAAGTAGTGCGAGCCCTCATCCTTGTTCGCGCAGGTGGCCACGAACTTTAAATTGAAGCTTGCCACCGGCGCCCCCATAACCACCAAGCCATCCGGCATAGCTACCGGCTTGGCGGCGGCGGGGATGGTGATGAAAGGCGGAAAAACTCCGCCGCTGGTAATATGCTCATGATGCCCCCCGCTGGTCCTATTTTTATTGTACACATCCCACGAGCGGCTTATTGCGTCTTCCAGCCATCGCCGCTCATCCTCTATCGCCCCGGGAGGTTCAAGGACCGTCTGAATCGGGGTCCCGTCAAAAGTGACGAGGACACTCCCGACCAGCCGGTCGTTCATATTGATCATGACGTTCCCCGTCATGACGGGACCATCCTCGGTCTTCAAGACCGGGATTGCCTCGTCGAAGAAAACGGGGAGCGTTGCCCCGTTGGGCAAAAGTATGTTGAACGTAAGAACATCCAACGTCTTTGCGTCCCGCGGGGACAGGTCAATACGGAGTTGTGGCTTCCCGAAGGTCGCCACAGACGGACCACTTCCCGTCAGCCAGCCGGCCTCTGCGGCCGTGGTGGCTGCCATAACAGCCACCAGCGCAATGACCAAAACAGCAACCCGCATTTTTCTCTGCATTTTTTTCTCTCCTTACACGGCACGCAGATTTTCTGACAATCCATAGTTGTCAATTGTTCGTGCCCCGTCTCTAAAGAGATGGGCAGAATTCCAGCCGGAAAAAGGGAAGGAGGGGCACTGTTCCATAAAAAATTTGGAACAACTCTCCGCAATTCCCAGCTGGAATTCTGCCCGTCTGCTCGTCTGTGCCAAGACAAATGTCTTGCGTCGCCTGCCAAGCTGTCTGACCACTATCGCCTGCCAGCTGTCTGACCGCCTAAAAACAAGGCGGGAAGACATCTTTTATATTTAATGTTCATTCAAAATTAAGACATAACTATAGCAGGATAAACCAGTTTTTGTCAATAGTTTGTCCCAGTCAGCCAATTTTTGCTCAGCCGATTATTTAATTTAACTTACCTCTGCCCTTTCCCGGTCCCACACTCTTGACATTTTACAAGTTTTATGCTATACTGCGGCGTTCTCCCAAAATACAGGGAGAATTTTTAATATATCCCAACTTTCAAACTTCGGATGATTCAAACCCGTTAAAAAATTCCACAAATAAAATTTAAAAATATGACAAAAGTTTAACGATTCGAACCGTTAAACTTTTGCACGAAAATAATAGCTTCCACAAATTAAATCCTCTCAAAAAAATAAAACAAAAAATGAAAAAATACCTTAATCGCATTAACTACATTATTTATCTTACCTACATTTTCTATTTTGCGGCTGTTTTGGCTATGGTTTTTCCCGGCGAAGCAAAATCAGCCAACGAGCAGATTCTTGATGGCGGAAAAAGCGGCGACTCAATTAATATTGTGTTAAAAGAAGGTTTTAAGCTAGAAGGTGTAATTCCACAGGTTAAGATAGTTCCCGGCGAATCAGAGCTTGAGAAGCGTGAGCGTGAAAAAGCCAGCAAGGAAAGACTGAAAGAAATTCAGCAAAGAGAAGAAATAATCCCCAGAGAAAACAGGTCTTATTCGGATTTCTCACTTGATTCACTTCGCGATCTCTACAAACGTGCCGCCGCGAAATTTGGTATTGACTGGAGATTAATTGAAGCGGTCCATCAGGTTGAAACCGGTAAATCCGGAGATACTTGTAAAAGAAATCCGTCTGGCGCTACCGGGCCAATGCAGTTTATGCCTTCAACTTTTAGGACGTACGCTAATGAGGGTAGTGATATCTGTTCTGTTTCCGACTCTGTTTTTGCCGCTGCTAACTTGCTGGCAAAAAGTGGAGCGGACAGGGGTGATATTGATGCGGCGCTCTATAACTATAACCATTCAAGAATTTATGTTGAGAAAGTAAAAGAAATTATGAATGGAATCTAAGGAGTGAGGAGCAATCGGCTGATAAGCAAAATGTCCCGCCAGATGACGGGACATTTTGCTTTAATCTATTTTCTTTATTGAATTACTGGGCTTACTTCGGGCGGTATAATTTCATACCAAGTTACCCCGGGATTCATTTCAATTTCTGCTCCTTCTTCATCATAGAACTTGGTTCTTGAGGTGCGACTGGTTTTTTTCCAAGTTCCATTGATTACTTTTCCGTCTCTTAAGATAATTGCCTTTCCAGATCCAATTGTTGTAAATACCCAGTTTTCGTCCCCGTAGCTTCCGTGTGGTTGCAATGTTCTGTTGACTGTTTGGATAATAATGTTTTTAGCTTTAAGTTGATTTCCGCTAACTCTATCTTTATGCTCCTGACCAGCAAGAAACCTAGCATAGTTATTTTCGGCAGGATTATATACCCATTTAACTTTATAGGATGCTGAAGAAAAATTGATTTCAACTGATTTGCCTGCCGCCTCTGCTGGCCCATCAGTTTTAAACTTTAACGCCTCAAAATTAGAATAGTTTATATTATATTTTAAATTTGCNGCGTATTGATAAAGTTTTTCTGTTGAGGAATATAAAGTGTGTTCTGAAGAAACTGCTCTGCCTTTATAGTCTCTCCAAAAATAATTTTGCGAGTGGTTAAGGTCTTTAATTCCATACGAACTTATATTTGCCAAGGCATCTTCGTTTCCTCCAGCATGCGCAAAAAAGGCATCATATTCTTTAACCCAATCCATAAAAAATAAACGGGCGCTTCTAATTGGTCCAACTTCTGTTGCATCATTTGGGCCGTAAATTGCCAGATATCTGGTGATTCCACCTTCGGTAATTGCCTCATAAACAATGCTTGCCCGATCTAGTCCTGATTGGGGCCGNGCGTCGGGGTGGTTTTCTACCACCACTGCCAACGGGTGCCGTGTAGCTTTGTCTTTGCTGTATGGAAGTCCATCTAGTAAACAGGTAATTTTTTCCTCAGTTTTGGTTTTTGTTGGCGTTAGAGTTGGCGTTTGTGTATTAAAAATATCTGTTTTGGGTTTGTTTGAATACTTTTTAGCGGCAATTGCTCCCCCCGCAATAAAAACAGCAGCAGAAACACAAATTAAAAAAACGGTCTTGTATTTTTTTTCGCTCCAGATTACTTGCCAAAAAGATTTGAGTTTCATTTCCCCTATAAAACGTTTAAGGCATTGCTCTATCTATTTTATCAGATTGAGTCCGATGTCTGTATCTTTGTATCTTTCTATTATTTCCTGCGAGGGAAAAAGTACTGCCTCAAATGTAGCTGCTACAATCCCCTCTTTAAGATGGCCGCAGAATGTTTTGAATTTACTGTCAGAGACGACAATGTGGGGATGGATATGGGTCTCGCCTTGAATACCCCGCGTTACAATTGCAGTGAAAGAACCAATCTCCATTGCGCCTTTAATTTTTTTGCTAAAGTATTTTTTACTTTTTAAATCATACATCATCAGCTCGGCTGAACTTAATGCTCCCACACCAATAACTACCCCGCTTTTTACACCGAGGCTATCTATTTTTTTGATTAGTTCAGAAACTAATTCATCACCCTTTTTTAACCTAAAGATTTTCATTTTTTCCTCGTTTGATTAAATGCCGCTATAATAATATTTACCACAATTAAAACAGCGGCGCAAAAAAGGACAGTTTTATATAAAATCGGGAAAATTGCTGTTAGTGATGTTTTTGACAAAACAAGCGCGAGAACAAAAATGAAGACAAGATAAGCAAAGCACGCGTTTTTGACATCGGTTGAGCTTGGAAACATACTAATAAGAATACTGATTAGTAGATAAAAATAAATTGCTTTGTCTACAGTTAAGTTGCTAAATGTAATGTCATTNAGGGCGCGTGAAGTAATCANGTAAATAGCGGCAGATCCCGCAATAAACGGNAAAATAGAAATCAAAAAGATACCAATATAAGGTATAGCTGGTTTTTCGTGGACAACTTCTCCACCGGTTTTTGAAAATAGTAAGATGGACTTTATTCTTGCTCCGGAAATCAGACATCCGACAATATGCGCCATTTCATGAAAAACAACGCCCGGAAAAAGAAATAAATAGTAGATATATTGGTAGCGCCTCAGCTGATATAAAAAAAGTTCTCTGCCAAGATATATGCCAAAAATAGATAAACAAAGAAAAAGAACTTGGTTACTTTGCGCCCAAGACCACAACAGCGTCATAAGATCCGAGAATGTTTTTATCAGCAAGTTCTATTTTTGCTTTATATTCTGAGGCAATTGCTTCTTTAAGAGCTTCGGCTAATTTCTCTTGGCCTTTTTTGTAATAAATAACTGATTCGGAATATGTTTTTGAGGCGTTCCCGATTGACTCAATCTTAAATCCTTCTTTTTCAAGCAGTTTTTTGATTTTTGCAGCTTCGCCAGTTATTTTATTTCCATTGGCAACTCTGATTGATTCATTGGTGTATTTAAAAGTGGAAACTGCTGTTGTGGTTGGGTTGGCAGGAATAGACGGGGTTGGACTCTCGGTTACTGAAACGGTTGCTGAGACTGTAACTGTGGGCGAAGTGGCAACCAAAGTCTCATCCGAATTTTTATTGTCCCTAAATAAGATATAGAGGGCAAAAGCCGAAGCCACTACTATGGCGATTATTCCAAGAACCAAATAAAATATGCCGCTTTTTGTTTCATCGTTTTTAATTTCGTCTAACTCCCTATTTTGCTCTTCGTCTTTGGGGAGCTCTTTTTTAGGGTCAATAATGTCTAATGATTTTGCCATTAGTTAGATTATACCACAATAAAAATTAATATTTTCTAATTACTCCTTTGACCCGGCCTTGGACAAGAGCTCGGCGAGTATAAATTGGTTTGTAAGTGCTGTTTGCTGGCTGAAGGCGAATTCTTGTTTTTTCGCGGAAAAAACGTTTTAAAGTAACGTTGTCATCATCAACGAGAGCTACGACGATGTCGCCGTTTCTAGGATTATTAGTTTTTTCAATAATCACATAGTCGCCATCAAAAATACCATCATCTTTCATTGAGTCGCCAGTGACTTGCAAAGCAAAGACATTAGGGCCAACCATGTCGCGTGGAATTTCAATTGTTTCGTTTGTTCTGATTGCTTCAATTGGTTTTCCGGCCGCGATCCGACCGATAAGGGGAATTTCAAATGTTCTTTCATCCCAAGCAGGTGTAAGCTGCAGGGCGCGAGCGCAAGAATTTTGACGGGTCAGATATCCTTTTTGCTCAAGGACATTAATATATTCGGCCACAGTGGCAACTGAGGACAAATTAAGAGATTTAGCAATTTCCCGGTAACTGGGCGCATATTCATTATTTTTAACAAATTCTTTAATAAAGTTTAGAATTTGTGTTTGGCGTCTTGTTAGAGGAAGTTGTTTTTTCACAATTTAAGCTTACCAAACAAATTACGAACATGTCAACCCCCTTGCCTTTAGGTGACTGCCGCATTATTGTTATAAAACTTTTTATTTGTGATAGAAGTTAATATCAAGGACAGATATTTTTCAGATACTAGCAAGCAGCTAAAAATAAATATTTGTTGCCTAAGGGTGAGGGGCAAGCCCACTTCGGCGGTCTATTTTTATTAAGTTATTTTCTTAATTTATCTTATAAACTCCTTGACAAGTTAGCAATGAGGGGTAGAATGCAAGTAAACTTGAAAATCTGTGAAGGGAGGGATTACTCCCTCTTTTGGTAGTTATAGCGGCACATTGAAAAACAGCGCTCTTTCCTTGGATTGATATAGCTAAGGAAATTGAGCGTTTAGATAGTCGCAAAACCTATGATACTTTCCTCTTTTTTGAGGAAGGTATCAAGGTACAAATTCGGGAGGTGTGATCACTATGATCGCACGACGCAGAGGTTTTACGCTCATTGAGCTGCTGGTGGTGATCGCCATTATCGCCATCTTGGCAGCCATCCTCTTCCCGGTCTTCGCTCGCGCTCGGGAGAAGGCGCGGCAGGCAAGCTGCCAAAGCAACCTGAAGCAGATTGGTTTGGCGTACGCGATGTATGCCCAGGACTACGACGAGCGTTTCCCGACGGACTGGATCACATTGCCTCCGGGCACGCCGTGGACCGATCGCTACACTTGGCGCGCCATGATCTCGCCGTACATCAAGAATACCCAGATCTTCAACTGCCCTAGCAACGCTAGCTATGTGTATCAGGGCGCGCTCGCCGGCCTATGTCAGAACGGCGAAGGCAACATCCCTGGCAGCTACGGCGATAACACTGTTCATTGGGATCCCGGTCCTCCCAACCCGCCGGGAACTACGTATCTTGCCCTAAGTTCCATCGCAGCGCCTGCAGAACTTATCATTGCCGGCGATTCCACCAACGGCGGCCACCAAATCAGTTACCAGCCCAATACGCTGAACTTCATCCGCACCGATGCGGGCGCGACTCGTCACAATGGCGGCTGCAACTACACCTTTGCCGACGGCCACGTCAAATGGTTGACGCCGACTTCCATCTTTGACACCACGACCCAGTGTTACTGGGCGATCAGTGGGCGCGGCGACCAATAACGGGCCAGAGCGGGGCAGGTCGCACGTCCTACTTTGCGTGCGACCTACCAGTCCCAGCTACAAGTAGCTGGGACTTTTTCTTTTATAGAGCAATTTTCCTGTCTGCCAACCCCCTCACTTTTAGAGCTCTTTCTCTTCAAGATATTCAACAATTCTTTCAAAGCCTAAGGCCATTCCTATAGCTGGCAGATTTGGTCCGCCTAATTCTTTAACGAGGTCATCATACCTTCCCCCGCCACCGACTGAACTTAATCTTGATTCGTCCCCTGGAATACCAAATTCAAAAATTACTCCGGTGTAATAGTCCAGCCCTCTAACGAGAAACGGGTCTTCAATAAATTTAATATTGGGATTGTTTTTCCATTTTAGTTTAAGTGCTGCCAAAACAGAACTATAATACTTTTTCTCTTCATCTTCTAAATTTTCAATTATTATTGGCGCCTCTCTTACGGTTTGTTGGCAAAGTGGATTTTTGCAATCTAATGCTCTTAGAGGATTTCTTTTAATTCTTTGGTTGCACAACTCACAAAGTTTTTGGGAGTTTGAAATTAAATATTTCTTCAAAACTCCTGAATATTTTTTTCTTGTCATTGAGCTTCCGAGTGTGTTAATAAATACTCTTAAATTTTCTATTCCAATTGAATTCAAAAATTCAATTGCGTTTGAAATAAATTCAGCGTCAATTTCCGGGGCGGATTTGCCAATCAGTTCTGCNTTCAGCTGGTTGAATTGNCTTTTTCTGCCTTTTTGTGGACGCTCATACCTGAAACANGGGCCAACAGATATAACTTTAATTGGCAATGGCTTACTTTTTATCCCAGATTCTATCAAGCTTCTGATAACTCCGGCTGTGAACTCTGGTCTAAGACAATATACTTCATCGGACTTTTTTTCCAAATTAAACAATTCTTTTTGGACAATGTCTGTNTTATCTCCTACTGAACGNACAAATAAATTTTTTTGCTCAAATATCGGTGTTTCAATTCCTTGATAGCCTTTTTTGAAATAAAAATCTATAAACTTGTTTTCAAGCTCTCTTCTTTTTTTAAATTCATCTCCGAAATAGTCTTTTGTTCCACGTGGTTTTTGAATTTGCATATTATTTATATCCTAACAAATAAGAACAAAATTACAAATTGGATTTAATAGCTTTTTTAATATTTGACCGAGCTACTTCTGTTTTTACAATGGACAGCCAATCGGCTTTGGGCTTAACATTTTTACCTTTGATAATTTCAACAATATCACCATTTTGCAGTTTGGTGTCAAATGGTGCGATTTTGCCATTAACTTTTGCGCCGGCGCAATGGTTTCCAATATCAGTATGAACATGATAAGCAAAATCAAGAGGCGTCGCGCCTGCAGGCAAATCCTTGACGTCTCCCTGTGGAGTAAATACAAAAATTCTATCTTGAAACAAATCTAGCTTGAGAAATTTTATAAAATCTTCTGGTGAAGTAACTGCCTTTTGTATCTTTGAAAAATCATTTAGCCATTTAGTCTCATTTTTATTTGGAATTCTTGAATTCTTTTTTTCTGAATATATCCAGTGGGCAGCGACTCCAAATTCTGCTTGCTGATGCATTTGTTTTGTTCGTATTTGAAATTCAACAATTTTCCCCTCTTCGCAAAATACTGTAGTGTGAATTGACTGGTAGCCATTTGGCTTGGGTAAAGCAATATAATCTTTAATTCTGCCAACAAGCGGCCGCCAACGACTATGGATTAGCCCAAGAGTGTTGTAACAATCTTCTATTGAATCAACTATTATTCTAACCGCAATTAAGTCATATATTTTGTCCAAATCATTGTCATATTTTAATAGTTTTTTATAAAGGCTATACCAATGTTTTGCCCTAAAGTTAATTTCTGCCTTGATTTTATTTGTTTCAAGCAGCTTTTCAACTTTGCTGACGATTCTTTTTAGATAATTTTCTCTATCTTTTAACCTAGGGATAGCTAGTTTTTTTAGGTCGTCGTATTCTTTGGGAAAAACATATGGAAAAGCCAAATCCTCAAGTTTTTCTTTCCACTCCCCCATTCCAAGTCTGCCGGCAACTGGGGCGTAAATTTCAATAACTTCTCTGGCTATTCTTTCTCTTTTTTCAGCCGGTAAAAAGTTTAATGTCTCAAGGTTGTGAATTTTATCGGCTAATTTAATTAAAATTACTCTTANGTCTTTGGCGACAGCAACTAGCATTTTCCTTAGGGTCTCTACTTGACGCTCAAACTCGGGGATTTTAGAAACCGTGGTTTTTCCAAGTGGAAACCAGCTTTTTTTAATTCTTATATTGCTTAATTTGGTGACTGCCTCAACCAATTTCAAAACATCTCCGCCAAATTCGCGTTTTATTATCCGCGGCGAAACATCGGTGTCTTCCAGAGTGTCGTGTAGCAAAGCGGCAATTATAGAATTGGTATCAAGTTTAAGTTTGGCTAATCTTATAGCTGCGTGTAAAGGGTGAGATACGAAACTCTCTCCCGACTTTCTTAAAGCACCCGCATGCGATTTTTTTGAGAACTCAATTGCTCTTTTAACTCTAGCAAGTTCGCGGTCATTTAAATATTTTTGGCATAAGTCAATAAGTTGGTTTTCTAGTTTATNTTGCGATGTACTTTCCATCTTTAATATCAAATTTTATAGAAAGCTTTGATTTATTGGCCCCTGCAATAATTTTATCAGACAGGATATTGGTGATTTTTTCATCAATCAATCTGATAAGGGGCCTGGCGCCAAATTCCGGATTAAAACTATCCTCAACCAGCTTTTCAATGACTTTTGGAGTGAAACTTACTTTAATTTTTTTCTCTTCAATTTTTTGTGCAAGTTTCTTAAGTTCAAGCGCGGCAATTTTCTTAAGGTCGTCTTTGCTCAATGGGTTGAAGATGACAATCTTGTCAATGCGGTTTATCAACTCGGGTCTAAAAAGGTCAAAAAGATTTTTTTCAATAACTCCCTTCAAAGCCGAAATATCAATGCCATCTTTTTCGTGAAGATTAAAACCAAATTTTGACATTTTTTGGTATTGGCTGATTCCAATGTTTGAAGTCATAATGATGATTGTGTTTGAAAAATTTATCACTCTGCCTTTTGCATCAGTTAGTTTTCCTTCGTCAAGAATTTGCAAGAGAATATTAAAGATTTCTGGATGGGCCTTCTCAATTTCGTCAAAAAGAATAATTGAATAAGGATTTTTTCTTACTGCTTCGGTCAACTTGCCAGCCTCATCATAGCCAATATAACCGGGCGGCGCGCCAACTAACCTTGAAAGATTGTGTCTTTCCATGAATTCGCTCATATCTATCTTGACTAGCGCTGATTCTCGGGAATAAATTTGTCTGGCAAGCGCTCGGGCGACTTCAGTTTTGCCAACGCCGCTTGGTCCTAAAAAAACGAATGAACCAATCGGTTTGTTGGATAAAGATATTCCTGCCCTATTTCTTCTAAGCGCCTTGGCGATTTCTGAAATCGCTTCGTTTTGGCCGATAATTGATTTTTGTAGGTCTCTTTCGATGTTGATGAATTTTTTTGACTCCTCTTCAAGCAAATCTCCTGCAGGAATGCCAGTTATTTCTGAAATGAGCTTGCTTATATCGCTTTCTTTAACTACTGTTTCTGTTTCTTTATCGACTAGCGAATTTTTCTTTCTATCCTCAATAATTTTTTTGCTTTTTTCAATTAATCTCAACTCTTCGGTTTTAACTTTTGCCGCTTCTTCAAATTTTTCTTGAGAAATTAAAAATTCTTTTTCTCTCCTTAGCCTGTTAATTTCATTATTGATTTTTTTAAGCTCTAAATCAGGCGTTTTCTTTGAGTAGTGGAGTACCTTTGAAGAAGATGCTTCATCTATTAAATCAATAGCTTTGTCTGGAAGATATCTGGAATTAATATATTTTTGGCTTAAAACTGCAGCCGCTTTAATGGCTGAATAATCTATTTTAATGTTATGATGTTTNTCATAAACGCCTTTAAGTTTTTGTAGAATTTTGATAGTTTCNGAAACTGTTGGNTCTCTGACTATAATTGTTTGTAGCCTCCTNTCTAGTGCCGCATCTTTTTCAAGATATTTCTGGTATTCATCAAAAGTTGTTGCCCCGATAATTCTAATTTCGCCGCTGGCGAGAGCCGGTTTAAGCAAATTGGCAGCATCCATAGAACCTTCTGCGCTGCCTGCTCCAACAATTGAATGCAGCTCGTCAATAAAAAGGATAATATTTTTTGCTTCTTTTACTTCTGTTATTACTTTTTTGAGACGGTCTTCAAACTGGCCGCGATACATTGTGCCTGCGACTAAAAGTCCCAAATCAAGTTGATAAATTTTTATATTAAGCAGTTTCTCCGGCACTTGGCCCAAGGCAATTTTTTGAGCTAATCCTTCAACAATTGCTGTTTTGCCAACTCCCGGCTCGCCAATAAAGACAGGATTGTTTTTTGTCCGCCTTAAAAGGATTTGAATACAGCGGTTAATTTCTTTATCTCTTCCATAAACAGGATCAATTTCGCCTCTTTTTGCTTTTTTAACTAAATCTGTCGCAAAATAATCAAGAGCTTTCGGCTGTTTTGTCATCATTTCCGGAATATCTCTAACAAGATGAATAGCAGGAGCAGCCATTTCATCTGTAGCATATTCGTCTTCTGGTTTTATATTTTCTGGAGAATCAAATCTGGGCATCGTTCTTTGATTTCTGATTGCTTGATCCATTTCCAGTAAGTCTTGGAAGATATTGTTAAGTTGGTTTTTTATTTGCTCGGGATCAACTCCAATTTTGCGTATAGCTATGTAGCTTCCATAAGATTCGTTTGACAGGAGAGCTATAAGAATATGTTCACAATCAACGCTATAGTGGCCAAAATCAGCGGCAATTCTAAAAGCGCTGCGCAAAACTTCTTTTGCTTCCTCGGTAATTTTGTTTTCGGATTTTTCTTTTCTTGGGCTTAAGCTTAAGACTAGCTTAACTTGGTCAAAGTTAACTGAATATTCTCTTAAAATGTCGTGCGAGAGCGTACCGGGAATTTGAATTAGGGCAAGCAGAATATATTCAGTAGAAATAGGACTATTGTCAGCATCGGCTAGTTCTTGTGCTTTTGTTAGAACCAGCCTAGCATTCTTTGTGAACTTGTTGAATGGTCCATATTTCATTCTTCTTTTACCTCTGTTTCTTTAGCTTGTTCCGGCTCTTCTTCTTTTTCTTCTTTCTTTTTGCTTTTCGTTTTTTCTTTTTCGTCTTTAACGATATCAAGAGTCCACTGGGTAAGTTTGCTGGCTAGGCGAATATTTTGGCCTGATTTTCCAATAGCAAGTGAAAGCTGATCATCTGGTACCCAAATTTTGGCAGTTTTTTCTTTCTTGTTAAGCTTTATTTTTTCTATTTTTGCCGGTGACAAGGCGTTCGTAATCATTTGCTCAATGTCATTGTTAAACAGGATAATATCAATTTTTTCATTTGGTAGCTCGCTTAAAACTGCTTGTACGCGTGTGCCGCGTTGTCCGACAACAGAACCCACAGGGTCAAGATTTTCATCGTTTGACTTTACGGCTATTTTGGTGCGCGACCCTGCTTCTCTGGCGATAGAAACTATTTCAATAGACCCTGATTCAAGTTCTGGGACTTCTTGCATAAANAGNCCCTCAACAAATTTGNTATCGGATCTTGAAACAAGAATTCTTGGACCTCTGGTAGTTTCTTCTACTTCNCTAACCCACACTTTAAGACGCTGNCCTGTGAAGTATCTTTCAGACGGAATTTGGTCTGACGGAATCATAATTCCATTGATTTTCCCAAGGTCTAAAATAACATTTTGTCCTTCAATTCTTTGGACAATGGCATTAACAATTTTATGTTCTTTTTCTTTAAATTCTTTGTAAAGCACNTCCCGTTCAGCTTCGCGGAGTCGTTGGATAATAACTTGTTTGGCAGTTTGGGCTGCTACTCGGCCGAAGTCATATTTTACCTCAAGAGGAACCTCAATTACATCTCCGACTTTTGCATCCTTTTTGAATTTTTTAGCTTCCTCTGGGGTTAATTGTGCTTCCGGGTTTGTCTTTTTATCATCATCTGATACCACAGTATAAACCTTCCAGATTTTCATAGTATTCGTTTCCGGGGTGATTTTTACTTTAATAACTTGGCCAGCTTTGCCATAATCTTTCCGATATGCCGCAGCCAGCGCCGATTCAACCGCCTCAAGCACAATATCTTCTGAAAGCCCTTTTTCGTCAGCTAGGACTTTAATAGCAGATAAAAATTCTCCTATTTGCATTTTAGCTCCTTACCTGCCAGCTGGCAGGTCTTTATTTAAAAACTTAAGCGGCCTTTTGCCGCTTTAAGTCAATCTTAAAACATTTAGCAACAAAAGTCAACCCCTTGTATGAGTTGCATACATATGAGACTCTGAAAGTGGCTTTTGATATATCTTTGCATAACTTTATTGTTATTAAATGGAGTCCTATACCACAAGTGCTTAATTTGCATAAAAAACCTCCTGCTTTTATCTACCGCAGGAGTCTCATATGTTTCGTAACTTATTCATTGCAAAAGGGAAATTGGTCAAATTGGACCAATAGGTCTAATTGGACCAATTGGTCAAATTTGTCAAATAGGTCTCTTGAAAATTAACCAATTATCTTCCCCATCCATCCAAAAACATCTTCTAGGGTTTTGAGGATGAGCTGGAGGACTGATTTGGGAACTTCACCCGGAATAGCAATTTGGTCTTCTGATTTTGCGGTATTGCCTGCTTTGTCAGCTGTAATAACTCTAAGATGATAGGGCTGGCTGGGGGTAAGTTCAGAAATTATAACAAAGTGGCTGTTGGTTAGGGTTTTGTCTTCAACTGTCTTGTTGGTGTAATTGTCTCCTGATAGTCCTGTGCCATATTCTACTTGGCTGGTTGATGGCTCATCTGTCATCCAAGAAACAGCAATTTGGGCTTTGTCTTGTTTGCCTAATCCAATATTGGAAGTTTCAATTGTTATGTCAGAAATCTTTGGAGGGCGGGTATCTTCAGAAGTTTTGAAAGTATTTGTGTCTGATTTGGCAGTGTTGCCAAATTGGTCNGTACCCATAACATATACTTCATAAGTGGTGTTATCTNATAAATCATTGATTTGAATTTCGTGTGTTGTGACTTTNTCTGATTTTGAAATTTCCTGTTTGCTTCCGCCTTGGACGCCATAATAAACAGTTGAGGTTGTTTCTACATTGGTTGTCCAAGTGACTTTCATTGCTGGTCTTGCTTGGTCTGTTATCGGCTCAAAACGAAGCGAGGAGATAGCAGGCATAGGCGGGGTTTGGAAAGTAATACCGCCAAAAAATTTTGTCCCGTCGTCAGTGGTTGCCATAACTCGTAGTTGGTATGAAGTGCCGCCAATAAGTCCGGTAATTTGCTGTGAAAAACTGCTCCCCGACCCGCTCAAGACAAGCTTGTTGTCATAATTGCCCACTCCATACTCCAGTTGATTTGATGACGAATAAGTTGTGCTCCACGAGGCAATTACTGTGGTGGGTGAAATAATATCAACCTTCAAATTATTAACCTGTGGCGCTGTTGCCGTCTTTGTCTCATACCAAGCGCTTTCACCCAAATTGCCGGAAGAGTCAGTCCAAACTAGTTTGTAGCGGTAAACTTTTTCCGGCTCAAGCCCGACAACTTTGACATTATGGGAGATATCATAGCTGGTATGGCCTTGNTCTGAAATATAAGTATTGCCTTCATAAACTTGAACATAAGAAGTNGTNGCNTTGGAG
>JGI24721J44947_10006954_pt1 | contig 15070 bp, 6 predicted proteins | sample YelNatPaOPGAMG01_FD_44947 | JGI IMG/M metagenome (IMG submission 44947)
ATCCTAACTGTGGATGGATTATAAAATTGAATTTCAATTTCAACCGAATCAATTTTTAGTTTTACACCAAACTGTGTTCTTATACTGTCTTGTGCTTTAACTTTTAGAAAAATTAATAAACACAATAAAGTAATAGAAATAAATTTTCTCATCATTATTTTTGATTTATTTAAAAACTAATTGTGCAAAATGGTAAAGATTATTTCTCCACACAGGCCAGGTATGTCCGCCGGGATATTCACTGTAAGTGTATTTAATATCTAACTCATCAAATTTTTTCATCATCGTTTGGCAATTTTGCCATGCGATGTCTTCTTTGCCACCCATTCCAATCCAGAGCAGTTTCAGGTTGGATTTAATCTTCTCCTTATTGTTCGCAATATACTCGTATTGTCGATCGGCAAGATCCTTTTGCATTGGCATAATCCAACCAGAGCTGAATACGCCAAGATAAGCAAACATATCGGTATTTCGCATGCCAGCGTATAACGTTTGAATTCCCCCCATGGATAAACCTGCCAGGGCTCTGTATTTTGCTTCGCTCTTCGCTCTATAATTTTTTTCAACAAAGGGAATGACGCTTTCTTTTAACTCCGCTTCGAAAAGTCTCAACCCATCTTCGCCAAATGCCTGAAGTGGCATATTGCCATCCACCATCACAATAATCATTGGAACTGCCCTCTTTTCGGCAATGAGATTATCCATAATCAAATCGGTTTTCCCTTGTTGAGCCCATCCGCGTTGGTCTTCGCCGCCACCGTGGAGAATGTATAACACAGGATACTTTTCTTTGGTGTTCTGATCATATCCAGGGGGAGTATACAGATAAAAACTTCGCCATGAACGAGTTACTTTCGAATAGTACCTTTTTATTCGAATGTCACCGTGCGGGACATCTTTTACTTCGCAGTATTCCCAATTTTTATATGGCACTTCAATCCCGCTTGCCATGCGCCCCATGCCGTAAAACGTTTCGCTGGCAGGATCACAAACTGCCACTCCATCGACAATCAATGAGTAGTAATGAAATCCTTCGGTTAAAGAATCAGTAACAACCTCCCAGACACCATCTTCATTTTTTGTCATGTCATATTTCTTGTGCAAATCGAGCTGAATTTTTTGAGCTTCTGGTGCTTTGATTCGAAAGATAGCACGACCGTCAGGAAGAATTTGCGGATACCTTGCACCACGCACGTTGCTCGAAGCTGGCGTTCCTGCAGTCGTAAATTTTTTGATTGTATTTTCATCCACTGGCTTGAAGATCAATTGCGAAAACCAGTACAAACTATTCTTCCAAATCTTAAAATCATGCACGCCAGGTTCTACAAAATAAATGTGCGGAATGTCTTTCTTGACAAGATAATCATGCGTACGTTGACTGATAAAGATGAGATTATCATCTTCACCACAGGATATCCAGAGCAATTTTATTTTTTCCTTCGCTTGGTCTGGATTAGTAACCAGCTCTTCTGGCATCTTTGTATTTGGTGCCGATGAGAAGCCACCGATCCAGGCAAATTTATCTAAGTTACCCAACCCAAAGTTGAGCGATTGTCCTCCACCCATAGAGAGTCCAGCGATTGCACGATGCTCGCGATCCACAAACACAGGAAACGTTCTTTCTATGAATGGGATCAAATCGTTGAGCAAATCTTTTTCGAAATTGGCGAAAGCTTGAACCTTCACGCTATCAAAAATATTTCCCGTTGCTCGATCATCTTTCATGGCTCTGCCATTGGGCATCACCACAATCATCGGTTCTATCTTCTTGTCTGCGTAAAGATTATCGAAGATAACTTGCGGTTGAGCGCCTTTCAGCCATTCTGTTTCATCACCACCAATACCATGTAGAAGATAAAGAACAGGATATTTTTTGTCTTTTGAGAAATCGGGTGGAGTGTAAACAATTGCCCTTCGGGTAGTTCCAACGGTCTTTGACTCGTAGTAAACGGTATCTATTTTGCCGTGTGGGATGTCTTTTCTTTCAATATCAAATCCTGGAGAGGGAGTTTGTTTCATTAAATTTTGAGCATAAGCAGAAAGGTTTAAGATCAAAAATGCGTATAAGAAAACAAAGTATTTCATAACTACATTCTCCTTCTGATTACAATTTTCTTGCCTGTGTATTTTAGCGTCACATTTGCATTGTTTCGTTCAAGTCCAGTTCCATTGGACTCCGATACCCAAACAATGTACAAAATTTGTTTCTCCAGCGAGCTTTTGTATTTTCCCTGTCTCTGTCCTACTGTAAGCGTTTGAGATTGTTCATTCCATTCAAATGGAATGATCGAATAGTAGCCTTTTTCGTAATTGTAACTTGTGCCATCATCTTCGTAGAGCTCAAATTTCCCATTCGCACCGGAATAGACACGCACTTCCAGTGTATCGTATTGCAATTCGTTTGTGGATTGAACAAGTTTTCCCATTGGCAAAATGGAGCCCGCTTTCACAAAGAGCGGGATTTTATCGAGCGTAATGTCAATATCTATGCTTTCACCTCCTGCATATTTTTCGCCTGACCAGAAATCGTACCAAAGGGTTGATTTTGGTAAATAAATTTTCGTGTGGGTGATCGCCGGTTCAGTGATCGGCGCAACCAAAATGGATTTTCCAAACATAAATTCATACGGCTGGCATTTTGCCAGACTATCATCAAGAAAATCCATCACCAAAGGACGCATTAATGTAGAACCTTTGGCTGTCACTTGCCAGGCTTCGGAATAAATGGAAGGCATCAACCGATAGCGTAAGTTTACTATTTTACGAATACATTCTTCTGTTTTTTCACCATATTTCCAAGGTTCGGTTTCCGATTGATATCCATGCACACGGAAAATTGGGTTAAATGCCCCCCATTGAAACCAGCGGATTAGCAACTCGTGATATTTTTCATCTGTGTATTGTGCATTGCCTGCACGGAAAAAACCTCCGATATCGGTGGTCCAGTAAGGTAAGCCACTCAGTGTATAATTTAAGCCTGCCACAATTTGTCTTCTGTATGCATCCCAATGACCACCTATATCGCCCGACCAGTTGATCATGGCATATCTTTGCTGTCCCAAAAAAGCAGAGCGCGTGAGAATACAAACCCGTTTGTCAGGACGGGCACTTCGCTGGCCCTCATATACCGCTTGACTCACCACCAGCGGATAGGTTAACCTGTAAAAATCACCTGGACCTGCGTATGTTATTTTTCCGTGCAACGCATCATTTTCAGGTTCTACTGCATCCATCCACCAGGCATCCACACCGTGGGTAAACATGTTTTGATTTAGTATGTTCCAGTACTCTTTCTGTGTAGCAGGATTGAAATAATCAAGCCAATGGGTATTAGGGATATAAAGGTTTTTTTCTGTGAGTTTTTGTCCGAGAGTTGAATTTTTGTCCGGGTTTGACCAAATGGAAATACAAAAATGCGCGTTTAAATCGTGTATTTGCTTTATGAACTCTGACGGATTGGGATAATTCGTTTCATCAAATTCAGGAACACCCCAACCCTTATTGCCCCAGTACTGCCAATCCTGCACAATCACATCAAGAGGAAACTGGCGATTGCGAAATTCCTTTACAGTCTCTACAAGATGTTGAGCTGAAGTATAGCGTTCCCTGCATTGCCAGAATCCATAGGCCCATTTGGGCAACAAAGGGGCATTGCCAGAAAGGTTTCGATAGGTTGCAATGACACGATCGGCACAAGGTCCGTAAATGACTATGTAGTCAATTGCCTGAGCATGAGGAGACCGAAAAGTGGTGTAATGGTCTTTTAACTTCCAGGAAAGTTCTGGATTGTTGTCGGATTTACAAATCACTTTTACGGAATGTTCGCCTGCTTTGAGTTTTACAAGAGTTCCTACCGAAGGCGGTAACCAAATGTTGGCCTGGTCAATAACCGGTGTTTCATCTATCTCAACATAATGCCGGTTTCCCATCGACCCCAGATTGAGAAAAATAGAATATTCCCCATCCACAGGAACACTGAATTTTCCTGTGTAAAGCGCTTGACCTTGCCATACTTTTTGTGTACCCGAAGTGGTTGTGGCTTCAGTCATTGGATTGTTGTCATTCTTTATTTCTTGTTTTTCAAGATGTATGAAATTATCGGCTGGATTAAAATCGGTGAGTCCGTACTGATGCCATAACAAACCATACCCCCTATCGGAATAGATAAAAGGGAGAGCAATCTGACTGTTCACCTGAATTAACCGACGCGTTACCCCTCGCAGGTTGAAATGCCCATCCTGAAATTGTCCTAAGCCAAAAATGTATTCGTTATTTGGAGAATCAAAGCTCTGTTCGACAAGGTAGCAGGGCTCTCCCAAAACAGTGTCAGGAATAAACTTTCTGGAGTTGGAAATTTCATTTAAAAATATTTTCCCAGAATGATCTGCAAATGATAAAGTTCCTGTGGATTTATTTAAGATAATAGTAATGTGTTTTAGTCTTACTTCGAGGGCAGTGGGTGAGTCAATAGTTTGAAATTCAGGCTTTGGAATCTTATTGATTAGAACAAGCTCTGGAAGAATTCTTCCTTTTTCTTTATAAAATTTGACTCTTACCGCATTCTCGGCTACAGGGCATATTTTTAATGTCCCATTCGTCATTACAATGAGTACACCTTCAGACACCTGTTCATAGCGCTTCACTACCTGTCCCTGAGAAAGAAAAGGAAACAGCGTCAGCAACAAAAACAATGAGATAGGTTTCAAATAATTTCTTTTAAATTTTGACTCAGGAATTTTGCAACATATCATGATTATTCCTATTTTATTCGAATTACAATATTTGNCGGCTGAAGTCCTTCAGACTCTGCAGAAAGACGAATCGTCCCTTTTTCGCGTTTCGCCCGAACCACTGCCAGACATAGGCCGTGGAATGCTTTTCGCTCGCTTGCCTTGAAATGCTCATGACTTATGGGATTGCCATTGCCNACACCCGCAATAATTCCTGGACCTTCAATTTTAAATTTTATCAGGTTATCCGCATTGGGACATACACAACCTTTTTCATCCACAATCTCGACTTTGACATACGAGAGATCCTGCCCATCCGCATTGATTTCGGTCCGATCGGGTACCAGCTTTATTCTGGCTGGAGCGCCTGCAGTGCGGACCTCATCTTTGCACACTGCCTTTCCTTTATTTTTACCAACTGCTTTTAGTATTCCAGCAGTATACGGAACTTTCCATTCCAGATGTAAATCCTGTGTCTCGTTCAATCTTTTTTCACCCAGTGATTTTCCATTTAAAAATAATTCCACAGACTCACAATTGCTGTAACACCAGACTGGAATTTCTCGGCCTTCAAAACCTTCCCAGTTCCAGTGTGGAAGAATGTGAACCATGGGTTTGTCCGTCCATTGGCTCTGGTAAAGATAGTAGCGGTCTTTTGGAAAACCGCATAAATCGACAATCCCAAAATAAGAACTGACTGAAGGCCAACCAAAAGGCGTGGGTTCGCCAATATAATCAAATCCTGTCCATACGAATTCACCTGCAATCCAGGGAGCATTTTTGACTGCCTTGAGAGTCGATTCTGCTGTATTCCCCCAATTCGGGGCAATTATGTCATACGAAGTGCACTGGTTGTTTAATTCTTTGATTATTTTGAGTGAGTCACCTTCCAATACCAAGTTGTATTCTCCTCGAGTGCTGACAGCGGATGCGGTCTCAGAGGCAATCAGTTTGGCTTTGCCCTTCAGAGTTTGGTAAAACGACAGGTTATAATTAATACCAAGGACATCGAGCGGTTTTGAAAAACCACTTTGAATAGCCACTGGAGGCAAATTACACGCGGAAGTCACTGGTCGAGTGGGATCTTCCTTGTGACAAATATCNACNAGCCGTTTCGACATTTCATACGCCTTGGGATCGTCTTGCTCAGGAATTTCATTGCCTATGCTCCACAGAACAATGCTGGGATGGTTNCTGTCGCGACGAATCATGTCNGTCAAATCTCTCTCGCTCCATTCTTCGAAATAAAGACCATATCCNTATNGNGTTTTGTTTCTTTTCCATTCATCGAATGCCTCATCCATTACNAGAAATCCCATGCGGTCGCATAAATCCAAGAGTTCAGGTGCAGGTGGATTGTGGCTCGTGCGGATTGCGTTACAACCCATGCTCTTCATAATTTCCAACTGACGCTCTAATGCCCTCTTATTGACAGCAGCGCCAAGACATCCAAGATCGTGATGCAGACACACGCCCTTGATGTTCACATGTTTGCCGTTTAAGAAAAAACCTCGGTCAATAGTAAATTCGAATGTGCGAATTCCGAAAGGCGTATTATAGGCATCCACAATCTTGCCATTTAAGAAGACTTTGGATTCAACGCAGTAAAGGGTCGGATTTTCCAGGGACCACAATTGGGGCTTTGGAATCTTGAGAAGCTGTTCGAACACACCGAGGCTGTCCTTTTTTACGATAAGAACAGAGCGAGTCGTTGCCACTTTGCTTCCTTTATCATCTATCACAGTCGTTTCAAGCATTACCTCTTGATCCGAAATGGATTGATTTTGAATCTTTGTTTCCACACGCACGGTGGCTTCGTGTTCAGACACTGCCGGAGTTGTCACATACGTTCCCCAATGCGCGACGTGCACTGGATGTGTCACGACAAGACGCACATGCCGGTAAATACCCGCGCCCGAATACCAGCGCGAGCATGGCTGTCGGACATACACCCTGACTGCAAGCACATTTTTCTCATTGCCAAATTTCAAGTAAGGGGTCAATTCATATTGAAAGCTGGAATAGCCATAAGGACGGTTGCCAAGATGAATCCCATTGAGCCACACATCGCTATTCATGTACACGCCATCAAATTCGATGAATACATGTTTGTCGCGTAGGGTTTCGGGCAGATTAAATGTCTTTCTGTACCAGCCAATNCCTGCATTGATATAACCTGCACCACTTCCGCCCGGACAGGTGGATTCAAAAGGACCTTCGATGATTCTTACTCCGTCACTATAAATGCCTCCTGCAATGATCCCGTCGAATACGCGAACAGCAACAACATTCTTTTCACCGTAGTGAATGATTTCGTGAGGCACTTTGTAATAACGCACGACGTCCCAGGCAGTGACATAGTCGGGTGGAAAAGAACCCATACCGCCCACTTTGACCCCATTAAAATAGGTTTCATCCACATCGTCAATTTTCCCCACATTTATAATAATGTCTTTGCCTTTTAATTCTGCAGGGATAACCAGTTCGCGGCGATACCAGCCATACACATTGTCCTCTGTATAGTTTGAATGTTGCTCCCACGTTGCGGGCAGCTCCACAATTTGCCAGGAGCTGTCGTTAAACTCGGAATTCTTCCAAAGCAGGTTGTCGCCTTTACTGAATTTCCACTCTCCTTTTACAATACAGAACTCAGGGAGAGCCTCTTTGATTGTATCACGCTGGGCGAGCCCTTCGATGCTCCAGTCGTGAGGTAAATCCACGCGAAGCCACGAAGAATCATTATACTCTGGTTTTTCTGCGCCTTTGATTTCACCCGGATGAAACCGCCAGTCCGTATCAAATGGTTGGATGTGTCTATTTCCCCCGTTCCTCACATCCCCGCGGATCATCGGGGGAATCAATAGCCCAATGATTAAAATGTGTTTGAAATTCAACATAGGATGGCCCCTTTCTTTGGTTAACTGTATTGTATTTTTATTTTAATAATAAAAACTTCTTCATGGCACAGTAATTCCCGGCCTTTAGTTTATAGAAATACACTCCACTCGATAAATTGGCGCCATTGAATTCCACAAAATGATTGCCCGCACTCTGACGTTCGTTGACCAGCGTTTCGACTTCCCTTCCGCGAACATCGAATACCTTTAAAACCACAAGACCACTAACCGGCAATTGATAGCTGATTCGTGTGGAGGAATTAAAAGGATTGGGATAATTTTGAGATAAATTAAATGAATGACTCATGTGGGAATTTTTTTCAGGACTCACGGAAACATAATTGTTTCCTCCTTCTACCATAATCATTTGCACTGATCTCGGAGGTGAGGTCAATTTTATTTCATTTTCTATTGGGTATGAATCCGCCGGAATATCAAACAATTCCTCATAAGGTCCCCAATGGTTTTCATTGGGCCCGTATCCATTAATATAGACATTCGGGGAAAAGTCGCCGTTTTCTGTATCCCCAATAAATGAGTAAACATAATATTTATTGCCAACACCGATGTCTTTTGGATCGATCTTGATGACTTGTTCCNCTGTCCCTTTGTTCACAATAATCACACCGGTCTCGCCNGACGCAAATTTTGAAGCATAACAAAGGATATCCNTATGAGAGGATGTTGTAGAAATGACATGGTCCCCATAAAATTTTTGCAGAAACGTGAGATAATAAAAATCCGCGTGGGGATGATTTAAATATCTGGCATCCGAACCGCCATAAAACATGGTGGATTCACCGGAAATCAGCAACCACCTTGCTGCTAATCCATAATTGTTTTTTATCATTTCGCTGATCAGAATAACAGCCTGCATTCCATTGATATAAGAAATTTGCTGAGCCACAGTAGCGCCTAGCCCGATATTGTATTCTGTCAGGGCAATGGGTTTTGGAGGCGCATTGTATTTGATGAAATCCTGCTTTAAAAAATTGATCTGCCTTTTAGGTTCTGATACTGCAATATCCAAAAGAGATTTGACTGTATAGGTAGAACCGAAATAACTATGAATCACATAAAAGTCTGCCGCATCACCGACTTCTTTAAAAAAACCTTCATTCCACGTTCTATCGACAAAATTCCAGCTCGTTGGACCATCAATCACAACCTGTCCACCGATATAAATTGTAGCCCCAATTTCTGCAGCAGCTTTTCTCATGGAATCCGCAAACACCTTAAAATGCTTTCCATACAATTCACCCGAAATAATTTGGGGTTGCCCGTCTTTGTTGAGAGTGGTGTCGATCATCCACCCATATTCCCATGGGCCACCATTCTCATTCCCGATTTCCCAGAACTTTGTCCGGCCGGCATCATACCGGACCCAGTCCGCAGCAAGATGAGCCGCCTTCGCTACCGGATTCTCGCTTGTGCCATAACGGGCATATCCGTAATTAATTGTTATTAATCCTTCCTCGACACCAGTATTCTCACGAAATGCATAATACTGGTCAGGAGTAGTTTGCCAGCCCCCTTTGCCTGTTTGAGCCCAGAACTTGACTTTCTTGGCAGTTTTAGTGGTACTGTTGTACGTTGTCCCATCATAAATCGAATCTGGGACATCGGGTGGGACCCCATTCCAGAAATATCCATCTGACCAGCTTCCACCGGGAAAACGAATCAGGGTGGGTGCAAGACGTTCAACACCTTCGATTAATGTAGGGTTATTATGGGCTCCTGCCCAGGCTGCGATTGCATTCCCAAATACATATTTAGAAATCTTCCCAAGCGTGTCGTTTTTGATCGTCACGATCACCGATGCGGGTTCAATAGGCTTTGTTGCTTCCACTGCCGGAGGAATTTCGGCCATCTTGGGCTCAAAATCTTCAAGGAAACAATTCTGACCACTCTGGCCGGGAAGATTGGAGTGTATAAAAAGGATCGCTACCAAAACAAAGGCATAGACGATTCGGTTCATTGTTTTATCCTTTCATTGTGGTATTACTCTTTGTTAAACTCACAAAATCAGGAGACTCATATTTTTTTATTGCCTTGTCATTGTGATCAGAAATACATCATTCTCCCGAATCTCCAGTTCTTTTACAAAAAGCGTTTGCTTCTTGATTTTTATTTTCTCTTTGGAAATGGGTGAACCATCATTGAGTTGTTTTATTTTCTGAACCTGTTCTCTGGTAAGTTGATTGGGTCTGCCCATGTCAAGATAGGTGGTATAAGGATCATTGACACGATAACCGACTTGGTAGATTTCAAGATTGTATGTACCTGCAGGGATTCCTGAAATTTTTATTTGTACTTTTCCTTTTGATTTGGCTGGTAAGTCCCGAACATAATAATCCTGATTATTGACAGAATCAGGAAGTGTATAAGTGAAATCCCAAAATAAGACCTGAATGTTTCCTTTCTCATCTTTACAGGCCCAGGAGGAAGAATCGGCATTCTCCAATTCTATAGGACCAAGTTGATTCATAAACTTATATGCATAGAAGGCGGGTTTGTTGATTCCCTGGTAATTCAACAAACCAAAGCCACCATGAAATGGAGTAAAGCGCGGACCAGCCTCTTCGAAAATGTCTGTAAATACCCAATAGGACATGGAATTTGCGGCATTTCCCACTTGTTTAATTTTTTGCAATATATAAGCCGCTTGATGGTAACTATCATGTATCGGATCAGAAGGTGTGTATGAAGAACTCCACTCCGTGTAATGCAATTCTAAATTGGGCATAGAGGAGTTGGCAATTTCATTCCGGGAATTTAAAATATCGCCGCTCACACTCATTGGGTTTTTATCAAGAATCGTCCCAGCATTTCCAAACGCATCTAAATATCCTTGTCTCACTCCATACGAATGCGTACTGATAAAATCCAATGGAAGATTGTTCTTTTGGCAATAGTCGATAAGGTCCACCTCCCAAGCAGCACCCGCAGTCGCAGGTCCGCCCACTCGATATTCTTTGTTTACACTTTTGATGGCATTGACAGTATATTGATACAATTTGAAATATTCTTCCTGCGTTCCTGTCCAGAACCACGGCGTCAAGTTGGGCTCGTTCCACACTTCGAAATACCAGGTTTTTACTTCCTCTGCCCCATAACGTTCTGTAAAATGAAGTGTGAGATTGCGAATTAGATCTTCCCACTTTTTGTAATCTTTGGGTGGTGTGACATTTCCTTTCCACCAAAAAATAGTCTGTTTCCCGCTTGCCAATGCCTCGGGCATAAAGCTCAGCTCCACAAAAGGTTTCATCCCGATGCTGAGAATGAAATCATATAAAACGTCGATATACTGAAAATTGTACTGAGGGTTCCCGTTTCTGTCTTCCCGATAAACACCCATATCATCGCACAGCAATCCGTGCATCCGAATATATTTGAAATCGCATTCTCTTTTTACGTAAGCCAGTTGCTGCTGCCAGTCTGCCCTGAGGCCCTCGTTGGCTCTTCCTGCGCCGACACATTCCTTAAACATGGTGTTGAAAGGACCTTTGACTTGATTGAAATCAAGACTGATGATTCGAGCAGGTAAAACAGACATAGGATTTTCACTTTGGGCAAATACGTTGGCTATCCCAAAACTAACAAGAAGAATCAAAAATATCATCTCGTTTTTTAAATTTTTTTGCATCATTGGTTTATCCTTTCGGGTATTTTTGAACAATAAACGTTTCCATTTTANAATATTAGCATTTTGTGTTTTATGAAAAATTTATTCTAATTCAAGAAACTCAGGTTCAAAAGGTTCAATGGTGAACCCATCTACATAATTCTTATCGAACAGAAGGCTTCTGGATTTGCCCTTTAATACAATCTTTTTTGGTTTATCACTCACATTAAGGTATAATAGATGGTGATCGTCGATTTGCCTTGCCATCACCCCCTCAGGCACATTTGGGCCTCTTTTCATAGAAAGTTCGTTGATTAGATCGTCAATCAGAGGATTGAGGATTTCTCCTTTTGCCGGCAGACCCACATAAATTGCTTTTCCTTTACCATATCTGTGAGAAGTCATAATTGGATACTCCTTGTCGAGACTGGTCAGCAATCCAATGACTTCAGCCCCTCTCGGCTCTATCATATCGAACCTTGCTGCTTCGATATCAATGGNCTTCCCTTTGTAAGTCAATTCGAGTTTTTTGCCTGTATAGAATTTTCTGGATATTTCATTCAATACTTCGGTTTCTTCGAAACCTCCGAGTCTAATCCCAAAAACATCGCTTAACATGCCGGGGCGGGTAGAGGAAAACACTTGTCCGAATTCATTGACAATCGCTGAATGGGTGGTCATAATCACCGTTCCGCCATTTTTCACAAATTCACGAATTTTGGCAGCGGTTGTTTGATCCATTACAGCCACTCCAGGAACAATCAATAACTTATAATTTAACGTGCTCCGAGGGATATCTACAATCCGTGTATCCATATTTCGATAGTAAAATATGTCCCAACAAGCTTGAAGTTGGTTCTCGTGTTGTTCCGGAAAATATTTGCTTGCAATCTGACTTGGAAATGAAAAAGCCAATGCAACTTCTGCCTGAACTTGNTAAGGGAAAAATTTTTCAATCTTCTTAAATTCGGTTGCAATTTTTTTGTACTCATAATATTTGCGGTTGGGAATTCCATCCCAGTCAACCATTCCCTGTAAATACTGTTCTTCACCAGCATGCATGCTTTGCCATGTCCATCCGCAAACCATCTGATTGCCATACATTAAAGAGGCATAAGCCGATTTTCTTATAGAATTTGGGACTGCAGTCATGGTGGTAAATTCAAGACACCAAAAAGGATTTGTACTTTCAAACTGAATGCGTGAGATGCCAAATGCGGCATTCATCACTCCCCAATTTGTTGTTAATGAAGGTCCTGGATAGAAACCCGCTCCTTCTCGTGTCATCTTGCCTGAATAAGCGATTGGAGCATAATCAAAATATTTCATATGGCTGTAATACCATGCATTGGTAGTGATGAATGCATTGGGAGCATTGGCGTTGACCTTTTCAATCACTTTAAAAAGAAGGTGGTTGATTTCGTCAGACACAAAGCGTCTGAAATCGAGCATTCTTTCAGGCACATCNGTGAGATGGGTGGCTACAGGAAAACCAATTTCCTCAAATTGGTTAATCCGTCTCGACCAGCGCTGCGTTGCCCATGCTTTATTTAAATTATCAACGGTCGAATATTTGTTTTTTAACCATGCAATGAAGCGTTGTCTTGCCGTTTCAGAATACGAAATAAGGCCATCTCCGGGCTCGTTGTCAATTCCAAAAGCCAGTAATGCCGGATGGTTTCCGTACCGCTTTGTGAGCACATCGGTGAAGCNTAAAGCATATTCCTGATACATTGGATCGCCAATATCTTCCATGTAACGATGGTTGGGATACAATACATTTCCTTTTTCGTCTGTAATGTTAATTGAAGGATATTTGTGGTGTAGCCAGATNGGGGCGGGCCGAATGGCAATATCTAAAATGACTTTAATGCCGGCTTCGTTCATCATGTCCATGACCTGATCAAACCAGGCAAAATCGAATTTCCCTTCGGATGGNTCGTAACTGTCCCANGCCAGATGTCCCATTCTCACCACATTGAATCCAGCCTCTTTCATGAGCTGAATGTCCCGTTGTATTTTTTCAGGGTTTTTATCATCATGAGGATGATAGTTGGTACCCACGTACAACTTCTGAGCTTTTAATAAAGAATTGAAAAAGAACAGAATTGTCACTAAGAAAAATATTTTTTTCTTCATGTCCGCGATTCTCCTGAATCGTGTCACATCAAAGTGTCTAGAATTCAATATGAGAGTAGCCTCATTCACTCATTGAAGCGTCACTTTGATCATTCTTAAATCTTTAGCATCAGAACTATTTCCATAATAAACTTCATATTCGCCAGATGTGATAGCCATTCTTCGTTGATTCCAGTCATAAAATTCAAAAGTAGAAGGCGGTAAATCGATTTTAACGTGTTGTGTTTTGCCAGCTGGAATTTCTACCCTTTTAAAACCCCTTAATGTTTTTATAGGTCCGTCCACATCATTTACTTTACGAACGTATATTTGAATTACTTCGGCACCATCCCGTTTTCCAATGTTTTTCACCGGAATGGTGATACTGATCGTGTCATTCCGATGGATTGTGGTTTTACTAATAATTGCGTTGCCAATTTCAAATTTTGTGTAACTCAATCCAAATCCAAAAGGAAAAAGAGGGTCTGTGGTATAACGGTAAGTTCGCCCTGCCATTGAATAATCTTCAAAATCCTTCAGTTGTTCTGAACTTTTATAAAACGTGATGGGTAATTTACCTGAGGGGTTGAAATCACCAAAAAGGACATCCGCAACCGCTTGCCCACCCATTTCGCCAGGATACCATGCCTGTACAATCGCATCACAACTTTCCGTTTCTGGTGTTAGAGCAATGGCAGATCCTGAACAATTCACAAAAATGACTTTTTTCCCTGCAGCTTTAAGTGCTTTTAGACAATTTCGTTGTACAGAAGGAAGTTCGATATTGGTACGATCACCGCCTTTAAAACCGGGATAAGAAACAGGCATTTCTTCCCCNTCGAGCATCCCGGAAAGCCCGCCCACAAATATTACCACATCCATTCCTTTTAGCTTANTAATAAGCTCTGTGTAGTCTACATCAACTTCTTTACCAAAATCAAACTCGATGTTGGCTTGCCAATTGTACATTTGCGCNTATCGAATCTCNATTTTGTACTTTTTGCCTGCTTCNACTTGAATNGGGATACGAGAAGGCAAGGTACGCCAATTATGGTATTTGATCAAAGATTTTCCATTCACAAGCAATTCGAAATAACCTGTTGCTCCGCATTTGAACACCAATTCTTCAGAGATTGTTGGAACAAATTCAGCCTCATACAGAGCTGAAAAACCTTCCAATTTCACCCCGGGGGCAAACTCATGCTGACCCGCAGTCGTCATTTTAATAGGAGCAGTGATTTGAACCGTGTTCACAATGTCTCCTTCAAAGTTTCGATTGTTCCAGTAGGTCGCTTTAAAACCCTGTTTTCCTTCAAAGGAGAGCTGATTAAAATAACTCAGGGTGACTTTATCTTCTACAAGATCACATCCTTTATCATAAAATATCTTATCTTCAGAAAGTTTTGTTTTTATTCCATCCAAAATGGTAATGGTCTGGATCGGAGTACCGTTATAATTCCCCCATAACATGACTTTATCATTGGCATTTGGACCTATCACAGCAATCTTCTTAATTGATTTTGATAATGGTAAAATATTATTTCGATTTTGAAGTAATACAATCGATTGCTGAGCCATTTTGTATGCAAGTTCTCTATGTTTTTCACAATTCAAAATCGTTTCAGGAATTTGTGCCCATGGCACTAAAGAATCCGGATCAAAATCGCCAAGATCAAAGCGATTCACCAACACACGCATAA
>JGI24721J44947_10006959_pt1 | contig 15065 bp, 12 predicted proteins | sample YelNatPaOPGAMG01_FD_44947 | JGI IMG/M metagenome (IMG submission 44947)
CGCACGCACGCACGCACGCACGCACGCATGCACGCACGCATACAGCGTTAACACGCAGCGCGCATGCGCCTTGCGTATCTCGAGGGCGATGTTCGCCAGATCACAGCGTGCGCGGCACGGATGTTTGTGTGTCGCGGATCGGTGAGGAATCCCATCGATACGTGCGTGCTGCGCTCGAACAGCTGGTGACCAGGGATGCGCCTGCCGTTCCTCCACGGATGGTGTGGTGAATCCCGACACGCAGGGCATCGGCTCTACGGGTCATAAGGGCACGCTTCATTTTCTCCTTTGGACGCCATGTATAGAGGGGATACTTTGCGATGTTCGCGTAGACCTTGGATCTGCAAGGTCTGTTGCGGCGCTTTATGGCGTTATCCGTCGCATGTATCGCGGTACAGGCAGCGATTTCGATACACGTGCTGGCTTCTCACTGCTATGATAAGCGTTTCATGGGGCATGCGAGGCGTTGCAGGATCTACGGTACGTGCCGTGCACGCATGTAAGGATCAAATGGAGCGTGCACTGCGCTGGATGGCGCGCAGTCCGCGAGCGACGTCGACCACTAGGTCTCTGCGCTGGCAAAGCTGGGCGCGTGACTCGATCACGATTCCGGGACGCAGACGCCGTCTAGAATGTGTCATGCCTTTGCGGGACGCATGCTGTAGCTGGCAGTCGTACAGCAGACGCTGAGACCTCTCCAGCATCATGGGTGCACTTGCGCCCGCCTGAGGCTCCATATCATCCGAGCTGGTCTCGTGTGTGTGTGTGTGGTGTCATTGATGCCCTGAGAATACAATCGCACCAGGTGGGAACAGATGCCGATTTGGTAGCGATACACAAGTGTCTTGGTTTCTGTCGGTTCGCCGCGTNCCAGAGGAGCNTTATTTGAGAGTCATCGCTTCCAGTCGTACATGACAAAGAGACATCATTCCTGTGCGCGATGCTTCAGCAACTGTAGCAGCCGCCACGGATACACTTATCTGAGACTGGTGCGCGCACGGAAACTTCTACGCAAACCGCTTGCTTCAGTGTCGAGCGTTGCCGTGCAGAGCGTGCAAGCACCTCGCTACTCGAATCGATTGCCGAGCATCCGGCATGTCGNTCATCTGGAGACGCTGGCGCCGATGTAAACAGGTTGCGTATCGCGGCCGGGANGCATCCTAACGCNGTCACTGGAGTCTGTAGCGGCCACCAGAGACGCCCCTGTACATGAAATGAACCAGGCGTCGAGCGCTACGCACGCTGGACCTGAAAGGACAACTCACATGCAAATGTGGGCGTTCCACACCAGAGAAAAGTGTGTTGCGGGCCGTGTCCCAGACGCAAGCAGGGTCCATCAATTTTCCGACCAGTAACGCCCGTGCATCCAGTAGATCTCTGGACAGGCTCCATAATCGCACGCGGAATAAACATCGAATTTCCGTGTCTCTGGCATCTGCGTGCGCATCAATCGATGTGCATTTAGATTACANGTAAAGCACCTAAAACAGCTGACAGACTCAAGAAATATGAGCAGCAGTGTGCATACTCGGGGCACCTCTGCGTCCAACAGCGTCACCGATGGCATTGTTCCAGCGCTGCGATGCATCGGTGCGAGAGCCAGGCGCTATTCCAGAATCCCTCTTCAAGAAAATGGCCGCGGGACTCGGCACAGAGGCGGAATAGTACGCGACATGGACAACTCTGTAGAACAAAGGCGCGCCGGGTATCTGAAGGAAGCATCCTTTTGGACTGTCTTTTGGCACGGATACCATTTTCTCGTGGCGGTGAGAAAACCGCCGCCCGTTGCAGTGGTACATGATGATCCGTGAATCGAACGAGGTGTATAATCCAAATGCGGTATAGCCTTACAACTGAATTCGGTTTACTCACGATGCAATGTGCCGTATAGATTGCTCACGATTTGCCTTTAGGATATAATCTTTACTGAAGAGTGTAAGGAGGACTGCATTCCTCTTCGGTTATTCATACGACCGTACTCAGGTGGTTTAGGAACACTGAAAGAAAGAAAGATATGCGTTCCGCGAAAAACAAACCGATACTCTCAAAGCGCGCTTGATGTCAATGGCGGGAAACGATCCTTTGAACAGGTAACGGAGAGCAAATGCGACAATCGTCGCATCCAAGGCCATTTCCGTTCCGGTGCACCTTATTCGTANGGTCCTGAAATCACTCGGAAACAGTCGCAAAAAAAAGAGTCCTCGTTCATTCACAGCCATCTTTCACCGAGGTCGCAACGACAGCGTTCCTGGAATGTCGCGATCGTTATGACGCACAGCGATGTTGGTATTTTGTTTTAGTCAATGGGACTTGCTTCGGACGAAAGTGTCGGAGCGTACATGGGGATTCGCGGCGAGGAAGCATGTTGTATGTACGATCGAACTCGAATAGAACGACGACATCCTCTGTTCGAGCGGCAATGGATTCATTTCGTGGCCTCGGTTTCGCTCGTGGAGAAGGCTCAAACGACGGCACGCACTTTGTCCAATCATTGAAGACTATTCCCCGATGTCTAACGACGNCCTTCTACTGGACAACGTGGCGTTTCACCATCCCCCGTGCGTTTGGGCTTTTGCTGATTCTTTCCGGGGTAGATCTGCTTTTCATTCTCACATGCTCTGCGTGATTCAACCCAATAAAGCGGAGTGATTTCTATCGTGAAATATAATGATCGCTACACAGAGTGATTCGCTGAANTGTTCAGCACACGGTGACACCTGGACACGTGTCGTCTTTCTTCTTCCAGTCGCTCTCCCTCGGGGACGGTCCTCACCTAAGGCCATAAACAATTTCATTGCTTTCAAAGAAACCTAAAATCCGAGGGATGAGCTGGGGCGCACACTTCAGAAATTCGAGATGGAGAAAAGCCAGCGGAGTGCCTCAACGATTGAAAAGCAGGTGGCGCTTACAGAGCAGAAAACGGCACAGCGGGCACGAGTTCTCGCAATTCTCGCATTCATGAGTTCCACCAGCGACAATCAACACATGGAATTCTCTAGCCGGGGCTTTAATACCGCTATCAAAATCAGGCGATGTGCAGTGCTGAAGAAAAGACCTGCGGAGCTGATGCTAGCCATCTTCGTGGGGTAGCCTTCCAGTCTCGAAGTTTGCCAGGACAAACTGAAACCGACTGCAGTCTGCGGGTCAACAAAACCGGAGAAGCGCCAGTGAGTGGGTATCAGTTTACGCGCTCGAGCTGACGCACTCTGGGGCGCGCCAGAGTCGTTCTGTCTCCGTGTTGCATCCGCACCGGCGGTACGGGCGCTATATCGCGGACGATTACGCCAGGCACGCGGCACACGATAGTACGTATGAGACGACTAGTATATCCGAGATGAAGTATAGAATATTGAACCTGGAAGTAGTTGGATCAATGGATGCTTTACCGCGCGCTGATATCAGGCGCACCGTCGAGGAACGCTGGCCTATGTCAACATCTCGTGAAATCGAGAAAAAATGAAAAAAATGCTCGTGGTTGTACCAACCGCCGCCCAAGTACATAGCGCTCCAGGCCTTCGCCGTGCCTTCAAGGACGCGTGCCAAGTACGTAAGTATGCGATGAAGTCGTTCCGCTGCCAGTTGGGCGTTCTTTCCAGGCCCGAGGGCAGCGCTGTTTGCCAGTTAGGGAAGACAAAAGTCGTGGCTGCGGTATTCGGACCGCGGCCGCCCCAGGGGAGCACCGACACCGACACTGAGCTGGCAACCGTGGTCGTGGAGTACCGCCAGGGGCTCTCAAGCTGCCCGTTATCAATACAGACGCTAGAATCAGATACGATATCCACTGGACTCCAGTTTGCCGGTGGAGAATCGGACGAGCAGCGCTGGGCACCCTCGCGCGGACGCGCTACGCTCAGCGAAACGGAGCGAAGGTTCGCAGCGGCGCTAACGCGCTCCCTCGAGTGTGTCATCGCTCGCACTGAATACCCACGACTACAGTTCTGGGTATATATCTGGGTTCTGGAGGAGGGTGGCAGTGAACTTGCGCTTGCAACAACCGCGGCCTGGGCCGCTTGTCTAGATGCCGGGGTCGCGCTCGTTGATGCACTTGTCGGCGTCTCTGTCGCCGTTAACGCGACACCGGGGTATGCAGGCACAGAGCAGACCTGCATCGCTTTTCCAACATCGGAAGAGGAAGCCAGCGCCCACGAAGGGCGTCTATGGGTTGCTCTGTTGCCGAATCTGGGCCTAACTGCAGATCTGCAGTGGCGTGGTGCCACGAGCCAACGACGTCGGGATGACAGCACAGTCGACGATATTCGTGCTCCGGAGAGCTTCTCAAAGGCATTTTGCTGTGCGCAACAGGCTGCAGTTGCTATGTATCCCATTCTGCGCGAGCAACTTGTGGCACAGCTTGGCGAGAAGAAGCCATCAGCAACGAGTGCTTGGTTCACAGCGTGATTGGTGCCACGACATCGCGCCTGGAGGGCGTATATACTTCCTCCGGTTCGAAATGGCACGGATTCGGTACGCAGATCATGTCCGAAATACCTTCATGCCGTTTATCCTGGAGTCATGCTGAGTCTGACCCGTTGCCCATTCGTCCGGCGCACGAACGCGCAGACTGGCTCCGGTGCGTACGGTTTGCCGCTACGCACGTAAAACTGTGAAGCTGTCGCCGCCAGACGGCCGCTGGTCCTGGGTCGAAGGACCTAAATCGGCCTGTTTTTTTTTGGTCGGAGTCGTGATCTCCTGAACCCACGGGCATCGTAGACGTCTCAGGTGGAGGTGGTGTGACTTCCACCAAAAGGCCGGAACCTGTTCACGCGAACACAGCACGTGACAAAGCAGTCCTTCACTGGCAAGTTTTTCTTTTAGCCCCAAAGTGACAAACTAGCAAAAGTGCCCGTGCGTTATTGGTTGAGGACTTTGTTGTTGGCTCTAGCACCACTGAAGCATCGGCACTGGAGCGACGTGTTGTTGTTCGGCATCGTATCTTGGTGAATCGGGGCTTGATTCGGAGACCACGCTACCTGTTGGAAGCGCTGACGATGCAACCGGATCATCAGCGATTTGGGTCTGTTTTATGGAGCGCTTGCACATGGCCTTGTGAGAGCACTGCGCATCCGGCAGCGTCATCACAGATATTTCCGTCTTTGGTGGAACGCTTGTACCTGGCGATCTCTGATTCATCGTCGTCTAAGGGCGATCATGTAAACTCGTCGCAAAACGTCCGCTCAGCGACTCCATATTCAGTCACGAAGGTGAGATTCGAGCCCTGCCTGCCATTAATAGCTCCCACTCGCCTTGCGTTTCGTCACGTATCTGGACAACGCCCGCCACTTAGTCCGCGCAATGACGTTTACGATGAATGCCTATCTCTCTGAAAAGCTGTTCGAATTTCCGTGACATGGTGCCGCAGCATCCACCAGAATGTACCCTGTTGCGGAAACAGTGCCCGTAGTCTGGTGAAGAGCTCGCCTGCTCCATGACCATATTCATGTCGCAGCACTCGCACCGCAGCGTTCCATGCGCTCGGTTGAAGCGCTGCCCGCAAAACACGACCCTGGGCTCTGCATACGAGCTCGAGATGCCAGTGAATACTGCTCGGTTGCTGTTCACTGAGAACCCGATCTCTGCATATGTACAGTCTCTACATCACTGCAGCGTTGCGCAAACTGGACTAGGTGTCCCAGCGGATTGCTGCGCTTCATCCAAGGCACTCGATCGATCTGGTTCCCTGCCGAATACCGTACCTTCTGCAGTCGCCATATGAAGAGAGGATGGCTTCAGCATACGCTCAGCATTGCCTGCTCGAGGTCCTTATCCATGTGCGGATTTAGGGATTGCACGTTTTTCGAAAAACGAAAGCGCAAGCCACGAATATCTTCTTGGAAAATGAAAGCAGCCACGTGCCAAACAGCGCGCTGCTTCGACATTAACAGTGAAAGCAGCTCGCATCTTTCCGGGTGATGATCTGGATCACAATGGGACGGCTCAAGCGCTGCCATCCATATCCGTGCATTCGTCAATCGTGCTCCATCATTGGAAGCAAGCCGATATAATCCATCCATATAGGACGATGGACCTGCATTTCTGCATTGCTTCCTGCTTCCGGAGATTTCGATGTCTGTGGCTCAAAGTCATCGCGCGGGAAACCGCTGGTGAAGAAAAGCGCCACCAAGCTATCAGCGTAATCTCTCATAAGAAGCGCTTCAAGCGAATGGTGTTGCATCCATATGTGGCGGAAAATCATTGGAGGCCTCGGAGAGTCATCGCTTTTTAGCGGAGCGCTCCGGTAGGTCCTGGAAGGAACCTCCGCGGCGCACACAGCTCCGGGTACGACGGCCACGGGTGTTGGACCCTGCGCGACTCGTCGTCGATGACGCGGGCTCTGCCGCACCCACGGATTCTTTCGATAAAGTAGGTGACGGTGATGGGCTCGACTCTTCCTGAGGCAGTGGTTGGCGTTCACGAAGGAGGCGTTCTATCACACGAGTTGCGGCCTCGACCCGCATGAGCGCTGCAGCAAGCTGGGCCTGTGTCTGTGCGAGTGCCTCGGAGAGTTCGTTCCGCTCTTTGAGCAGGGCCTCTATCTGTTGGTTTCCCTCGTGTCCGATCCGGAGCTCTGTTTGATCATTCACATTCTTTGCCATCAAGAGCCTGAAGATATGCGTAGCTCGCTGCGCGAGCTGCTAGCTCACCGCGTACCGCAACAGCGACACGCCTACGTGTGTGAGTTTTCCTTGCAGGTCTTTAGCGAACCTTTCGCGATGAACTTGCCTTGGTGGTACTTCTTTCGTTAGAGTCGGTGCGTGGCTGTCGAGACTTGGCCTTATATCTAGCTGGCTCGAAAACACACGCCAGAAAACCTGGTCAGAAAATGGTGCTCCGCGATAGCTGCGCTGATCGTTGAAGCGCTTCTAAGGTCATGGTCGTGCGCTGCGCCCTGAACCCATGTCTAGCGCGAGGATACCAGTCAGGCTTTCTGCCGGCAGAGAGAGCAGATGAACACAGAGCTGATCCTGAAATCACGGTGAATACGGCCGAGTCAGCTAAAGCAGTCCAGTTTGTCGGTTACAGAGCGTAGCGCAGCGAACGGGTTTGGAGCTGGGGGCGCGAGGCTGGAGCTTCTCTTTAAGGTCAAAGTGCCAAGCGTGGTAGTTGTCAACGCCGGCAGCGTTCCGGGCTTGCTAGCGTCAACTCGCCGAAACCAACCTGTGCACTAGCTAGCGACCAGTAAACAGTCGGTGGAGGATGCTCTTGTCCAGTTGCTCTGCTCTGTTTTTTACGAGAGCAGCGGCCGGCTGAGCTGCTCGCAACATTCGAAGCACGATAGCTAGGGAATCAGGGATGTCAGGTCCAGCGGTTACATATTGTAAAGCAAATGAATGAGTTCAGGCTAGGTAAGATTTTCAAGCAGCTATATGCGTTACTCCTGTTAAAGAACCGTGGGTCTAGCGCGAATAGACGAAGCGTATTTTATCGATGACGCGTCGCCACATCCTCGCCTGACACATCTTGATCCTATGGCGTTGTCGTCCGAATATCTTGTTTCAGGCTCGTCGTCGCAGACCAGCTTTGGACAATCCGAATCGTAGCTCCCATATTGCTAGCCTGCATCCATGTCAGAATAAGAAATGGAACGGGTTCAGTAACTCGTGTATGCATACTAAAGTTCCGGGTCTCCTCTGTGTGTCGTCATCATCAGCTTCGTGCGAACTTTTGCCACGACTGCTTCGTTTTATTCTCTCGGATCACCGGCTTTAAATATGCTGGTCGCTCGTCTCCGTCCCGCTTCGTGATAAGCAGTTGCAGGATGCTGATGTCAGCGTTCAAGCTCCGTTTTCGTAGCTTCGATCTGTTTTCAACGCATTTCATGCAGAGGCGGAAGTTGCGATCTATATTTCGCTTGTTTTTTTCATCTCGTTTGTATGCATGCTCGGTGAACCCTTGGCAGTGGTGGCAGTTGACTGTGATCTGGTGTTCCCATCTGTCCATAAAAGGTCCTCCTCCGAGTTCCGCCATGTGGCCCACAAACGCTTACTTTACCGCACGTTACATTCCCTCGACGGGTGCCTGACGATAGGTTGGGCGCGCTTTCTGCATCGGCGTCTGGTGCCGCACCCCGCGTTCTGCGGCCTCCTCTAATCGCTACGTTCGGCAAGTACTCGGTCGGCTGCACTTGCGAGCGCACGCAACACGGTTCGGTAGAGGATGTGCAGGGCACGGCGTTGCCCGTGATGAAACACAGCACCGGAAGGAATATCCAGGCCGGGGAGCACGTCGAGCAATGTCGATGCTTCTAGGTTCCCTTTGTGCAAGGCAGTGACGTACGCTGCACTCGACGCGCTCGCTCCGATGGCTCATGTCCGGGCCCGACGCGCATTTCCAGGCAAACAGAAGAGATGGAAGCACCGGGCAGCATCTGCCTTGAGAGATACCCAAGTGCTGTTGAAGGCCATTTCATCGATGACCACAAAGGTACCCAGATTTATCCTTCGAGCCGGATCGATTATTTAGCGTCAGAAGTTGACTCACATTTCGGCGTAAGCAGGTGTGAATGCTGTCAAGATACGATATCGTGGATGTTTTCTCGTCAATAAGGCGACCCGAATTGCAGCGTCCAAGAGATGCCTTGAAACAGAACGAAAGAGGAACTTGGAAAATGCATGATTTGAACATGCCATACCTGTACGGAAAGGAGCAGACTGGACGCTTGTACATTAAAACCTGGTAGTGATCTCAGGTATTTCACGAACTCTTGTACGGGTACGTTGCGGATCATCTTGATTCTGTTGTGTTCATCATTTCCAACAGCAGAGATCCAAAGAAGCCATTCGTAAATGACGACCATGACTCCCTATAACTACACATGAATCCATAAGCCCGTATTGATGTACTCCGAATAGCGATGCTTTACGTCTAGGAAAAGGTTCGGAAACAAAATCGAAAAGCAAGATCAGTGCGATCAGTTCAGAGTGAAATGTTCATTGGATACGATCCTACAAGAGCGCGACGTGGCGAGCGATCGCCATCCCATGGCAACGGAATCGAAGCAGCGTTGCACGCCTTGGGCCGTTCGTACCAGACGCAACGTGCCGCAACGGAGTTTCCAGTTCCAGTATACTGAACTTTATGCGAGTTTGATGAAGAGTTTGTGCACCTGAAAGGTGCTGGATAGCGGCTTTCATATTTGAACGGGGAAAGAAACGCGTTGCCGTCAACACAGCGACCTGCTGAGACCGGCGCTCGCCTGCTCGCTAACGGCCTCCTGCAGTCGTATGAGCGACAGCAGCACCAGCCGCCATGCCTCAGCAGAGCGTTCACCAAATTATAGCAGACGATGCCGAATCTGGTGTTTATGCTGAAAAAGAGCATTCTATTGCATCTGGAGCGCATAGCGAACGAGCAGCCCCCGCGGCGTTTGCTGCAGACGCACCGGTCTATCGCCCGTCACCGCAGGACCTCGAAAACTTTGTGAATTATGTCCATCGTTCTTTCACCGAATGGGAAAGCCACGGTATCGTGGTGCTTTCTATTCCACCGGCTTGTCTGGAAAAATACGGCGTCTCCGAAATGGAGCTTACCGAGGCGCTGCATCAGACCATGGTGCAGCCTCGCGTGCAACGCTTCCCGCAGTTCGCACCCAGCGAGCGTAGCCAACGTTCACCGCAGAAAAGAGTCCGTCGAACATGGTCTAACGCTGGTTGGCCCTGCTTTCCCGAGAGCAATCGCTCCATGAGTGCAGCAGCGTTTCGCGATCAAGTACGAGCACTCGATGCCCAGCTCGTGGATTGGCTGCAGACGCACACGCGTGCTTCGCTCCCCGCAACGAGCGAGCCAGAAACGAAGAGCATCCCACTAGAAACCAGACTGAAGTGGCAGAAAAGTATCATCCCCGAACGGGTGCAATGGCTCGAGGCTTGTTTCTGGGAAGCGCTGGAGCACGGCTTTGCAGGTCATCCTCGCTCTGTCCAGTACGCAATAGATATTGTTGGCCTCTCGGGTAGTGTCAGCGACACTGAACTTCCACCATGGTTACCGCAGGGCCTGCATTATCATCGCCACCATCATCAGGCAACAAGTTGCGAGGGATGCACAGGCGCGGGTACGTCGCCCGGGGGGCAGGCAGTACCCCTGAAACCTCTCTCCCTGTTGCGCTTTTGGCCACGAGCAGGAGGGATCAACGTACCTATGGCGTATTTGGGGGGGTTGTTCACTCGCTTCGGTTTACACGTCGAGGATATGCATCTGTGCTCGTTATCGATGCTCTGGTTCGGTGAACCCAAAGTTTGGTACGCGATACCAGCAAGTTTCGCGGATCGTGTCGAGCACCTGATCATGGAGCGCTGGAGCGCGGCGTCCTTGAGCGGGGCCAACGCTTCGTGCTCGGGGGCGCTGCGCACCCCGCACACCCTGCCCTGGGCTCTAACGAGCAAGTCGCTGTTGATATCGCCGGCGTCATTGGCTCAGCACGGCATTCCCGTGTATCGTGCAGTGCAAGTACCGGGTCAAATCGTGCTGACCATGCCGCGAGCCTATCACTGCGGTTTCAATTGTGGCTGGAATGTGGCAGAGGCAGTCAACTGGGCACCACTGGAGTGGCTTGCTTTCAGCCGCAGAGCCATCGGCTGGGAACGTGCGCTCCAGAAAACAGGAACCGTGAATGACGTGTTACTTGGATTTGTGCAGATGCTGGCTGCGCTGAATCAGGCGGGTGCTGCGCTTTGGAGCAATCGGGAACGCAGTCTGCTGCGGCAAGCGCTGTGTCCCTGTGTTCGTGCCAACCTGCTTCTCATTGAACTGTTTCGGCGAGAGCAGACTCTAAAATGCCGAGCAGACAATCCTGCAAGTTGCTCTCTCGTGTACTGGATTCGTTCCAGTGCAGCGTGCTTGGAGGCTGCAGCTGTGCTGCATCACTGGCGACGAAAGTTGCGCCTTGAACGCCTGCATCGCTCGTGGACGACCACGCGACAGCGGGCTTGGAATAGCGTGACGAATACCCTAGCCAATGCGCAGGTTTGGCGATTTCCGCGAATGGCAATCGATCGACTTGTCGCAGGGCACAGCTGGTGGCAAGAGGCAATCTGTGTTTCGACGCTGTTCTGTAGTGTATGCAGAGCAGCTTGTGGCATCAATTTCGCCATCTGTCTTGAGTGTTTGGAGTTCGAAGGCAATCTCGTCAAGGGTATTCGCTGTGAAGAACATCTCATGGTTCCGTGTCACGCGGAATTTGCTTCGGGAGTGCTGATGCCGCCCCGAACTGAGTGTCAGCGCGAAGCATGCCGGCCTTACGACCAGCACTCTGATCCTGTCGACCAGGAGGATGCGCCCGCGCGTCAACAGCAACATCAACAGTTACCCATGTTGGTGGTCAGTCATCTGCCACCAGCGAGACTGCTTGGTCGTCTTCTACGTTATTGGAACGAGTCAACCACGATTTTCCGCGCATGCGATGATTCATTGTCGGCTTGGCGGTAGCAGAACGCACCTATCCATGATTTTCGAGCCGCAGATCACGGTTATGCTCACGAAAGCATCACGGACAACTCATCCACGATAGCAAGTTCCGAGGTCACTTCTCTGTGCTTCACCAACCGTGAACACATAAAATTTGGGACGCCTTCGGTGCTGGTCACGCATGGCCACTCAGCGGTGAGCAGGCACTGTCGTGAGCAGTGCTGCATGGAAGCGACCCCCAGCTGGATAAGCATAGGGCCGGCGCTTCATCTATACGGAGCTTTTCAGGGCGTAGAAATTTGTTCGAGAGCGGCTCGACGCGAACACCGGTGGAGTCGTCTAAGAACTCGCGTCCGCGGCAAACGGAAGCGCAGGGTTTACCCACTTGCTCGCTTGGTGCGTGCCTTCCCCGCTCGCATCTGCAACTTACATAAAGCACTGCTAGAGAATCCGAGTGTCGTCTTTGCACGTTCCCGTTAACGACGAGAACCGCATGTCGTGCATATGCACAAGTCGCTCGATCGACGCTCGTGTTTCCTGCGAAACCTGGCAAAGCCGTTCCAAACGACGGGTGTTCTCTTCGATAGCTTGACGAATCTCACGCTGTTGGGTTTTTCGTAACAGCGACCAGTCTTCCCTGATATCAAGCTCGGGCAGCGCCCTGCTTCCTGATTGCCGCGCCGCTGCAGCCTGCCGTTGTAACTGCGTAAGGCGCTGCTGGAACTCGCAGAGGCGTTCGCGATAGCGCTCGAGCTGGCGAAAACACTGGCGCTCCAGCGGAGTGATCATAGGTTTCCGATGCAGCAGCAGCTCCGATAGACCTGCAGCGCGCTTTTGGAGATTTTCATTCATTCCTGTCGCCAGGATACGAATGCGATGATCCAAGTCTCTTGCTCGACTTTGCAGCATTTCTAGGCGGTGTTGGAGGTAGCTGTACTGACGTGCGTTCGTTTCCAGTCTCAGAGGAAGCTGTTCTATAGTCGATGATAGCGTTTGTGCATAGAAAAGTCGCAGCGGCTGGATAATCGTCTGTATCATCTGCCAAAGGAGAACGAGCGTTCGCGTCTGTTCCCAAAGTTCTTGCGCGTCGCCTGTCGCTGCAGCATGACTGACTCCGGACGTGTGCCATGGCACCAGGGAACCGAATACCTGCGTGAGCTTTTGCTCCAAAGGCGTTAGCCCCGATGCTGAACGTATTTTCGTCGCTACTGTTGTTGTTGTTGTTGTTGATGCTGCTGCTGCTCCTGCTTTCACCGCCGGCGAACATGCGTGCACCAGATCCGTGTATTCGAGTTCCCGCGTAGTCATGGAAGAGCGCGGGAAACGGAGGCTCGCGCCCACGCTCGGTAAGCGCCACCAGTGCAATGCCGCTGCTCGCAAGTGCTCTCCATCAGCATCCATTGCAAGCAGCAGGTTCGCGGCTGGGCCATTCACAAGTGTCACTGTACTGGGGAGGCGCAGCTCTGCGAGGCCCAGCGGAGCCGCCTCTGACGCCAGCGACTGCACAAGCGTGGAGCATGGCAACTGCTCCAACAGCTGTTCAAGCTGCTCACTTTCCATAAACTCGTCATTGGAATCCGGTTCGGAATGGAAAAGCGAGCTAGACGGCCAACTTCTCGGGGAAAGCACGTGGCTGATCATATCCAGCCACGTCAAATAGAGGGCCGAGACGCCCTGGTGGCTGCGTATGAGCAGCACACTGCGTTGCAGACGGGGCACTGCCTGCGCAGGTGACACCCATGGAAGTGGTAAATGCTCATCGTTTGCTGCACAGGACGTGGAGAGCCCTGTGGGGCTCTCGCCAACGATCGAATGAGCACAGGGAGCGCCCGTGAAGATGCGCTCATAGAGAAGCAGCGATGGCGCAACATCCTCCTCTGCGGGCAGCTGTTCTGAACACTCTGACGACGGGGCCCAGACAGGTTCCACCTTTTCCATAGTGACAAGCACGTCTAGAACACCGTGCCACCAGGTACGGAGCAGGAGCGGACCTAGCGGGCTCGGAAGAACCTGGATGCCGCACGCGGGTGCCCAATGACTCGCTGCTGTTGCAGCATCATGCTCGATATGGACCGGGCCCTGCAGAAGCGGCGTCCATTGCATGTTAAAGGTGCGTGGAGGTCGAAGCAAACGATATACGGGAGGCGCTTTTTCGGAGTCTGCGCGGTGGCTCTCGAGATCCATACGAGCTTGCCGACTGGTGCAGAGTGCCAGCCATTCTCGTCGTAAACGCATCTGTAGTTCGGCCCATGTGGTCGCGTCTGCTGCCGAAGAAGCTGCTGTATCCGCGAGCGCTCCAGTCTCCAGCTGACCATGAACAGCTTCTACCCACACTGCGGGCAAGCGCAGTCCAGTAGGAGCAAACGGACAGAGAATAAACAGCGCTCCATCAGACTCTCGCAACAAATACAGCGTGACAAGCTCCCAAGGATATTCCGATGGTTCCGTTAATGGGCCGAAAGCGAATGCCGCTGGAGCTTCAGTTTTGACCAATGTGCGCTGTCCTGCGGTTTGCTCCAGCGCACCAGAGACGTTCTGGATACTGACTGATGCAACAGTGGTGTCTTCGACGCCTGTTGCGGCAGGTGCTTCACTCCCCGACAGCGGCAAGCGAATGCGCAAGGTCTGCTCCGGTAGCGTAGCTTCCAAGGTATCGTAAAGCTCCAGCATGCCATCATCGTAGAGGATAGCGAGGCGTCCATCACTCCAGGGATGCCAACTTACCTGGCGAATGCTTCGTAGCGTGAAAGCAGCCCTCTGACTAGTTCGACTACCTAGTAGCACCGCGGGTGCAGTCACAGGTGCGGGGGCTATTTGATCCAGCCAAGTCTGCGAACTCGGCACTGTTTGGAGGTCCACAACCGCGCAAAACTCCTCGTCATAAAGAGCAAGAAATCGATCCGAGCTCGAAAGCGCGCAAGCGATCGGCTTGAAGCGTAACGCTGGAGTCAAGTGTACGGGAGTCCCCAGCGTTCCAGAGCTGCTCACGAAGAACTCCGTTCGCGACTCTTCGCCGAGCCGCTGTGCAGAACGCCACAGTTCCTCGGCATTCGTCAGCCAGAGCCCGCCGTCTGCCCCAAGCAAGAAAAGGCGCGTACCGTCACTGGTACTGCATAGCGTCCGCGAAAGCGCCGCTGCCGAAGACTTCAGCTGGTGGTCAGCCACCGAACTGACCTGGGGATGCGTGCCCAGCTTCAATCTTGAAATGGCGGTCAGCAACCGCTCCATTCTCTATCAAAATCGCGTGTTAGGCTGGGACGCGTGTCCAGAACACCTACGGCTTTTTGGAAGAGCGTCTCACACGAACGATAAACATCGGCAAAGAGGCAACGCCGGTTTCCGGGTGGAGCCGGTCGTCAGCGCTGCAGCGCTCAAAGAACGACCCAGTAACATCAGGGGGCGTTTGGGCGAGATGTGGGGGCCCATGCCAACCGGATATTGTGATCGTATCTGGTCTCTACGGGTGTCATCTTATGGACGCATCGTCACCGATATCTGGGCAAGAAAGAACGGAACGGTACGCGCTTTTCACATCAATGTCGGAAAGCGAAGAACGGTATCCCGGCTGATCGAAAACGGGCCCACACACGACACTTTGGGTCACTTGCCAGAGCAATCAGCACCGGCCTCTGCGACGTATTTCTCTGGTGGCTTGCTTTCCCTCC
>JGI24721J44947_10006964_pt1 | contig 15059 bp, 14 predicted proteins | sample YelNatPaOPGAMG01_FD_44947 | JGI IMG/M metagenome (IMG submission 44947)
TTCTTCGAGTTTAAAGTATGCCCATAGCGTGCCCGCCAAGCCGAAGGGTACGGAGACCAAAAAGACCAGCCGCCAGTCTATAGGTCCCAGTACTCCTCCGAGTACCAGACCTATAAATGAACCTGAGATACCGGCCACATTGTTGATACCGAGTGCCATGCCGCGTTGATGGGGAGGGAAAGCATCTGTTAGGATAGCGGCGGAATTGGCGATAATAAAAGCTGCCCCTATGCCCTGGAATATGCGCATGATCACCAGATAAAGGGCACCTGCCTTGCCCGACATCCAATCTACGCTGAGGACCAATGAAAATACTGTATAGATGACAAAACCTAAGTTATAGAGTTTCACTCTTCCATAAATATCACCCAAACGACCGAAATTGACGACCAAGACGCTGGAAACTATCAGAAATCCCAGCAGCATCCAGAGGAGATAAAAACTGTTTCCCGGCCCCAGCGGATCAAGATGTACGCCATTGAAAATATCGGGCATGGCGATGAGCGTTATTGTACCGTCTATGGTGGCCAGCAAAATACCCAAAGTAACGTTGACAAGAGCAACCCACTTGTAACGATCGTGTGGATCCGAGGTCGCGCCGACAATTGCGCCGGGGGTTGCAGGAGGCTGTGTTTTTAAATTGTCTTGCGAGTCTTCATTAGACATATAATTAGCTTAGCGAAATATCTTTTATCCAAGATTATTTTTGTGATTATATATTTAATAGATAGTCTTGATTTACATAACGCCATACATTGGTTTCGCGTTTAGAAAATCCCATCTTCTCATACAGCTTATTGGCAGAGACCCTCTGCGGTCTGGATGTCAGCTCGATATGTTTTACATTATTTTGTTTGCAATTGTCAATAGCGGCCCGTACAAGGTTTTTCCCTATCCCGCGATTTTGAAATGATTGATCTACAACCACGTCCTCAATCAAGGCAATTGTTCCTGTCAAGAGGTTTAAATAGGAAACAGTAATCATGCCCGCTATATTTGTCGTTTTCGTCAATGTCTCCGTTTGATCCACCCCGTCTGTATGAGCAGAGTCATGAGGATCAGAATCGCTCAATCTTGCTATCAAAATCACTATATTAGGATCGCTGATGATTTTGTCAAGACGTTCTTTTACGGGTACTTTGGCTGAGGAAGACAGTTGTGGCAACAAATGAATCAAGCCGTCATAAAAGTCTTTTGTCATAGAAGTAACTTGTTCTATCAAGATATGATCTGAGGATATACCGGGATCGTTTGCGGAAGAAGCCATAAAAAGAGTTTAGCTTAGCGAAAGTTAACTTTTGCCGCAAGCCTGATCATGATTAGCGAACTTGGGGGTAAATGAGCGGCTCCATTTTGAGCATTAGAGTCTCCTTTGCAGGGAGCAATAAAGTTTACAGACTGACATTTATTGGCAAATCCAATACAGATGTACACAACGGGAGCAAAGAGTAGCCTTGAGTTCGCCGGCAATGACAGAATAAAAGTTGTATAAAATAGTGGGGAAAATAAGTTTCTAACTTATTACAGGTTCGCGACAATAAGCCCCGGATAGCTGTTGCCGATGAGAGCCAAGTGCAGGCAGTAGTTTTCCAATTGATGGAACAACACCATATTTTCTTTCGTGACCACGACGATCGTCGGCTTCTCGGTCATATTTTAGAGGCCGCAGGCAATTGCGAGGCCACAGAATCTTTTTTAGGTTTATCTGTCCGAAGTGTCTAGAAAGTATTACCGGATTCAGGTAAATTGGTGAAAGAAATCCTATTTGGAGGCCGCTATGTGCGATATGACCTATTTTATATTGCCGAATAAAGAATCTTTGTCATGACCAAGCTATTGAGACGATTCAACCTGCCCAAGCTATCAGACGCAACCATGGTTGTGTCTTTTGAAGGCTGGAATGACGCCGGGAATGCGGCATCCTTGGCCACAACGATCCTCAGAAAGCAATGGCAGGCAAAACCATGCGCGGAGATGGACAGTGAAGAATTCTTTAACTTTGCAGATAACCGCCCTGAGACCTATGTATCTGCCGTCGGCAAGCGTATCATCAATTGGCCGAAGACCACAATTGCTTTGGCCAACTCTGAGGGATCACCGGGCGACGTGGTCTTCGTTTACGGAACAGAGCCGCAATTAAAATGGCAATCTTATAGCTCCGCCCTGTATAGAATAGCCAAAAGAATGAATTGTCGCAAAGCAATCTTTCTCGGTTCGTATTTGACCGACGTTTTGCATGACAGTCCCTCCCCCGTGACAGTTACCGGCGATATCACTTTGCCTGATTCGGAAAAGAAATTTTCACCTTCCACTTACGAAGGGCCGATAGGTATTGTTGGCGTCCTGCAGATGGAATTTGAAAGCCACCATATCCCCACGAGCAGTATTTGGGCCGGAGTACCAAGTTACGGGGAAGGAACTTCTCCGAAAGCGGCGTTGGCACTTGTATCTGCTCTCAGAGAAATAACGCATGGGATAGTTGCCACAACTGAACTCGAACGCCTTTCTGGAGAATACGAAAAGCGAATGACAAAAATGGTTGAAAATGATGAATTACTCTCTACGTACGTTACATATGTATCTCAGCAAAATGAGTTTGAAGAACTCGAATCAAGCTCGGGAAACATTGTAAAAGAGATCGAAGATTTTTTGCGCAAAGACAATGATTGAGTAACAGATACAGCTATCCATTTTTTGAAAGCAAAGAGAAGGATTTGTCACAGAGTGAGCCACAGCAGATATCGGCAGAGGTGTATTGATGATACAAGAGCAGTGTAAGCATTTGATAGTAAGAACAGTGTCAAATGGCGAAAGGACTCTAAAGTGCAAACTTGATGTTAATGAACATATGCCTTTTGCCTGCCCTGAAGGATGTGTATTTTTTGAACCAAAGACCACCTCCAGCGCCGGTTGGCAAGTCAGACGCCCCAAACCTGATAGCAGAGACTGAGTTCGCTGCGGCCATAGAGCTGATTGTCCTGCACCTAAAATAATTTAGCCAGTTCGCTCCGTCGCTTATTTGGGTCCGGAAGCCGTGCTTCCCGAGCGGAATCCCTCCAGATCCAAGGTCACATATTTGTAGCCGGCCTTTTTGACACATTCAATAATTTGTTCACGTTGGTCGAGAATCAGAGCAATATCGGTAATTGCAACTTCAACTCTTGCCAGATCGCTATGGTGCCTGACCCGTAAGTTTTTTATCCCAAGCTTACGTAATTCGGATTCTGCCTGGGCGATCTGCTCCAGTGTGTTGATCGTGACAGGGGTCCCGTTTGGGATACGAGACGAGAGGCATGGCATCGCCGGTTTGTCGTATATCGAAATACCCATCAGTTTTGCAGCTTGACGCACCATCTGTTTCGTAAAGCCGGCTTCTGCCAAAGGAAATTGGGCGCCTGCTTGTTTTGCCGCAGTTTGGCCCGGCCTGTATTCGTTTAAGTCATCCAGGTTGACAGCCAATAAGACAGTAGCATGACGCATTTCAGCTATCGGGAGAATGGCTTTCATGAGTTCTGATTTGCAATGGAAGCAACGATCGTAGTTATTTTGCACATAGAGGGGATTTTCAAGTTCTGATGTCGGAACGGCGATCCAAGCCAAATTAAGCTCTTGGACCAACAGGGCACATTCTTCCAGTTCCGATCGGGCCAATGACGGGGAATTGGCTGTTATGGCCAGAGCATTGGCATAGCCGAGAACATGGTTTACTCTGGCGGCTAAAAATGTAGAATCGATTCCCCCGGAAAACGCAGTGACACAGGATTTATAATTGGCAATGATCTCGTCCAATTTGGCCAAGGCGTGATTGATAAAGACAAGATCAAAGCTTTCTTCTGCGGCCTCGGCAGTTTGTCCCAGAGTAAATGTCATTATAAAAATATTTCCTTTTTATCCATTATCAAACCCGCATAGAAAGGCCCAAAGTCGGCGTATTTAGCGGAAGCTTCATCAAAGCGCATCTTATAGACACACTCTTTCAGGTCGTCAAATTCATTGGCAAACAGGCTGACTCCCCACTCAAAATCGTCTAAGCCGACAGAGCCGGTGATCAATTGCAGGACTCTGCCTCTAAATAATTTTCCGGATTGGCCATGCTCGATCATTAATCTGAGACGCTCTTCATAGGGAAGTAAATACCAATTGTCGCCGTGCTCTCTCTTTTTTGACATGGGATAAAAGCAAAAAGAATTCAGGCCCTCGGGGGGCAGATTGGGATTCAGCCTGGCTTGTTTCATATGTTCCGGTATTGAGGAAGCGTACTCGGATATTTCTGTTCGGGATAAGAAAGAATAAGATATTTTATATCCGGAGTCTTTGATATCGAGTTGCAATTGGCGTTGAACCATAAACTCATTTCCGATGCACATCAAGCCGATATCTGCTTTGTGGCCGCCGATGGCTAAGGCTATGACTTTTTGGCCCAAAGTCTCGCATTGCTCAATGGCATCCAAGGCTTGTTTGGGATCCGATGTACTATTTTGATGCAAAAATAAGTGTAAGACACTCCATGTCGGTAAATCTGTCATTGTATCTAAGTCTAGAAGAGATGGGGATGTGAAATGACGCAAGGCCAAGTTTATTTGCTGAATAGCTTGATATGGTCTTGTCTAGCGGTAAACGGAGATAAGAAAAAGACGGGAATATTATTCCCGTCTTTTTCTGAGTACCCGGTGATAAATCCGGTTTTACAAATACATTTTTTAGTAGTCTTCCATGCCTCCGCCTGGCATAGCCGGGGCTGGGTTTTCTTCCGGCTTGTCAACGACTACGGCTTCTGTAGTTAAGAACAGAGCGGCAATCGAAGCGGCATTTTGCAGAGCGGAACGGGTAACTTTAGCTGCATCTATCACTCCGGATTTGAAGAGATCTTCGTATTCACCGGTGGCGGCGTTGAGACCTTCGGAAGGATGCTTGAGGCTACGTACTTTTTCGACGACTACACCGCCTTCAAGGCCGGCGTTGATGGCTATTTGCTTGATAGGCTCTTCGACGGCTTTTGCTACAATTTTTGCACCTGTAGCTTCGTCGCCTTCAAGTTTCTCGGCACGGTCCAAGATAGCGGCTTGTGCTCTCAGCAATGCGACACCTCCACCGGGAACCACGCCTTCTTCAATGGCGGCTTTTGTCGTCGAAACGGCATCTTCGATGCGGTGTTTCTTTTCTTTGAGCTCTACTTCCGTAGCGGCGCCGACTTTGATGACGGCAACCCCACCGGACAATTTGGCCAATCTTTCCTGGAGCTTCTCACGGTCGTAATCAGAGTCGGTGTTTTCAATTTCGGCTTTGATTTGGTTGATGCGACCTTTGATATCTTCATCAGTGCCGACACCCTCTACGATGGTGGTTTCGTCTTTGGTGATGACCACTTTACGGGCCTGTCCCAAAAGATCCAAAGTAGCGTTCTCAAGTTTGAGACCGACGTCTTCTGTGATAACCTGACCGCCTGTGAGAATGGCTATGTCTTGGAGCATGGCTTTCCGGCGTTCGCCAAAGCCCGGAGCCTTGACTGCGGCGCTCTTGAATGTGCCGCGAATCTTATTGACGACCAAAGTAGCCAATGCTTCGCCTTCCACATCTTCTGCGATAATTACGAGCGGCTTGCCGGTTTGCATAACTTTTTCGAGTACAGGCAACAGGTCGCGAACGGCTGAGATCTTGGAACCGTAGAGCAGGATATAAGCGTCTTCAAGAGATGCTTCCATGCGTTCGGTGTCTGTTGAGAAATACGGAGAAATGTAACCTTTATCAAAGCGCATACCTTCAACAAGATCCATATCCATGCCGAAAGTCTGTGACTCTTCGACCGTGATCACACCGTCTTTGCCGACCTTGTCGATTGCTTCGGCAATCATCTCGCCTATTTCTGTGTCGGCGGCTGAGATAGCGGCTACCTGAGAAATCTGATCTTTGGATTCTATTTCCTTGGAAATGCCTTTCAGGCTGGCAATTGCTGATTCCACAGCCGCTTCGATACCTTTTTTGAGGCTCATTGGGTTGGCTCCGGCAGCTACGTTGCGCAGTCCTTCTCTTACCAAAGCCCCGGCCAGCACTGTGGCAGTAGTGGTACCGTCACCTGCTACGTCGTCTGTTTTTTTGGCGACTTCTTTGACAAGCTCGGCCCCTACTCTTTCAAAAGGGTCTTCCAGGTCAATCTCTTTGGCTATGGATACACCGTCGTTGGTAATGGTGGGGGCTCCCCATTTCTTTTCCAAAACCACGTTTCGTCCTTTAGGTCCCAGTGTGACCTTTACGGCATCCACCAGCTGTTGCATTCCGTTTTCGAGCGAGCGTCTGGCTTGCTCGTCAAAGGCGATTAATTTCGCCATGGGCTTTCCTCCTTATAATTTGTTCGATATTTCGAACGTTAGCACTCTCTTATCCCGAGTGCTAATCATAGGTCAAGTTATACCCCTTTGCATAGGCAGAAACGAATAATTTTCCCAAAACATAAAAAATTTAATAAATTTTTTATGTTTGTCGCCTTGGAAAGAGTTATTTGTTTAAGATCAGATTTAGCAAACGCCGAATAGAAAAGCTCTCCGGCTTAGCTCTGGCCCCGAAAAGTCTTCAGAAATGATCTCTTTTTGGCCTATCGCGGAGATGTTATCCTCCCGCTACGGCCGGAACGATGGAAAGAATTTGCCCGGATTCGACTTTGGTATCCAGACCGTCCAGGAAACGAATATCTTCATCCAGTAAATAGACGTTCACAAAACGGCGTAAAGCTCCGTTTTCATCCAAGAGGCGCTCTCCGATCCCCGGATAATTCTTTTCCAGGTTGTCGATCAGTTCCCTAACGCTATCCCCATCGACCAGGGCTTCTGCTGCTCCTCCGGTCAGAGAGCGCAATTGTGTCGGGATTCTTATTGTGGCAGGCATATGTTTTCTCCTTTTTGTCAGTTTCTATGGCGCCTGCTTCATGAGCCGGAGCCGAAAAGCTATATTTTCAAAAATCTGTTTACTTATAAATCCAATGATGTACTCAAGTCGAATGCGGCAGATCAGGAAGAAATAAAAAATGTTTTCAGGATTACGAGGTCTGTCGATATCGATGAGGATTGACTGTCGCCTACCGGTAAAGCAATTCCTCAAACGAATCTATATTTGGGGCAATTGTAGCTGTCGGTCCCACATTCTCGCCGAGCGCCTCGATCGTTTTCAGTCCGTTACCGGTTATATAGGCAACAACCGTCTCGTCCCGCTTGATAACCCCGGAGTTGACGAGTTTGACGAGACTGGCTATGGTGACACCTCCGGCAGTTTCGGCAAAGAGCCCTTCTGTCCTTGCCAATAGGCTTATGCCTTCCAAAAGTTCCTCGTCGGAAACAGCGGCTGCTCCACCTCCTGTTTGTCTGATAGTTTCCACGGCATACCAGCCGTCGGCGGGGTTGCCTATGGCAAGAGATTTGGCTATGGTGTCAGGCTTCACCGGCTTGATGTAATCTCTGTCGGAGAGGAATGCCTCAGCTACCGGTGAGCATCCCAAGGGTTGGGCACCCGATATCCGCACGTGATTTTCTCCGGTCAGGCCTAATGCTGCCAACTCATTAAACCCTTTATGTATTTTTGTCAGCTGGCTGCCTGAGGCAATGGGAACAACGACATGATCAGGCAATTGCCATCCAAGCTGTTCTGCCACCTCAAAAGCCAGTGTTTTTGAGCCTTCGGCGTAATAAGGCCTGACATTGACATTGACAAATGCCCAGTCTTCATGAATCATGGCAAGTTCGGCACAGAGTCTGTTGACCTGGTCGTAATTTCCGTCTACCGCTATCAGATTTCCTCCGAAAATGGCCGACATGACGATTTTATTGTGCTCAAGGTTAGATGGCACAAAGATGTAAGCTTCCATCCCGGCCCTTGCGGCATGGGCAGCCACGGAATTGGCCAGGTTGCCCGTAGAGGGGCAAGCCGCAACTTTTAAACCCAATTCTCTGGCCTTGGATAAGGCCACAGAGACCACCCTGTCCTTGAATGACCCCGTGGGATTTCTGGTATCGTCTTTTAGGTAAAGATTTTTCAGCCCAAGCTCGGAGGCTAAGTGCTCTGCTCGTAGCAGAGGCGTAAACCCGGCACCAAGATCAAGACTTGGCGTGGCTTTGGTGGGCAACAAATCACTGTACCTCCAGATAGTTTGCGGCCCTGATTCGATTTTTTCACGGGAGATTACTTGCTTGATAGCGTCGTAATCATAGGTTACCTCTAAAGGGCCAAAGCAAAACTCACAGGCGTGATAAGCACCTACAGGATATAATCTACCGCACTCACGGCAACGCAAATTTTCGACAAATGACATAGCTCCTCCTCATCGGTCGGGCATTGGCACCTAGACGTAAAACTTACAAGAAGTTCACCTGGTTGCCGCGGTTTCAAAGGGCCCGTCCCTCAACCGCTCTGGATGATGTTTATTACTCTAGCAGATTTTTCAGATATTGTAGCTCAAATTCTTGATATTTATATCCTGCTCAAACTTGTGAGGTGGCATCAATGATTTTCTTTATTGTTCTCGCAGCTGTTTTTCTAAGATTCATATTACCTTGTAAAAGTATATTTTTATCAGTGTCAGACAACCAATTTGCTACTGTAAGACGGCGATTCTGGCAGGTGGTAGCAGAAATCATTCAGCCAGAGCAGCAAATTATAGGTTGAAGTCTGATCTTGTCTCGGGATGCATGATTCGCATTCTCCTCGATCTTTTATAGCCGGGCTTTGTATTGCCTGAAGATAGTGTCCGTAAAAGGGATCGGATGTAAATGAAAGATCAATATCGCAGCTGTCTCCGACAGTTTCAGCCCGGGAAGAAGTTTTAGCCGCTTTATGAGAACACCATGGTATTTTTGGCCGAATAACTCGATTTGACGCCATTTGTATGTGGCGGAAGGTGATCCGTGAACGCATACTTTTTATCATGCGGATCATTGTGTCAGCAATCTCGTTTGCCGGAAGCTCTATCGGTAAATGCAATACGCAAAGGATTTAGAGTATAGGATGTGGCTTAGAGTTCGGAAAGATATTATATATGTTGGGGTATAAGCTTTGGCTACAAACGATATTATTATGACTTATACATCCGGCCAATTTACTTTGGAAGATCTGGCTGAGTCTAAGGGAGATCTGGTTCTATCGGTATTGATTCCGGCTAGAAATGAAGCAGGTACGATAGCTCAAATAATCAATACCATAAAATCCAATTTGATGGACGATATCAATTTTGTCGACGAGCTGATAGTGATTAACGACGCATCCCAGGATAACACTTCAGATATTGCCAAGAATGCAGGTGCATTTGTAATTGATATCCCAGGCGATATGGATCACCCCATCGGCAAAGGGGCGGCACTTCGTGAAGGAGTAAAATATACCAGGGGTGATCTGCTGTTATTTCTGGACGGAGACGTTTGGAACTTTTCAGAGCACTTCGTCACGTCCATGTTCGGTCCACTTTTATGCAACCGCCAGACAGTGTTGTGCAAGCCAAAATATCAGCGTCTAAATAACGGGGTATCTTTTGGAGGAGGTCGCGTGACAGAATTGGTTGCCAAACCGGCTCTGGAGCTTCTACTCCCGGAGCTATCGGCGATAGAACAACCTTTGGCCGGCGAGAGTGCGATCAGACGGGAAATATTAGAAAAGTTGGTACTCGAAGATAATTACAAAATAGAGGTAGCACTGCTTATAGATGTATACCACAGCTATGGGATAGATGCGATAGCCCAAGTAGATTTAGGGGAGAGATATCATAAGAGCAGAGAGTTAGCTGAGCTGATCCCCACGGCCAGAGATGTGTTGGAAGCGATATTTGCAAGAGTAAGTCTACGATAAAAAGAAAGTTAGTTCTATAAAGTATCCGCTCACGGTGCGTTTTTATTTGAGACTAAAGCTATAACAAAAATAAGGGCTATACTAATAGCATTGGATAAATAATATCTTTATTTGACAAAAATATCCTTATCAAATACACATATTTGTCACCTATATTAATGGATTATAGATGCTAAAAGGTTGGATACAGCGATGGGTGATTTGGTAATAGCAGCGAATCGGGCGCCGGTAAAGTTATTCAAAACTGATGACGGCCGGCTGGAAGTCCGCCACGGCTCCGGTGGTTTGGCCCCGAGTCTGGCCTCTGCCCTTTACGACAAGAAGGTAGACTGGGTGGCGACGGCGTTGAGCGATGAAGATATATCGGCCGCCAGGGACCAATTGCCCATAGATACAAACGATATCAATGTCAAATTTGTTGTTTTGCCTGAAAAAATTTTAGAACTGTCTTATTCCAAAGTGGCCAATGAAACGCTGTGGTTTTTATACCACGGAATGTTTAATTTAGCGTATAATCCATCATTTGATAAATCATTTTTTGCATCCTGGGATGCTTTTCGCATGCATAATCAAAAAATTGCAGAAGAGATCTGTGAGAATGCAAATTATGGCGCAACCGTTATAGTCCATGATTATCATTTTGCTCTTGTCGGAAAATATTTAAAAGAGCACAGATCTGATTTAAAAACAGCTTATTTTTTGCATACTCCTTTTCCAAGTATTGAAGAAATACAAATTCTGCCGATGCAGATAGCAAAAGAGATACTTAGCTCCATGTGCGATTTTGGAACCTGTGGTTTCCACACTAAACGCTGGATGGACAGATTTTCTCAAGCCGCCGAACTTCTGCTTGCCGCGAAGCCAAAAGCATTTGCAGCGCCTTTAGGAGTCAGTAAAAATGCTTTGGTCGAGGCTGTACAAAGCGAAGCAGTCCGTTCACAAGCAGAGACATTGATCGAAAAGTTGGACGGGAAGAAGCTGATTTACAGAACGGACCGAATGGAGCCGTCTAAGAATTTGTTGCGCGGATTTTTGGCATTTGAAGAGTTCTTGGATAATAACCCTTCGCTGCGGGGGGAAGTTCTTTTTGTAGCACGCTCTTACTTGTCACGGGAGAAGAGTAGTCAATATCAAATATACCGGAAGGCAGTTGTCGATAAGGTAAAAGAAATTAATGAAAAATTCGGTAGCAGCGATCCTGTTATCGAGCTTATTCTGGAAGACAATTATGAAGCTTCCTTGGCGGCAATGCTTTGTTATGACGTCCTGTTGGTCAATCCCATCAGAGACGGCATGAACCTGGTGGCCAAAGAAGGACCCGCTGTCAATGAGAAAAACGGTGCGGTAGTTTTGTCGCGTGAAGCCGGTGCCTATGAAGAGATGGAAGGACTCGTCCTTGCCGTAAACCCATATGATGTATCAGAAACGGCTCAGGCCATTTATGAAGGGCTGACGATGAGTGAAGATGAGAAGGCAAAAAGACAAACTGCATTGCGAAAGATCTCCCTGAAAGGCGAACCGTCTGCTTGGATATCCGCACTTATTGCCGAGGCTCGTGTTTCTCGCCATTGATAAATAAAAGTTTTTGCCAAACTACCTACGATGCAGGCGTCATTAAATATTTTATGATCCTAATAATAAATGATCGATAGCATAAATCGATGCGGATTTTTATTGCTTTTCCAATCCATCCAGCAATAGGTAGATAAGTTCATGAACGGCTGATGTGTCTGGCAGAATAAGTTGGCTCATATACAGCAATTCGTCGGGCATCTCTTCTGAAAATACCACTATGGATAAACCATTCTTTACTTTTCTATTCACGGTATCGATAGCTGAAATGTCTCCGTAATCGTCACCTATATAACATATGGTGTCTAAATAATTTTGCATATAGTCAACCACGGTGGCTTTGTTGATTTGGTTATCAATCGTCAACTCGATAACTTTTTTACCGGGAGCCAGCTTTAGACGGAATTCGTGAGCTGCCTGCTCGGCCAGGAGTAACACGTCTCTGGCAACAGACGGGTTTAGTCTGTAGTGAAGAACAATTCCTGTTTTTTTAATCTCTACTTCAATCTCATCGAGTATGGGTGAAATGAATTTTAGTAATTCTTTTTCCAATTCATCATCCATCCATTTTGGATTGAGTAAATCGGAGAATTTTTTATCGTTACTTTGAGCGCCGTAAAGACCGAATAATTTTATGGGGTTTCTTTCGTCGGAATAAGGAGAAAAGATCTGATCTAAAAATTCCAGCTCTCTGCCTGAAATAATGCCCACCACCTCCAGATGTTTACTGAGGCCGGCCAATGCTGAGCAGAGTTGCTCCGGTGGTCTTGCAAGCTCCGGATTGTCGATGATAGGAGCCAATGTTCCGTCAAAATCACAGAGCAACGCTCTGCTGTTGGAATTGCTATATAGTAAAAGAAGTTTTTCCAAGGCTTCTTCCGGTGAGTTTTTCTTTAACTTATGACGGGACATCCAAGACTTTATTTTACTCGGAATTTATTTGTTTATCTTGATGTAAAGCGATCTTTGTTCGCTAAGAGAGCATCTATGGGAAATGGATTTTCTCTAAGCTGATTTGCTTAGCCTGAAGTAGAATGAGAAGCTGTAATGATGGCCGGACAGATTTCATATATCGTAGCTTTTGGAGGAGGGATAGCTTCTTTCGTATCCCCATGTGTCCTGCCCCTTGTGCCAGCGTACCTTTCTGTTATAGGAGGAACAAACCAACCGGCACATATCGGTTTCGATCAAGATCCATCAGTTATAGGTAAAAGTGAATCTTTATTGAGGATAACCATCAATACCTTGCTTTTTATTTTGGGATTCGGAGCGGTCTTCGTTGCCATAGGCCTTACGGCAACTTCCCTAGGAAGTATTTTACTGAAAAATCGTCTTCTCCTCACGGAGATATCCGGAGGAGTGGTATTGGCTATGTCTATTTTCTTGCTTCTCGTATCTCTGAATATTCGTTTACCGTTTCTCTACAGAGAAGCTAAATTGCATGTTTCTCCCTCTAAATTCGGTATCTTGGCCGCTCCTGTAACCGGCGTTGCCTTTGGGCTTGGCTGGACTCCATGTCTTGGGCCTGTATTGGCTTCCGTAACGGCAGTGGCCGTCACAGAAAGAGGTATCGGGCAAGGTGCTTTTTTACTGATAGCTTATTCATTGGGTATCGGGGTGCCTTTTTTGTTTTTGGGATTGTTTTACGGCAAGGTGACAAGCGTCGTAAAGTTTTTCCGTCGCCACGGGCTTTTAATGATGAGAGCTTCCGCTCTCGTTATGGCGGCCTTTGGGATTTTACTTCTTATAGACAGGGTGACCATCGTTACTTCATTTTTAGAATCGGTTATGACCCATATAGGACTTGGGTCATTGGTCTATTCGGGATAATATAGCGTTTACCATCATTCAGAAGGTGCTCTTACCGGGACAAGGTATTTTCCCATAGATAACACAGTACTGTGTGAGCCGGTCAATAGCCGGAGAGGCTTGGATAGAAAATTCAAGCCTCTCTTGTGGGAATTAATAAAGGTTATTACCAATGGGAATCGAAAACTATTCTCAGTTCTCTTCAAACTAAGTCTTATCTCGATAGTCAATCTGCAATTTTTGAGGTCACTAAAAAATAGTAAATTACAGTTGACATAAAAGAACCATACAATATAGAATAGCTGTGAGTACAGTGCCAGCTATTCTAAATAGAATGAGGTGAGCAATGGTGCGCTACTATAAACCAAATCAAATACCAAATTTTGAGCCGGATGAAAATCCAAGAAGAAAATATAGCCTTGATCGCAGAAATATACCAGAGGTATTGTTGTCTTTACAGAAAACAGCAGGTAATATGCTAACCGGAAAAATATTGGGTAACGAAAATATTTCATTACAAAGGATGCATCATACAAAAGAAGCACGTGAAGGTGATCATAGGGAAGGTGCAGTAGAGGAGTTATCACATTATCCAAAAGGGACTATAGGTTATAGTTTATGGGGTGTATATAAAAATTTTCACCATATGCCTGTATACGCAGTAGGGGATGGAAGCGGGTTGCGTACCACCATAAGAGAAAATAAAGAGTTTTTGGAAAAACCGATTGCCAAAAAGTCAGAAGAACGTAGGCGTGATGCAGAAGAATGGGCCGACAAAGAGAGTAGAACATTTGCCAGTAGTAGTGACCTTCAGACAAGAACCGCCGGTGCTGTATTGTCACCGCAAACACGTGCAATGTTATTCAATACCTGGCAAACGGCGGGGACATATGTACCTGATTGGATGAAGTCAAACTCCAAATAGATAGCAATATCATATGGCCATCTATTTAAAGTGCCAGTAGCAGTCCAATAATAAAATAGCAATGCAATGTTTCTCAAAAAGATCTTCTTGTATACGGAATAATTATAGGTAGTATGCATTCATTTATGACTTTCTACAGGGTGCTAAGAATAAATTCGAGAAGCTAATTGTGAGGAAGTCGTATCAACAAATATTAAATTAGGATAATTTATGTAAAAATTATATAAAAGTATCAACTAATTTTTATACGACGAAAGTAGTTGCTTTTATTAGACTGACTCTTCGGAAATAAGTGACAATTGAGAGCCCGAATCGACAAAGATTCGTCAAATCGATTGTCGTCCGGTGGGCTTTCAAAAGGTAACATGATCAATTCGCCGGGTGCAGGGGTTAAATCCATCAACAGGCAGGAGAAAGTAGCTCTCCTCAGAGAAATCGTCGATTCAATGGGTGTAATTTTTTGAGAAGGAGACATTTAAGCCGGAGAAACTCAGTAGGTCGACAGGACTGGGGTCACTGTGCGAGAGCTACTGGAGTGAGTGTGCGAAAGATGCTCGAATAGTCAACATTTGATGTGGACCCGAAGAGGAAGTAGTACCCCTTCATTATCTAAATCTTCAACTCCAATCAAATTGACATCTTGTAGATCGAGCAAGATCTCGGTAATTCCGGTAGCATTTTTTTCCACAGGAGCCCTCCGGTAATGAGTTTTTTAACTATCCCATTCTGACAGAGGCCCTGTGACCTTTCCGAACTCATCCATGGTAAGTAGTTACAACTGGTGAAATTCCCCACTTAAATCCGAAGAGCCACTTATTTGTGGTGCACTTCGGGCTAGAAAAATTACTGTAAAAGAAAGCTTCGATAAAACACAATCATGATATAAAAACAAGAGCCCAACCTAAACAACCGGCTGGGCTCTTGTTTTTAT
>JGI24721J44947_10006979_pt1 | contig 15045 bp, 10 predicted proteins | sample YelNatPaOPGAMG01_FD_44947 | JGI IMG/M metagenome (IMG submission 44947)
CTATAAAACAACTGAATATTTCAGAATAGACACCACACTCACGCACCCTGCGCGCAATCAATTGTGTGTACTGGGAACCAAAATCAATGACCGCTATCATATAGTAGTTTATCTAAATTTTTAAAAAAATCAAGATGTTGCTTTAAAGCAGAGGTTTCAGCCTCTTTTGAAAAATGTAGCGGTGCGATTCATCGCACAAAATTATCTTTCATTGTCGGATAAATCCGACCGCCACAATTTAGGGAAAACTTACCTTTTATATTTGAAGTAATGGATTTTTTCAAAATCCATTACTTGGACATACATCAGTCCGCCACGCAACTTGGCGGACTGAAACCCNGCCCCTTTTATTTTACCATTAACGGACCAAAAGCATTTTCTTGACCGCGGTATATNCACCACTTTCCATCCGACAGAAGTATACCCCACTNCCACACGCTTCAGCATTCTCAGTTTTACCATCCCAATAAACAGAATAAAAACCAACTTTATGGTGNCTATTCACNAGAGTCCTTATTCTCTGACCAAAGATATTGAAGATTGCAATCTTTACATTCCCGGGCTGTGATACCTGATAACTAATTTCAGCCGTATTTTTGAATGGATTGGGATGAATCGGGAATAACGCAAAGAAACGAGGAATGTCCTTACCCCCAGTCTCTTCAATACCAACAACCCCGGATCCGCTAACTACTACGGTATCTGGTGAGGTTGAAGCATTATGGTAGAATATGATGTTCCCAGAATAAGTGACTGGTCCAGTCGGCGCAAAGGTGATGTAAAACTTCATACTTGAATCCGGCAATAGACTACCTGATGCTGGATAGACTGTAAATACAGAAGTATCTGAGACTACTGAAGTGATGTCCAGTGTCGCACCACCGATATTGGTCACCACAACACTATCAGTCTTTGTGGAATCCACATAGACATCGCCAAAATTGATAGAGTCAGGGATGACAGTGAAGAGCGGGAATATTGAGGTCTCAAACTTCAGGATAAAGGCATCATAACCTCCTGCATTTGTCCCCTGATAATATGCACCTCCACCAGGGTCATAAACAGGGAAATCGGTTGACTGAGTATAACCTATTACAAAGATATTACCTGCTCCATCGGTCGTAATGGACCAGCCATAGTCATAATCACTTCCGCCATAATATGTTGCCCATTCTCTTATACCGGTATTGGTAAACTTCAGGATAAAGGCATCCCAAGGGCCTCCATTTGTTCCCTGATAATATGCACCACCACCAGGGTCTTGAACAGGAAAATCGGTTGAATAAGTCCCACCTGTGACAAAGATATTTCCTGAAGCATCGGTCGTAATTGAATAGCCCTCGTCATCATCATTTCCGCCATAGTATGTTGCCCATTGCCGAATACCGGTATTGGTAAACTTAAGAATAAATGCATCATAACTACCTGCAATTGTCCCCTGGAAATATGCACCACCGCCTGGGTCTTGAACTGGAAAATTGGTTGACGCAGTATAACCTGTTACAAAGATATTTCCTGCTTGATCAGTTGTAATTGAATAGCCCAAATCATAACCACTTCCGCCGTAATATGTCGCCCATTCTCTTATACCGGTATTGGTAAACTTCAGGATAAAGGCATCCCCATATCCTGCATATATCCCCTGATAATATGCACCACCACCAGGGTCTTGAACAGGAAAATCTGTTGAATAGGTTACACCTGTTACAAATATATTGCCTGAGCCATTGGTCGTAATGGAAACGCTATATTCATTATCACTTCCGCCATAATATGTTGCCCATTGCCTCACACCAGTATTGTTAAACTCCAGGATAAAGGCATCCCAAGAGCCTCCTTTTGTTCCCTGATAATATGCACCACCACCAGGGTCTTGAACAGGAAAATTGGTTGAATAAGTCCCACCTGTGACAAAGATATTTCCTGAACCATCGGTCGTAATAGAATTGCTATAGTCATCATCATTTCCACCGTAATAGGTTGCCCATTCTCTAACACCAGTATTGGTAAACTTCAGAATAAAGGCATCCCAATTACCTGCATTTGTTCCCTGATAATAAGCGCCGCCGCCCGGGTCAAGAATAGGGAAATTAGTTGAATAAGTCGAACCTGTAACAAAGATATTACCTGAACCATCGGTCGTAATGGAATAGCCGTAGTCCCAATCATCTCCGCCATAATAAGTTGCCCATTCTCTAACACCGGTATTGGTAAACTTCAGAATAAAGGCATCATAATATCCTCCTGCATATGTCCCCTGATAATATGCACCACCACCAGGGTCATAAACAGGAAAATCGGTTGAATTAGTCCGACCTGTGACAAAGATATTTCCTGAACCATCGGTCGTAATGGAATAGCCGTAGTCATCATAACTTCCGCCGTAATATGTCGCCCATAAAAGTGATAGAGGTGGGTCTATGATAAGTTTTTCATCCCTTGACCAGTTTTGAACATCAAAGGTTATTAAACCATTCTCTTCTTTGTATGCAATATTAACTTCTTTTTCACCTTCGTAACCAATCACCTCACCATCTATTATCTTACCAAGAGGGGTTGTAAGGAGAAGTTTCTTTCCATTCTCTATCTTGTGGCCAGCGTATTTTATTCTTAATTTTATCGCACCTATATCTGCCTTTTTATCAACCTCAAACTCATAATGCCATCTGCCATCTTCATTCTTAAATACCCAGTCAATACCGGGATAAACATCTTTTATCCTCACCCTTTTGTAGGTCTTAACAAATAGAATACCATCAGGAGACTGGGGCAGATAGTAGTTCACATATCCAGGAAGTTCATCTTCATACGCAATATTTGATTTATCAATCTTTGCATTCACAAGTTCCAGGTCAATACGGGCATAATGGAGCAGGTCATTTTTGGATTTTAGATTCTTAGATTCTGCGATTTCATCAGAAGATTTTTCTGTTTTGTAGATAACATAACTTACACCCTTTTCAGTGATGAAGATTCCGAAGTTGTTATCTCTTGCACGAAAGAGAATATTATCTACTGCGTTCCCTTCAAAATCACTCACCTGTCCAAGGTTTTCTTCAAAACCCCGAGAGTCTTTAAGCCAGGCTTGCACTGCCTCCTGGAGTTCCTCATCGCTCTGCCCGTAGTCTGTTCGGACAGGGGCAAGTTCTGTCCCTACAATTTGGATTGACCGCACTTGTGCGGTCATGACACCACAAGTGGTGTCATTCCAATGTTCTTGCAGGGACAACCCTTGCCTGCCTGTGCTTTGGCAGACAGGTGGTTGTCCGCAATTCTCTTTTGAAAGCCCAAGGCAGAAAAGCACAATTACTACTGCAATGGTTTTTTTAAGCATTTTTATCTCCTTTGTTTATTTGCGCAGAAACCGCGGAAGAACCGCGGAGTGCGCAGATTTTATTTGCGCAGAGACCGCAGAAACCCACGGCATCCGCAAAGTCATTTTTTGCAAAACCAAAGTCTTGTCCTACTGCACCTCGTCTTTGGCCGGTGCCGCCATTTCATTCCTTTAGGCCCGGAATGTTGGGTTTTTTTGCTCATAGGCACCGCCTCGCTTTGTCCCACAATTTCTATTAGAACATACATCAGGGGCTTCACCCCTGAAACTCTGCCCCTTGTTAATTTATTGAAAGCATAGGAATTTCTCAAATTCCGATACCTCAAGATACATCAGGGGGATGCCCCCTGAATACTCCATATAATAAATGCCTAAATGCCAAAACACCTAAATGCCTAAAATTTAGGTAGTTTAGGAATTTTGGACTTTTGGGTATTTTTTTATTAATACCGCACTTTCCTGAATATCTTGTCGCCTTTTTTCTATAATGAAAAGTTTCATTATCAAGTAATGGATTGAAAAATCCATTACTTTCAAATCCATAAACCTCAATGGTCTAAAGGTTGCGGTTACGAAGGCTGTATCGTCTATTGTCAAGGGGCAACAATTAAGAGCCATTTCAAGTTTTTATCTTTTTCGCATTACTATAAGTCTTTTTTTGTTTCAAGATAAGTGCCAATGAGAAATCCCATCACAATCAAAAATAAAATAAGAATAGTTCTCCAGAATCCAAAACCAGCGAGGAAGATACCGATAATTCCACCAATTATTGCTCCCATAATGCCCTTATTGAATCTGTTCATAATCCTATTCTATTCAATTTTTCAAGTATGTCAAGATACATCAGGGGAGAACCTCTGAAACCCCCTTCAACCCTCACCCTTTCCTCTCCCTTTTAAGGGAGAGTCCGCCATACTTCTTGGCGGATAAGGTGAGGGTTCCCAAAAGTTTGCGCGCTCTCCATAGCATTCCATTTACTCCTGATATATCCTGAAGTATAGGAATTTTTCAAATTCCTATACTTGAACCAAGGTGAATCAACGACCATTTTCATGCTGACCTTATAATAATCCTGAAATAAATTCAGGGTGACAGGGTAAGTGAAAAATCAGGAAAAAAACTTAACTATTACATTGTGACAGAAAGAGACTTTTTCAGCAATTTTAACCAAAGCCAGGATAAATCCTTAACCAAACAATGATGGTGGGCTGCGCTGAATTGTTTTAAATTGATAGGGATATTCGGTTTTAAGGAGCGGAGTTTTGCAGGGCGGATAATTAGGGTCTGGACAAGACCTTAAACAATCGCCATAACAGGGGATTGATAGAAACCGGTCATCCTCAAATCTGATATGAACTGGATTTCTCCTTGAACCCTCACAGGTTGGAATTCCATCTGAATCGTATTCTTTTGGTAATTCCTGACAGACTGCATAGGTAAGACTTTTTTCTTCACTTACTTTTTTAAACCAATTATGAAATTTCTTCCTCACTGTTATATCAACAGTGTATCTCTTCGTTTTAGAGCCCGGAAAATAATTGTAGTATTCTATGACCTTTTTAATTCGCCCTTTAAAAATTGAAGATTTCAGGGTAAAAAGTAGTGATTCCATAGAAGTTTCATTAAAATATCCAGTTGATGCAATTATATGTTGCACCCCTGTTTCACTTATTTTTTCTGTAAGCCATAGTATATCTTCTGGTTCAATCAGACCCAGTATTGTGGGGTCGGTTCTACACACTACCTCAATACCAAGGTCAATTAGAAATTTCATTGTATTAAGGCGGTCTTGAATCTTTGATGCATTGGGACTGGTGATTATCTGTTTTTCCGGTGTCGCTTCAACAGTCATTTCCAGAAACCAGTAAGGATATCCAATGAGTTCCGGAATTTCTTTAATCAATTCTTTTATTCCTTGCGCATATTTCGTTACAACCCTGAAGCTTAACCGATAATTCATAATCATTTTTATAATCCGATATGTGATTTCTCTGACCTCAGTAATTGGCTGTAATGGGTCGGTAATCTGACTGAGGTAAAATGGAAAGACAATTTTTAACTTCTTTATTTCCGCTTCTAATTTTTCTGGTAAATTTTTGTAAACCTTTATTCTGGCTGGTTCAGACCATAAGTATGCACGGGCATAGCACATTGGACATTTCAATATGCATCCTCCGGTATTGGTTAGAGAAACGAGTGAAGTATGGGGACATTTTCGGTTTTTTAAACTGTAAGGGAAATCGTGAATTACCCGCCCCTTTAAGTTTACCAGTTGAACTTCCATAAATCTATTCTATCAAAATTTTGCTATTTTGCAACCGCTCTGTTGACTTTTCTTATAATATCGTGTATTATTATTGAATGATAATCATTCTTTTAATAACCGGCATTTTAATAAAGGCCCAGGATGCCCTGGGCAATGATATCTCAGGAGACAACCAGATTGGTGAGGTAAATGAATTCTTAAAGAGACCGATTGTTGTTCGGGCCTTGGACTCAAATAAAAATCCCCGGCCGAATGTTTTGGTAATGTTTTCATTATTGTATGAACCTGAAGAGAACATTCTATCCAAAAGGTTTGCAGAATTAGAACCCGATACTGTAAAAACCGACAAAGATGGCTATGCGAAGGTGTGGGTAAAACTGGGTGGGGCAAAGGGCAAATACTTTATTCTTGCAAAATGTGAAGGCGAAAGTTTGATCTTCAGTCAGGTTGGACTTGAAAAGAACTGGTTTCTTTTTATTCTTCTTTCAATCATCGGCGGACTTGCCCTTTTTATCTTCGGTTTAAATTACGGAAGTAAAGGTCTAATTCGGATGGCTGGTTCAAAAATGCGCGATGTTCTTTTTACTATCACAAAAAATCGCATATTTGCCTTGATAACGGGAATTTTTATCACGATAATTCTCGGTTCAAGTACTGCGGCCTCAGTATTACTTGTTCGCTTTGCCTCACTCGGCATAATCAGTCTGGTCCCGGCACTCGGGATTTTACTTGGTGCCGATATTGGAACTACCATTGTTGTGCAATTACTCGCCTTTAAGATTTCAGACTATGCAATTTTGATTGTTGCAGTCGGAGTTTTTTTGAGACTCTTATTTCCGGGGTTAAGAAATATTGCCCAGTTTATCTTTGGAATAGGATTGTTGTTCTTCTCATTAAAGATAATGTCCGGTCCAATTGGCAATCTGAAATATCTTCCTGGTTTCTCTTCAGCAGTAAACTATTTAGGAAGTTCTGTAGTATTTGGTATTTTGATTGGTGCATTTTTCGCCTTTGTTTTACATTCAAGTGCAGCACTGATTGGGTTTATTCTTGTCCTGGCATTTGAATCGCTCATTCCTTTATCCAGTGCCCTGCCCTTGGTCCTTGGTGCAAATTTAGGAACCACATTTTCAACCATCCTCGCTTCTAATACCACCAATGGAAGAAGGGTGGCAACTGGAAATTTAATGTTCAAAATTATAATGGTCTTAATAATTGCCCCTCTGCTGGGGGTTATGGAAAAATTTTTGGGTATTATCGGTGGCGATGTTGCCCGTGAGATTGCCAATTTCCATACAATTTTTAACATTTGCACGGCACTTCTCTTTCTGCCATTACTTGAGCCATCCTCCCGACTCTTAGAAAAAATAATCACGGAAACCAAAGAAGAAATTTTGAGAATCAAACGACTTGACCCAGCATTCCTTTCTGCCCCATCAATTGCATTGGGTCAGGCCGCCAAGGAAATTCTACTTATGGCTGATATTACAATGAAAATGCTTGAGGAGTCAATAAAGGTTTTTGAGAACCGGGATATTGTTTTAAGAAAAAAGATAATTGAAACCGATGACGAGGTTGACAAAATAGAGGAGATGGTAACCCCTTATATCTCCCAAATTACACGCGATGAGGTGGACGAGGAAATAATTAAGATCCAACAAACCCTCCTCTGTGCAGTTGCCGAACTTGAGCACATCGGCGATATAATTTCAAAGAACCTTATGAACTATGCAAAAAAACAGATTGATTCTGGACTTTCGTTTTCCGAAGAAGGATTTATAGAAATAAAAGAATTTCATAATTTTGTTCTTGAAACCCTGAGGATGGCGGTAAATAGTCTGGCAACCCATGACAAAAGATTGGCTAAAAAGGCGGGCCAGAGGCGGGAAATTGGACTTGAATATGCAAAGAGATACGAAGCAAACCATCTTTCCAGATTAAGCCGGGGTCTAAAAGAGACAATTGAGACATCAACAATCCACCTTGATATCATAAGTGACCTTGAGCGAATAAACTTCCACGCCTCGGAAATAGGTAGGGCACTTCTGTGAGAAGATATTATCTTTTACTCGGCATATTGATTATAACTTTTGCCGGAACTTTTTTAGTCTTGATTGTCCGCAGCAATCAAATATCAATGCTTGATTTATTAAAAAAAGAGGCGCGTTCATTTCTCTCAATAGTTGCCCTTGCCCAGAAAAACTCTATTTTTGCCGAGGCTAATTTAGAAGACCAGATTGTTGACAATCTCATTAACATCGTCAATTCTTTAAATGAAATTGGCTGGACAAAAGAAAATCTTGAAAAATTTTCACGAAATTTTAATTTAAACTCGGTGATTGTGATGAATCTCTTTAACCGCAGAGTGATCGCCCGCGTTGGCGACCCTGTAGAACTTGCTTTGGAAAGAATGGGTTCTGAAGACAAGTTGTCTTTTCATTATTTTAATTTCCGAAATGAGAAATTTATTCGTTTTATCTACCGAATTGACTCCTATCTTGTGCAGATTGAACTTTCAGCAGAAGAGGTAAAAAGATTCAGCAACGAGTTTGGAATAAGCAGAATCCTCAATGAACTCGGTGCAAATCCTGCAATTAAATACCTGGCACTTCAGGATACAAAGGGGATCATCCTTGCGACCCCTGGTTTAAGACAATTAAGCAGGATAGAAAATGACCCGGCGCTTAAAAATTTGTTGGAAAGAAAAACCGAATCAATAAGAATCATAAATTTTGAGGAAAAAAAGGTTCTTGAGGTTGCCCAGCCATTTATTGTTGATGAGAATGTTCTCGGTGTTTTTCGTATCGGAATGAATCTTGATAATTATTATCAACACATCAAAACTACCAATCTCCAGCTCATTTTTATATTTTTAATTTTGATTTTAATCATCTTTTTGCTCATCTTCTTCTCTTTACGCTATGAAAGAATTTATAATTTGCAGGAAGTTTTTTCAAAAATTCTCGGGGCAATTGATGAAGGGATAATTTTAGTAGATAAAAAAAGTAAAATTATTGCGCATAATAAGATGTTCTGCTTTCTGACCGAGTTAGAAGAAGAGGCAATACTTAACAAGGACTATTTTAAACTTTTTACGAACGACCCATTTTCGGTTAAGATTGTGATGAATGAAGGAAGGGTGGTTGAAGAGGAGAAGGAGATATTCAAGAGGGTCTTGAAGTGGGCAACCTATCCTTTATTTGACCAGAAGAAAAAAGTGAACGGCACAATTTCTATAATTCGGGATGTAACAAAGGCAAGAAAATTTGAAAAGGAACAGGAAGAGAGGGAAAGACTTCAGTTTTTGGGCAATCTGGTCGCAAACTTTGCCCACGAGATAAAGAATCCTTTAAATGGACTTTCAATTGCCGCCCAGCGTATAAACAGGGAGTTCCCTTCCGAAAATCCCGAATATTGTTTCCTGACATCTACAATTGTCAGGGAGATAGATTCTTTGAACCGGGTGGTAAATGACTTCTTGAGTCTTGTAAGACCAAGGATAAAAGAGAAATATCCATTCAATTTAAGCGCCTTAATAAAAGATATTATAACCCTGATTCAGGAACCGGCGAAGAAGAAAGGCATAAAAATAAAAATGGGAATTGAAGAAAAAGTAGAATTTACTGGCGATGCCGAAGAGATTAAGCGGGCAATTTTGAATATTGTGCTCAATGCGATTGAATCGGTATCAGAAAGAACCGGTAAAGTTGAGGTCAATTTGAGAAGGGAAGAAAAGGAGATTCTCATAGAAGTTGGTGATAATGGTCCGGGTATCTCTGAGGAAATCAAAGATAAAATCTTTGAACCGTATTTTACAACCCGACGGGGTGGGACCGGACTCGGGCTTTATATTGCGAAGAAGATTATAAAGGACTATAATGGGAGAATCGTATTAAAAAGCACACCTGGCACAGGTTCAGTTTTTACAATCCACCTGCCGGTTTAAAAATTTGCAGGTTTACCTTGACTTTCATTAAATTCTGCATAAAATTGTAAAAGGAAAAAAAGGAGTCATATGCTTAATAAAAAAGATGCAAAAGAACTGATTGCAATGGCAATAGGATTTTCTTCGGCAGAACAGATTGAGGTAATAATTCATTCCTTTGATTCGGCACTCACCAGGTTTGCCAATAACTATATCCACCAGAATGTCTATGAGGCAAATACAACTATTTCAGTAAGGGTCATATTTGGAAAAAGGATTGGAACTGCAAGCACAAATTCCCTTGCCCTTAAAAACATTAAAGAAACCATAAGGTGTGCCGAGAGAATGGCAAAATTTCAAACTGAAAATCCTCAATTCGTCTCACTGATTAAGACCGACCCTAAAAAGTATCGTCAGGAAATTCCATCGGTAAAAAGTTTTGAGCAAATTTCCCCTGACAAAAGGGCTGAAGCAGTAAGGCAAATTGTTGAAATAGCAAAAGAGAAAAACTTACTTGCCTATGGCTCTGTTTCTAATGGTCTATCGGTGATTGTGATTGGTAATTCATTGGGCACCTTTGCCTATCACAGGTCCACTGATGTATTTTGTAATATTGTAATGTCAGGCAAGAACTCCAGTGGTTATGCTCAATCCGGGGCAAAAGACTTTGATGAAATAAACTTTGTAAAACTTGCCCGAATTGCTGCCGATAAGGCGATAAGATCCCAGGACCCGATAGAAATCAAACCCGGCCCATATACTACAATTTTTGAACCACTTGCCGTAAGTGATTTTTTAGACTACCTCTCGGCATACACATTCAATGGAAAGTTATTTGAAGAAGGTCGCTCCTACTTTTGTGATAAACTTGGCACAAAAGTCGTTGACGAACGTATAACCATTACTGACGACCCATTTTGTAGAAAAGGATTCCCCCTGCCTTTTGATTTTGAAGGTGTTCCCAAAAAGAAACTTGTTTTAATTGAGCGGGGTATTGCACGAAATGTTGTATATGACTCCTTAACGGCAACTGCCCTGGGCAAGAAGACGACCGGGCATGCCCTTGCCTATCCCAACCCCTATGGGCCTATGCCTCTTCATCTTGTAATGGAGGGAGGTGATATTACATTCAATGATATGGTTAGCACCACAAAACAGGGAATATTGGTAACAAGACTCCATTATACAAATGTTATTGACCCTCATAAAATCACCCTTACCGGTATGACCAGAGATGGAACTTTTTTAATTGAAGGAGGAGTAATTACAAGAGGGATAAAAAATTTAAGGTTTACCGAAAATCTATTTGAAGCACTGAATAGGGTAGAGGCAATTTCCAAAAGGCAGGAACTGGTAGCACACGAGCCGGGCTATAGCGGACGATTGGGTAGTGGCACAATTACACCGGCAATAAAGATAAATGACTTCACATTTACAAGCGCAACAGAATTCTGATGCAATCCTTTTTAGATTCTTTTTCCCCCTACATAAAATTACTACGCCCCGAACAATGGATAAAAAATGTCTTTGTCCTTGCGGCCCTTATCTTCAGTCGGGAATTTAAAAATCCTTACTATATTAACCTGACCATCTTTGCTTTTTTTATTTTCTGCCTTTTGAGCAGTGCCGGTTATATTATCAACGACCTCCTTGACTACCGAATTGATAGATTGCTTCCCGCAAAGTCAAATAGACCAATTGCCTCAGGAAAGGTTAAAACGGTTGTCGCATTCACAATTTTTGTTTTTATGTTATCATCAGGGCTTATTTTGGCATCAATGATAAACAGTAATTTTTTTCTTGTCAGTATTCTCTATATCTTTTGCTCTTTAGTATATAGTTTAAAGATAAAATATCTTGTAATTCTTGATATTTTTTTTGTGGCAATCGGGTATGTTCTGCGGGCAATTGCCGGGGCTATGGCGATAAAAGTAGAGATATCTCCCTGGCTTATCGTCTGCACATTCTTGATTGCCCTGTTTATAGTTGTCGCCAAAAGGAGGGCTGAACTCTTAATTTTAGGCGAAAAGGCATCTCAACACCGGATTGTTTTGACTCACTACTCATTAGAGTTATTGAATCACTTAATGACAATTTCGGTCACGGCCTGCATCGTCGCTTACTGTATCTATACCCTTTCACCGGAAACTGTGGCAAAATTTCGGACAAAAAATTTAATATTCACCATTCCCTTTGTAATATATGGTCTATTTCGGTATCTTTATGTTGTAGAAAAGAAGTCCGGGACTGAAATGCCGAATCGGGCACTGGTATCGGATATCCCGCTCCTCGTTTCTATATTTCTGTGGGGGATATCCTGTTTGATAATCCTGAAATAAAGTTAATCAACGGTTGGATGGTAATTAACTATATATCCAACCATTAAACTATGAAACTATTTAAAAAGGAGAGAACGATGCGAAAAATAATCCTTCTCTTGGCACTCGCCATCTTGATTGCCTTTTATTGTGCAGAAGAAAAGAATCAGCCTCCAGACCTGCCCATTATTTTAAGTAATACCAATTTTGGTTACGAAGATTCAACTTATACATTTTCCGCCCTGGCAAATGACCCGAACCAGGATAATGTTTCAATCAGATTTTCCTGGGGCGATGGTGATACTTCTAACTGGAGTCCATATGTCGCAAGTGGAGATACCATTTCAATAAACCATATTTATAGTGATACTGGACGATACACCATATCGGCCCAGGCAAAAGACGGGGATGACGCACTATCAAACTGGACTATTGGGCAATCAATCAGAATTCTTCTTTTTGGGGAAAATAATTATCCTGAGCCACCAGAGAATCCTTCAGGTCCGAGTAGTGGCAAGGTGGATATTGTTTATATTTTTTCAACCTCCGCATTTGACCCGGACAGTGATAGTGTTGCCATCCGCTTTTCCTGGGGTGATGGTGATACATCTTCCTGGAGCAGTTATCTGCCCAGTAATCAGAATGTAAGCGCCGGTCATAGTTGGAATATATCGGGGAATTATCTCATAAGGGCACAGGCAATGGATAAAGACAGCGCATTTTCTCCCTGGTCAGGTATTCATACCATTACAATTGTCTCAAACTATCCACCCGCTAAGCCATCCCCTCCCTTCGGACCTTCTTATGGATGGGTAGATTCATTCTATACTTTTTCTTCTTCAACCACCGACCCCGACGGCGACAGTATTACCTTAAGATTTTCCTGGGGTGATGGTGATACATCTTCCTGGAGCGATTATGTGCCAAGTGGTGATACGGTATTTATTTCTCATTATTGGAGGAACATCGGCATTTATATTGTAAGGGCACAGGCAAGGGATAAAAAGGGACTTACTTCCCAGTGGTCTGATGGCACGGAGATTGAAATTTCTTCACCAGGGAATAATCCACCCAATAAACCATTGAAACCGCAGGGTCCGGATTTTGGGTATGAAGATTCCATCTACACCTTTTTTTCTTCAACAACTGACCCGGATGGAGATAGTGTCGCCTTAAGATTTTCCTGGGGGGATGGCGATACTTCTAACTGGAGTTTTTATGTTCCCGGTGGCACAATGGTGGAGATGAGTCATTCTTGGTCATTGTTTGGCACATATTTAATCCGGGCACAGGCCAAGGACCGAAAAGGTGCCGAATCAGAGTGGTCGGATAGTCTGGAAATCTGGATTCAATAAAAGAAGCGGGAGACGGGATTTGAACCCGCGACCCTCACCTTGGCAAGGTGATGCTCCACCACTGAGCTACTCCCGCAAGACACTAAATTATATTTAAAAAAATTGATCAGTCAATAGATTTGTAATCTTTTATAATAATACGATTCTTATCACTTGAATCTCGGTATTGGACAAATCGGTATGGATGTTCTTTTTCAATCCAGAAATAAAACTTTTTGTCAATAAAGATTATCCGGGGATTCATTCCTATCTTCCAGCATTCTATTTCACCAATCGGTGTTGAGACTGTTTCTTCACCCAAAACCATCAGGTCCGCATTGACAATCATAAATTCAGGAATATGGAGACGAATTCTTTTTTTAAATGAAATATCATATTCAAATCCCCTTAATGCAAAATCAAGGGTATGACGGTCAAAGACCGGGTCTTTTTCGCTATAGATTTTTTTATTTCCTTTATAATTTACTTCAAAAATATTGCCATTTTTTTTTAAGGTAACCTCCCATTTTCCTTTAATCATCTTGTTTAGATAAAGGGTTTGAAAATTGAGTGTGTCAAGTATTACTTCAATGAATCGGTCTGAACTATATGTAATATTATATCCATTTTCATTTCTGTTCAATAAGATTTTAATCTCTCCAATTTTGCCATTGTCATATGTTTCATACAAGATAAACTCCTGGGCAGGGATTCTATGAACCGAACAAAGTAGCAAAACCGAAATAAGAACTATATTCATTTCAATAAAATTTTCCTACTTCTTTGTTAACATATCAACAATCTCTAAGAGTTGGATAATATCGTCAATTTCATAATCAGCACCCGAATTCTTTGTGCCAAATGTATCACCATAACGGGCAAAGACAGTTTTCATTCCTATAAGTTTGGCGCCTATAATATCGCGCTCTGCCCAGTCGCCGACCATAAGTGCCTCTTCTGGCTGAACATTAAGTCTTTCAAGAATTGTCCGAAATGGTGCAGCATCAGGTTTTCTTTTATAAGTATCTTCAAATGTCACCACCTCATCAAAGATGTGATGGAGATTTAATTGGCAGAGTCTAAGCCAGGCCTGGAGCCGTGGCGCATCACTCACCACACCCAGTTTCAATCCCCGTTTTATAAGTTCAGTAAGGGTATAATTCACATGGGGATACAAAACCAGGGCCGCCTCCCTTGCCCGGCGATAACCGACAATGCCGGCAGCATGGATTCTATAATCAATCCTGCCGAATTCTCTGGTTAGAAATCTATCAAATACTGTCTGGTCTTCAATACCAACCTCTTTGTAGATTTCAAAAATCTTTTCCTTTGCCAACTCTTTCTTCATCTTAAGGCCGGCATCTATCATCGCAACCACCGCCGCCTCAACCGCCGCTTCCTTCATCGCCATAAAATCAACAAGAGTATTATCAAGGTCAAATATTACAGATTTAATCATAAGACTACAAATTTTTACGGAGAATTGCAGCCGCCTTTTCCGGGGCAAGTCTGTTAATATAAAATCCAGTTCCGAGTTCAAAGCCGGTTGTTCTGTAAAGACGCGGGGTCAATTCCAGGTGCCAGTGAAAATCCTGGTCAATGGTTTTCCAATAGTCGGGACGGGGAAGGAGGTTTGGACTATCATTGAGGATTAAATTATAAGGTGGGTCAAACAATGCCTTACGCACTGTGGTGCAGATAATCTTTAATACATAGGCAAGTTCGTCAATTTCTTCTTTGGTAATTAGTTTATAACTGAAAGCGTGATTTTTAGGTATAATGAGAATTTCACCGGGTAACCTTGACGCATAGGGTGCAAATGCAACAAACCTTTCAGTTTGAAGAATAAGTCGGTCCGCCATCTCTAT
>JGI24721J44947_10006981_pt1 | contig 15043 bp, 8 predicted proteins | sample YelNatPaOPGAMG01_FD_44947 | JGI IMG/M metagenome (IMG submission 44947)
GATTTGACTTTCTCGATGAACGGAAAGAAGTCGACATCCCATTCCCGCGTCCAGAAAGCATAATAGATTCCGATTGTGCGCATGATGAAAGACTACAATCCAGCCGGATAACGGTCAATATCGCAAATTGACGCATTGATTATGTTATATGCGACACCATAAATAATTGAGATAAACAACGATCTCATATTTTACAATTCGTGTATTCTGAGTTCTTTCCTAATTCCTCGCTTCTAAGTTGACGAAATTAAGCGCCTACTTCATCTCCCGCAGCAGCTTCTGCGCATCCTTGTTGCCCAGCGCGGCGGCTTTTTCGAGGTCGGCCTTGGCTTGGGCGATGCGGCCGGTATCCTTGTAGAGCTGGCCGCGGAAGTACCAAACGTCGCTGTTCGCGTCGGGGCTGGAGCGAAGAGATCGATATATTCGTTGAAAAGCTGTTCGGCCTTTTTGCGGTCTTGGCCTGCGATGCCCGGCAAAACCTGCCAGAAGCGGCCAAGCGAAAGGATCGGCCCGCCGTTATCGTAGGTTTTGTCAAATTTATAGGCATTTTCGAAGCCCATCTGGGTCTTGCTCTTGAGCCCCTCGGCAAGTGCTTTGAGGACGCTTACGCAGTCGGAATAAGTGCCGACGCAGAGGCCGTACCAGTACCAGCCTTCGATGCCAGTCGGGTTGAGCTTGAAGGCGATTTCACCGTATTTCATACCTTCTTTAGCGGCGGCGCGGGCGGTATCCTTCCAGCCGGGCACTTCGTTTTTAACCAGATAATCGCCGTATTGGCGCGCGGCTCGGGCAGCCTGCCAGTTGAGGGTGTAGTCCTGCGGAGCGCCAGCTGCGAGCTTGACGGCGTTTTCGTAGGCAGCTTTGAGCTCGGCTTCGGTCTGGGCGATGACAGGGATGAGCGCAAAAAGCAAAAGAATCGCGGCGATGGGCAGTCTCCTCTTCATAAAAATCCTCCTTGATGCGCCATGGGGCGCTTGAGAACGCATGAATGGGTATGCAAGCGAAATGCCTGCATGCATTGAAAACGTACCTTGTGCACAGGCCGAGGTCAAGGGCAGGCTTGCTCATCCCACATGGTGGGGTTTACTGCAATTTCGGATCAAATGCTGCGCGCAAACCATCTCCAAAGATATTGAAGGCGAGGACCGTCAGGAAAATAGCGATACCCGGGAAAATGGTCAGGTGGTCAGCTACACCGATATAGTCGCGGCTTTCGGCAAGCATGGCGCCCCATTCGGGAGTTGGAGGCTGGGCGCCAAGGCCGAGGAAGCTCAAGGAGGAAGCGGTAAGGATTGAGGTACCGATACGCATTGTGAAATACACAATGGCTCCGCTGAGAGTGCCCGGCATGATGTGGACAAACATGATTCGTTTGTTTGATGCTCCCATGCTTCTGGCCGCGCGGACATAGAGGCTCTCTTTGAGCGAGAGGGTATTGCTGCGGACGATTCTCGCAAAAGTCGGTATGCTGAAGATTGCTACAGCCGCGACGACGTTCACGAGTCCTGGCCCCAGTATTGCGACGACTGCGATGGCGAGCAGAATTCCCGGGAATGCGAAGAGCACATCGGCGCTGCGCATGATTATTTCATCCAGGAATCCGCCGAAGAATCCACTGAGCAAGCCAAGGCTTACACCGACGATTGCACCTATTGTGACTGAAGAAATGCCGACGGTCAGCGAAATGCGCGTGCCGTAGATGATTCTGCTCAGAATATCGCGGCCATAGATATCTGTTCCAGCCCAGTGCTGGGGGCTTGGCGGCATCATGGCATTGCCGTAATCGATCGCGTAGGGATCGTATGGAGCGATAAAAGGCGCAAAAATTGCGGCGAGCACGAGAAAGAGTATGAATATTCCGGCCACCATAGCGGATTTCTGTTTCTTGAATTTCTGCCAGAAGATCATGAATGGTGTAATTGTTTTCTCAGCCATGGTCTATTCCTACTTATACCGAATTTCCGGATTGATTACCGCATATAACATGTCGATCAAGAGATTTATCACGACGAACTGGAGCGAGTACAGCAATAAGAGTGCCTGCAGAACAGGATAGTCGCGTACGCTTACCGATTCGATCATGAATCTCCCAAGGCCTGGCCACGCAAAAACAGTTTCTACCACAACCGAGCCGCCGAGCAGAAAACCAAACTGGAGCCCAACCATCGTTACTACGGGAATAAGGGCGTTACGGAATGCATGCTTCCACATTACGACGCGCTCGGAGAGTCCCTTTGCGCGCGCAGTATTGATGTATTCCTCCTGCAGGACATCGAGAAATGATGAAAGGGTAAACCGTGCGATAATGGCAGCAACCGTTGCGCCCAGCGTAGGGAAGGCAGGATCAGTTCTTTGAACTTGCCAGTGAAGCCCGTTACCGGGAGCCATCCCAAGTGCACAGCGAATAGCTGCATAAGCAGCAAGCCCAGCCAGAACTGCGGCATCGAAATTCCTGAAACCGCCACAAGCATCGCCGTGTAGTCCTGCCATTTTCCTCGATGCATTGCTGCGTATGCTCCGAACAGGACGCCAAATAATATCGACCACACCATGCTTGCAAGCGCTAGGTACAATGTGGGCGGAAATCTCAGCGCAATTTCTTGAGCTACTGGCAGCTTGCTGCGCAGACTTTTACCAAGATCGCCCCTGAACAGGCGACCCATGTAGTTCAGGTACTGTTCAGGAAGCGATTTATCGAGTCCAAGTTCGGTACGGACCCTGTTGATGGTTGCCTCGTCTGCATCGGGGCCTGCCATAATGCGCGCAGGATCACCGGGCAGCAAATGTACAAACAAGAAGACCAATATCGAGACAACCAGCAGGACCGGAAGGATGGATAAACACCTTCGAATGAAATATTTCAGCATAAATTACTGTACAATCTCTGCTTCTTCTACCGTAAATGCGCCATCTGCCATCGGGTAGATGCCTTTGATGTTTTTCGACTTAGCCGCGATAAGCGTATCTACAAACAGGTAGCCCCATGGAGCTTTTGACCATACATAATCCTGAAGCTGGGCATAGGCATTCGCTCGGACTTTCGGATCAGCAGTCGTCAGACCTGCCTTGATGAAGTTATCGACGGTTTTGTCTTCAAAGAATCCATAGTTGGACATGTTCGGCGGGAAGGCTTCCGTAGAGAGAAGCGGACGGGTTGCCCAGTCGGCATCTCCTGTGGACGAAGACCAACCGCCAAATGCGATGAATGGTGTATCGCCGACAGTCTCAAGCTTGTTTTTGGCCAGTTTGTCATAGAAGCTTGCGACATCCATGGACTGAATATCACCGGTAATTCCGATAGCCTTGAGCTGCTGCTGAACCATTTCTGTTGCCCTGAGGCGGGCGCTCGCATTCGGGGTGAGGAAGACAACTTTAAAGCCGTTTTCGTAGCCAGCTTCTTTCATGAGCGCTTTGGCTTTTGCAAGGTCATACGGCCATGGTCCCTGTTTCTTGAAAAACGGGAGTGCAGAGGGGAATATGGAATCGGCTTCGGTGGCTGCGCCGCCCCATGCGATGTTGATGATCGCTTTTTTGTCGAGCGCATAGTTGATTGCCTGGCGGACCCGTTCGTCGGAGAGGGGTTTGGACTTGGTGTTGAGGATGAGATANCGTTCGATAATAGAGGGCTGCTTAATCACTTCGATGTTGGGATCGTTTTCGACAAGCTTGAGAAGCTCGGCAGGCATCGGGTAAATGTACTGAGCCTGGCCTGCCCTCAGCATAGCAACACGAGAGCCATTTTCAGGGATTGGTACAAACTTGATGGAATCGACTTTGACGGTACCGCGCCAGTAATTGGGATTTTTCTTTATGAGCACATAGCTTCCGGATACCATTTCGCTGAACATGAATGGACCAGTGCCAACAGGATGCTTGCTTACATCATCGCCATATTCCTGCAAGGCTTTGGGGCTCAGCATCAAGGCTCCTGGATGCGCGAGAGCATTCAGGAATGCGCCGAATGGCTCTTTAAGAATGAATTTGACAGTGTAGTCATCGATGATTTTAACTTCTTTCACCGGAGCCATGAGACTGCTTCGCACGTATTTCCCTGTCATGAGGCGATCGATATTCACTTTGACAGCTTGTGCGTTGAAGGGAGCACCGTCATGGAAGGTTATGCCTTTGCGCAGTTTGAAGGTGAATTCGGTTGCGGTATCGTTGTAAGTATATGACTCAGCAAGAAGTGGAATGATATTCAGATTCTTGTCGAATCCCAAGAGTCCCTGGCAGATTGCCCGCTCGATTGCGCCGGAATATGTATCGGATGTATCGTGCGGGTCCAGCGTTTTGGTCGTAGAATCCGATGCATAGACAATGTCTTTTCCGGCCGCAAACAGGGGCATTGCAGAGATGATGAGTACCATCATCAGCGCAAGTACCAGATGTTTTGCTTTCATCGTAAGCCTCCTCGAAAGATAGAATATATAGANTTCTGGCGTTGACCGACGGTCATGCGCCAAAGCTNACTCCTTCCTTGGTCGATGCGACGAAATGCCCCGGCTCGACTTCGATATATTCGATTCTGGGCGTTGCATCCTCGATTCTATGAATGGTGCTTGGAATTTCACCGCTCANCATACTAAAATTGGACCGGCGAGTCGGGTCGGGCACCGGAATTGCCGCCAGCAGCTTTTTTGTATAGGGGTGCATGGGATTTTCGAACACCTGCATGCGAGTGCCTGATTCTACGACTTGCCCGAGATACATGACCATGACCCGATTGCTCACGCGCTCGATGACGGCCATGTTGTGCGAAATGAAGAGATAGGACAGCTTGAATTCTTTTTGAAGCTCAAGCATGAGATTGAGCACGGTCGCCTGAATTGAAACATCGAGCGACGATACTGCTTCGTCGGCGATGATGATTTTTGGCTGGGTGGCGAGTGCTCGCGCAATGGCGATACGCTGGCGCTGCCCGCCGGAGAATTCATGCGGATAGCGGTCTTTGTGTTTTGGGGGGATTCCTACACAATCGAGAAGGAATTCGACGCGTTTTTTACGCTCTTCGGGCGTGCCGATGTTGTGAATAACGAGAGGTTCTTCGATTGCGGCGCCTATTCTGATACGCGGGTTGAGCGAGGCAAATGGATCTTGAAACACGAACTGAATATCTCTTCGGTATTGTTTCAACTCTGAATCAGGGAGGGTCAGGATATCTTTCCCCATGAAAAGGACTTTGCCCTGCGCAGGAACAAGTTTCAGAACCGAATATCCGGTGGTTGATTTTCCACAGCCTGATTCGCCAACGACGCCGAGCGTCTCGCCTTCGAAGAGGTCGAAATTGACATCCTGAACGGCTCTGACCACATGGGTGGTGCGGCCGAAGAATGTCTTGTCAGCGATAAAGTGGGTTGTAAGATTTCTGACTTGCAAGAGCGGCGGCTTTGTATAATCGGCAGTATCGATAGTCTTTTCTTCGGGAGCGGCATCGCCAGGCTTTCTGCTCAATTCTTTTGACATCTCAAGAATGGGAAGGGTTGCAGGGAAAGGCCTGCCAGTCATCGAGCCCAATTTGGGCACAGCTTTCAAAAGGGCTTGCGTATATGGGTGAGAAGGCGAAGAAAACAACGANTGAACATCGTTTTCTTCCACAACCTGCCCTTGGTACATCACTACGACGCGATCGGCGATTTCCGCGACCACGCCCATATCATGGGTAATAAATACGACCGAAATATGCAGTTTTTCTTGCAGTGATTGTATAAGCGCTAGTATCTGGGCCTGGATTGTCACATCGAGGGCGGTTGTCGGTTCATCAGCGATGAGCACCTGCGGATTGCATGCAAGTGCCATTGCAATCATNACGCGCTGGCGCATGCCGCCCGAAAGCTGGAAGGGGTAATCCTTGACGCGCCGGGCCTTGTCGGGGATGCGGACCAGTTCAAGAAGCTCCATGACTTTCTGCATCGCCTGGGTTTTTGAAATGTGNTGATGTATAAGCACAGCTTCGAGGAGCTGGTCTCCAATAGTGAATACCGGATTGAGCGAGGTCATCGGCTCCTGGAAGATCATGGAAAGGTCGGTACCTCGGATTTTGGTTGCGTCTTTGTGGCTGATGTTGGTGATATCGAGAACAGTGCCATCGCGTTTTCGGAGCAGAATGCGGCCTGAGTCGGTACGCACGTTGGCGAGCAATTGCATGACCCGGCGCATAGTGACAGTTTTTCCGGAGCCGGATTCTCCAACTATGGCGAGTGTTTCGCCCTTTTTGACTGAAAAGGACACATTGTGCAGCACCTGGGTATAGCCATGATAACCAGGAAAACTGAGCGACAAGTCTTTTATTGTGAGGATTTCGTCCTCATGCATGAGTTGATTTGTCACTGCCATGCTCAAAATATCCTTTTTTCTCGACGATCTTGTTTCTGACGGCAATCGAGCCGAGAGCGATGACATCGCGGATTTCAAACGAAGCGGGGTCGATGGTGAGCAAATCTGCATCCATGCCGACGCGTAGCGCACCTTTGCGGTTTTCAAGGCCGTAGAGACGCGCGGGCGTGGTGGTCAGAGGCATGAGGGCTTGCTCGAGGGGCACGCCTTTTTTGTTCGCGAGGAGGTCGAGCTCGAATAGGAGCGAAGAAGGCATGCCGACCCCCATGCCAATGATGCGGCTGCGATCCTGGTTCCATATCGGCATGGAACCGCCCGCATCGGAACTGAAGGAGACCTGCCCCAATAGGCCGTTGTCCCTTGCCATGCAGGCAAAATCCGCGGCGGTAAGGCGGGGAGAATCCGGCTCGAGCGGCGCCTGGGAGCAGGTGGCATCGACGACGCAGCCTTTTTCTGCAAGCGCGAGTGCCTGGCTGGTAAGCTTGCCGCTCTTGCGGTTGATATGGGTGGGAACAAAAATGCTTGCCCGGATTTCGAATTGCTCGACAATTTCAAAAATGAGATCGAGGCCTTGTGTCCGTATGCCGGTGTGAACAGTGATAATGCCTGGTTTGTTTGCGACGAGTGCGGCAACCTGCACGTCAGAGGCAAGTGCGGCCAGGTCTTTTGCATCGATATGCGGCCCCCGCGAGTCGGCGAGCGCAAGTTTGACGCCGATAACCGGCTGAAGGAAAACCATGTCGCGCGCGACGGAGCCAGTGAGCGTGGGAGAAGGATACCAGTACGCGCCAGTGAGCATAAAAGCAGTCAAGCCCTCGGCATTGAAGGCTTGGGTTTTGGCATAGAGATTTTCAATAGAGCGAGTGAGGGAGTCTGTGCCCAGAAGACCGACCGCGGTCGTAACGCCATTCCGGAAATTCATCGAAATAGTGAGTTCAGGAACGCGTGTTTGGAATCCGCCTTCCCCACCGCCGCCGGTAAAGTGCTGATGCCCGTCGATAAAGCCTGGGACGAGCAACATTCCGGACGCGTCGAGCACTTCTGTCTCACCCGGAAGCACAGCTGGATCGATATGTGGTTCCATGGCGAGGATTTTTGCGCCACCAACAAGAATATCCAGCTTGCCAAGAGGCGCTGGCGAAAACACTTCCGCATTTTGGATTACGAGCATGATTGTTCTCCTGCATCTGCGATGATGGAATAGCCCATTTTTTCCATTTCGAGTCCGTTTCGTATGCTTTTTCCGCCATTTTCCGAAGAGAGCAGCAACATATGGATGAACACATGAATGACTGAAACAAGGCCGACAAACGAATTCGACATAAGGAGCGAATTTGTTGTGCATTTTATGACGACATCGGCTTTGGAATAGACAGGGCAGCTCGCCGAATCGGTAAAGAGACAGAGAAAGCCGCCTCTTTCTTTCGCAACACTGGCGACATGCTTGACTTCGGCAGAATAGGGCGGAAAGGTCATGAGAAACATGATGTCGTCTGCGCTAAAACTTTTCAGCTGGGGAGAATAATCGGAAACTGAGCCGGTTATGAGAAAGACATCTTTCCCCTGGCTTGCCAGAAAGGTAGTCTGCAAGATTTGGGCAAAATGGCGCGTGATGCCAAAGCCCGCAATGAAAATTCTACGGGCGCTCTGCACTGCGCCGATAATTGTTTCAAAATCCCTCAACAGGAGATTGTTCAGGGTGCTGCGCAAATTGTTGTATTCATTCTGTATGAGTTTTTGAAGGCGCTTTTCCTCGGGGAGGCTGCCGAGTTTCGATAAGCTCACCTTGTCGTATGGCTGGAGTCGGTGCTGGATTTCTTCCTGAAGGTCTTTCTTGAAGCTTTGATATCCTTTGTAGCCCAGACTCTTTGCAAATCTGACAAGGGTGGCGGTGCTTATACCCAAAGTCTCGGAGAGTGAATAAATTGAAGTGAAGGCGACATTGTTGTCATTATCGAGGATGAACGAGGCGATTTTTCGGAAATTGGGCGACATGCGAGGGAGTGTTTCTTTGATTTTCCCCAGGATCATTGGCGCGAGCCTCCAATTTCAAATTTCGACAAAGAGCTGCCGAACGCGCTGCGAAATATATGTTTCGGTATTATTGCTAAGTGAAACTATGGTGTCAAGCATAAAAAACAGATTTTTGAATTAAAAGGGGTCAGACCCCTTTTTCTTTTTCTTTCTTTTTCCTTTTAGTTTTGCGTTGGGTGGCGGGAATATGGGCCGGCACGCTATAATTACATTCATGAATAGGAAACGCTTATCAATACGGGGCGGGCAAGGTCTGGTGCCTGGCAACCTAGACTCTTACGAAGAATACACGCTCAGGGACTTTCAGAGGGAATTCGAGGCGGGGAGGCTCAGCGCAGCTCAGCTTGTCGACTATTATTTGGAGCGCATTGAGGTGCTCGACTGCCCGGGGGCGGGATCTGGCCGTGAAGGGCAAGCTTTGCAGTCTATTCTCTATCTGAACCCCGAGGCGCGTTCGATTGCCGAAGAGAGGGACAGAGAGCGGCGTGCGGGAATCGTGCGTGGGCCTTTGCATGGTATTCCATTGGTGCTCAAGGCTAATATCAATACTGCTGACCAAATGCCGACGACTGCGGGTTCGCAGGTGCTGCATGGTTTCTTGGCTCCTGAGGATGCCCCGCTTGTGGCAAAGCTCCGCGAGGCGGGTGCAGTGATTCTGGGCAAGGCAAATTTGAGCGAGTGGGCGAATTTTCGTTCCACACATTCGAGCTCGGGCTGGAGCAGCGAAGGCGGGCAGACAAAGAATCCGTACGTGCTCGAACGCAATCCGAGCGGGTCGAGTTCTGGGTCCGCGGTAGCGGTGAGTGCGAATCTATGTGCGCTCTCGGTGGGGACAGAGACTGATGGATCGATTATTTCGCCTGCATCGATCAACGGCATTGCGGGTATCAAGCCGACAGGCGGTCTTGTGAGCGCGGAAGGCATTATCCCGATTTCATTTACGCAGGATACGGCGGGGCCGATGGCCCGGACGCTCGAAGATGCAATTGTGCTGCTCGAAGCGATGTCGGGGAGGGATTATTCTGGTGTTTTAGGCGCCAATCTGGCAGGGCGTCCTCTCGAAGGCATGCGTTTGGGGTACGCTGAGAAGCTTTCGCGTTTTTTGCCGCAAGTCGAAAATATAATGAAAAAATCGCTTGCTGTGCTCGAGGATATTGGTGCGGAGATTGTGCCTGTCGATATCGAGCCGGACGAGGAAGTGCAAAAGGCTGAATATCAAGTTCTCTTATATGAATTTAAATACGGAATCGAGCAATATCTGGCGAGATATGTGGCAGCGCGCACAGACTCAGCCTCAATCTCATGGCCGAGAACGCTGCAAGATATCATCGCATTCAATACTTCCCATGCGGATACCGTCATGCCGCACTTTGGGCAGGAAATTCTCATCGAGGCAGAGGGGAAAGGCTCGCTTGAAGAATCTGAATATAGAGACGCGCTCGCGTTGTGTCGCACTTTCGAAAAAGAAAAGGGAATCAGCGCATTCACAACGAAATATCGGCTCGACGCGATTGTCGCGGCTTCGAATTCACCCGCTTGGAAGACTGACTATCTGCTCGGGGATCATTATGTTGGAGGGAATACTTCGCTCGCTGCCATTGCAGCGGCTCCGCATATCACTGTGCCAGCTGGCTTCGTGAGCGAGCTTCCGATAGGACTTTCGGTTTTCGGCGTGCCGCACTCCGAGGAGCTGCTTTTCCGGATCGGACTTGCGTTCGAGCGGGCAACGAAAGCGCGCAAAGCGCCCCGTTACAAAGGGGTCTGACCCCGGGGTCAGACCCCTTTGTCCTTTGTTTTACCGCGGAACGACTTTCAGGAAAAGCGGCAGGTACGAGTCCCATTCCGAAAGCATCTGCTTGGCGCGCGGGCTGCCGGTGAGGTTCTGATGGCGCTCGATAATCGTGCGCAGTTGGTCGATGTCTTCTGCGCTGGTGACCGCTGCGATATCGACGTCGGAAAGATTGCAGCGTGTGTCGAAAAGCTGGTCTTCATCGAAGACATAGGCGACTCCGCCCGTCATGCCCGCTCCGAAATTGATGCCGGTTTTCCCCAAAATAACAACAATACCTTCGGTCATGTATTCGCAGGCGTGGTTGCCTGTGCCCTCTGCGACCGCGAGCGCACCCGAATTCCGAACGCAGAAGCGCTCGCCGACCTTGCCGTTCAGGAATACTTCGCCGGCCGTTGCACCATAGAGGCATACATTGCCAGCAATGACATTGCGCTCAGGCTGACAGCGCGATTCACGGCGTGGGCGCACAATGATCCGCCCGCCGGAAAGCCCTTTGCCAAGGTAATCATTCGCTTCTCCGAAAAGCCTGAAAAGGACTCCCTGCACAAGAAATGCTCCGAAACTCTGGCCAGCCGTCCCGCGGAAGGTGACCGCAATCGCATCCGGCTCGAGCGTTAGTCCTGCACGAATGATCTCGCCGCTCAAAGCTGCACCCACAGAGCGGTCTGAGTTGCGAATTGGCAGGGAAAGTTCGAGGCGGCTCGTCGATTCTCTTTTTTGAAAAAGTTGAGCACATTTTTGCAGGAGGGCAGCTTCAGCTTCCGAAATTGAAAAATCTTGACGTTTTTCTGGACGGAAATTGCGCAACCCTGCTTCGGGAAGAGGGATAGCAGGCATCTCTTCGCTTCCGATGTCCCGCTCTTCAACAAGAGGATAGCGCCGCGCGATTTCGAGGGCTTCTTTGATATGGTCGAAATCGAGGGTTTTTTCTCTGGCAGTAGATGCTCGTCCAGAAAAATCGAGAAGTTCATATTTCCCAAGAATTTCATCGATGGTTTTCGCACCGAGCGAAGCGAGAATGGTGCGTACGTCTTCAGCCAGGAACTTGAAAAATGCGACAAGGTGTTCGGGGCGGCCTTTGAAATTTGCCCTGAATTCAGGCTCCTGTGTTGCAATACCGACCGGACATTTGCCGAGATTGCACTTGCCGCACGCAATACAGCCCATCGCAATGAGTGCTGCCGTCCCGAATGCGAATTCGCGCGCTCCCAGAATGGCTGCAATAACGACATCGCGCGCGGTGCGCAAGCGGCCATCCACCTGTATGACAGTGTTCAGGTCGAGGCTGTTCATCGCGAGAACCTGACGGACCTCCGGAAGCGCAGCTTCCCAATAACTACCGGCATAGTCGAGCGATGAAAGAGGGGCAGCTCCTGTTCCCCCATCGCCGGACGAGATGATAATGCAATCGGCTCCAGCCTTTGCAACGCCTGCCGCGACTGTGCCGACGCCCGCCTGCGCGGCCAGTTTGACCGCAATCCGAGCACCCGGGTTTATGCAGTGCAGATCATGGATGAGCTGGGAAAGGTCTTCGATGGAATAGATATCGTGGTGAGGCGGCGGACTGATAAGCGTGACGCCAGGCTTCGAATGCCGAAGTTTGGCTATGTAGTCATTCACTTTGGCTCCGGGAAGCTGGCCGCCTTCGCCGGGCTTGGCTCCCTGGGCGATTTTGATCTGCAATTCCAGTCCTGTGGCGAGGTATCGCGCAGTAACGCCAAAACGCCCTGATGCGATCTGCTTCGAGGCATTATGCGAATCAAGCCCTCTGTCTTGGTAGGTATGGCGCTCGCTGTCTTCTCCGCCTTCGCCTGAATTACTCCATGAGCTTATTGCATTTGCTCCCGCTGCCAGCGCCTCGTGCGCTTCAGGGCTTATGGCACCGAGCGACATGGCCGCAATCGAAAAGCGCTTGATGATTTCTTCAGCAGGCTGAACTTGGTCGAGCGGCAACGGGCTTCTTGATACAAGCGATCCATCTGATTTAAAAGAAAAGAGATCGCGCAGCGCGAAGGGCGGACGGGCGGCGCTGTCCATGCCGTCGGCGTATGCGCGCCACGCCTCTGCATCGAGCTCACGCACTGCTTTGGTCAGTTTGGCGGCGAGCGAGGGCGGCCAGGGGACGGCAGGCGGGCTTGCTGGTTGGTTCACAATTTTGGGCTCGACTCCAAAAGCCGCTCGGTGCCGGCTCAGCATATCATCTGCAATCTCATCGAGCCCGATGCCCCCGAACCTGCTTTCAGTCCCGCGAAAATAGCGTTTGACGAGGCCTTCCGAAAGTCCGACAGCCTCGAACATACGCGAACCGCGGTACGACGATACCGTCGCTATTCCAAGCTTGGACATGATTTTCAGGATGCCTTTGTTCACTGCTTCGATGTAATGATCGGCAAGTATTTCAGCGCTGGGTCTTTCTTCAAGCTGGTCGGAAATCGAAGGAAGCAATTCGAAAACCATCCAGGGATTGACGCCGCTTGCGCCATACGCCAGCAGCACTGCAATTTCATGGACATCGCGCGCTTCCCCTGTTTCAACGACAAGGCCTGCCAGATGGCGTTTTTTTGCATCGACGAGATAGGTATGGACGGCTGCGGTTGCGAGAAGAGCGGGGATAGCCGCATGCTGTTCATCCAGTCCTCGATCACTCAGGATGATGAGATTCGCGCCCTGGTCGATATGGTGTTCGGCTTCTCTGCATATTCTGTCGAGCTCCTCTTCAAGTCTGATACTTGTCGCAGGCGTGAGCATGAAAACCGAAGCTGAAGCAAATCCAGGTACTCTTGAATTTTTCAGTTTTTCCATGTCGGAATTGGACAAAATTGGCCTCTGAAGCTTGAGTTGCCTGCAATGTTCGGGAGTCTCTTCGAGAAGGTTTTTTTGTGTTCCAATATAATTATCGAGCGACATGACTGCCGACTCGCGGTATGGGTCGATTGCAGGATTGGTCACTTGCGCGAATCGCTGACGGAAATATGCGTAGAGCGGTACTGGTACGCGAGAGAGAATTGCAGGCGGCTTTTTTGTCCCCATCGCAGAAACCGCTTCCTGCTTTTGCAGGAGCATCGGCTTCAGGATATTCATTGTTTCGGTATTGTATTGGAAATACGACATGAAATGCTTAAGTTCGGTGCTGGAAGGCCGGACATCTGGAGCCGAGAAGAGGCCGCGCAGTTCGATCCGATTTGTTTCGAGCCAGCGGCGGTAGGGTTTTTGTCTGCTGATTCGCGTTTTGATTTCTGCATCATTGATGAGCCGGCCATTTTCGAGATCGGCGAGCACCATTTCGCCAGGCCGCAGAATACCGCGCTCGACAATATCCGATTCGTCGATGTCGAGTACGCCGGCTTCGCTTGCTCCGATGAAATAGCCGGATTTGGTGAGCAAATAGCGGAAAGGACGCAAGCCGTTGCGGTCGAGTGCCGCACCCACCACACGTCCATCGGTAAAACTCATGGCAGCAGGGCCGTCCCATGTTTCAAGCATTGCCGCATGGAAGTCGTAGTATGCTCTTTTGTCGTGCGAAATCCGCAGTCCTTCGCCGAAAGGCTCCTGCACCATCATCGCGAATACCTGTTCAGGTCTTCTTCCCGCATGCACGAGAAGCTCGAAAATATTGTCGAAAATTGCGCTATCGGAGCCGGCTTCATCGAGTATGGTGATATCTTTGAAAAAATCCGCGCCTAGCAGTGGTGACGCCATGGTCGCCTGCCGGGCTTTCATGGAATTGATGTTCTTGCGCAGTGTATTGATTTCGCCATTGTGGGCAATCATGTGGAAGGGCTGGGCAAGAGGCCAAGAAGGTAAGGTGTTGGTGCTGTATCGCTGGTGCACAATCGCGAATTGGCTTTCGAAAAGGGGGTCTCTGAGGTCAGGGTAGAAATTTGCAAATTGCGAAGCGACGAACATGCCTTTGTAGACAATGATGCGGGACGAGAGCGAGGGAATATAGAACTCTTCGAAGGAAAATCCGGCTCGTTTTGCTTCCTGCTCGATGTATTTTCTGAGAATGAAAAGGCTGCGCTCGAAATCGTCTGATGAAATGGAACTGCTGGGGTTCCGTACAAATGCGGCCTGGCAGATGCGCGGCATTGTCTTGTTGGCGCGTTCGCCTAGCACTTGGGGAAGGATAGGCACATCGCGCCAGGATATGAGGGCAAAGCCTCGCTCGGCAGCGATTTTGGAGACAAGCTTTTTCGCGCTGAGGAAGGCGTTATGGGCGGCCGGCAAGAAAAACATGCCGATTCCATATGGGAGGTCTGAAGGCTGGCTGGCATTCGGCAGAGGTGTGCCAGTGTGCACAGCCCCCATGGAGACTTCGATGCCCATTTCGCGGCGGAAAAAGCGGTCTGGAATCTGACAGAGAATGCCTGCGCCGTCGCCCGTTTTTTTGTCGCCTCCGACGGCGCCTCGGTGTTCGAGGTTCTGCAGAATGGTGAGCGCATCGGAAATGACGGAATGGCTCGATTTCTTTGTGAGATCAGCGACTATTCCGATGCCGCACGCATCGTGCTCGTGCTCGCGAAGGTAGAGGCCGCTGGGACTCGGTGAAAGAGGACCGTACGCGGGGGAGCCTCCATGCTCGAGCTGCGGCTGTAGTGTATCGGCTTGCTGCTCAGTGTTGTGTGCGCCCGGCTCGCGCCTGCACAGTTCAGGTGCGCCAGGCTCATATGCGCCCGACCCCAGCCTGCCTAAGCCATGTGCGCCAGGCTCATATGCGCCAGACCCCAGCCCGCCTAAGCCATGTGCGCCAGGCTCATATGCGCCCGACCCCAGCTCGCCTAAGCCATGTGCGCCCGGTCTGAGCGCACCTTGCCCGCGCCCGCCAGAGCAAGAATCCGGTGTTCCGATGCGATAATTATGCACCTCTTTCTTCCCATGCTGCAT
>JGI24721J44947_10006990_pt1 | contig 15031 bp, 13 predicted proteins | sample YelNatPaOPGAMG01_FD_44947 | JGI IMG/M metagenome (IMG submission 44947)
GCCNGCCAATATCCTTGGAGGGATAGCTGAGCGCCGGCGATCCCGGGTTCAAATCCCGGCGGCCGCACCATAACGCTTATTCTTCACTATCAATTAAGGNGNATGTANCGTTAGAGGGCCGACCATCCATGGTCTTAGAGTTCATGGAGGTGGGTGTTCNAGGGTCTGAATGGGTTTTGAAGGNCTTTCCGAGGGGCAGCTTGATCGTTGTTAGGGGTGCTCCGGGGACAGGTAAGACGGTTTTCGCAGCGACATTTCTCCATGAGGGCGCCCTGAAGTATGGTGATCCTGGGCTCTATGTCTCCTTCGGCGAGAACAAGGAGAAGTTTTATGGCTTCATGAGGGGCTTCGGGATGGATTTCGAGAAGCTCGAGGAGAGGGGGCTGTTCAGGTATCTCTCCCTGCCAACTCCTAGAGAATGGGGTCAGCGGCCTTCTCATGGAGATCCTCAATGCGGCTGACTCGATGAAGGCTAAGAGGCTGGTGATAGACCCGTTCACGACGATAAGCCGGGCATTCAAAGATGAGATGGAGGCTAGGGCATTCCTCCACACGCTCCTATCCAATATCGTTGCGAGGCTCGGGTGCGTCGCCCTCCTAATCAAGGAGGAGCTTGGGCCCGGGATGGGATATAGCTTCGAGGATTATGTGGCAGATGCCCTCATATGCCTGAAGGCGAGGAGGCTGGAGGATAGGCTTCTCAGGGAGATGAGCTTCGTGAAGACCCGTGGAATAGAGACGAGGAGCCCGGACATATGCGTGACACTATATAGAGGCTTCAAGATGCTTCCGCGCCAGAAGGTGTCCTGCCCGCTGAGCAACCCAAGTTTCAACCCGCCGCAGGGTCCCCCGGGAGCCTATACGACCGGAATACTCGAACTGGATGAGGAGCTTGGAGGCTTCCCTCATGACTCCATCATATTGTGGGAGATAGACCCACGGCTATCATTCCACGAATATAGCCTCGCGGTTGCTCCGGCGCTCGCATCCTTTCTCGCGAGGAACAGGCCATATATTGTTCTACCATCAGCAGGCGTCACTTGGAGAGATGTGCGCGACCTCTATGTCAAGTATTATGGGATATCAGAGGACAAGCTCAGCAATCTCCTGAATGTTTTAACGATGGGGCCTATTGAGGCCGAGCCACCGCCATATGTAAAGCTGCTAAAGGGGCGGAGCTGGTGGGAGGTCTTTGATGAGTTCGCGGATGTCGTGCATTCTTTGGCGAGGGAGAGGGGGCCGCATCTAGTCCGCCTAATCGGCGCGGATACGCTGATAGCAGCATTCGGCGAGGATACATTCAAGTTCTTCGAGAGATGGGTGGGCTGTTTCAAGGAGACCGGCGGGCTGGCCATGTGGATAGTTAAGCCCGTTCATCCCCACCTCGTGAGAATGCTTTCGCCGATGGTGGACATGCACTTCAGGATAGTGAGGAAGCATGGATGCATACTACTATATGGGAAGAAGCCTGAGACACCGCTCTACGCCCTGCAGCCAGACCCGGAGAAGAACGCATTAATCCCAAAGGTAACACCAATAGTCTAGCTCCAACCACTAAACCGTTATATCCGGGGCTATAGAGCGGTCTCTGGAGTGGGGGCTTATGGACGGGGCGCGGAGGAAGGCTATATCGGTAATGTTCATGACCTTTATCGCCGTCTCCATACTAGCCGCCACATTCATCACCATGTACCTCTACCTAACCCAGCATAACCTGACGGCGACAGAGGCGCAGAGGATATACGCGGAGGCGGCGCAGGAGAGACTTGAGGTAATCCTGGATAGGAGGGCTGGAGATATACTCATAAACAATACCGGCGGGATCGGCGTGACGTTGAAGTATCTCGTCGGGCTGGACTCCTCGGCGAAGACAGCGGACATCCGCGAGCTCAGCACCCCAGTCATCATACCAGCAGGATCAGGTATAACCCTGCATGTCACCGAGTTCCCAAGCGGAGAGCTATACGTGATGAGCGAGAGGGGAAACCTCTTCAAGGCAATTCCTGGAGGATTCAGCTTCGAGCTCGAGGCAAGCCCCGCGAACATAACCCTAACAAGAGGAGGCTCAGCCACTATCACATTAAAGCTTAAGGCGGCATTACTCAGGACGCCTAAAAGCGGTATAATACTACTCGTCGCGAGACCAGAAGGCTGCCTCATGACCAGAACACTTACAACAACGCTTACAACAACAGCAACATTAACAGTTGCAGGCGTACAAGGACAATATGCAACACTTACCGTGGTAACAGGACAAGGATTCGCGTCAACACTAATTACGGTCGTCACGGGCCTAGCTCCCGCCGGTATGGCTACATCAACGATTACTACGAGTTATGCGACTACCTACACTACTACCGCGTCATTTATGAAGACTATTCAACCCATCACCATAATGACGTTTACAACTAGGACTATGGCCACCGTAATAGTCCCCGTAACACTTATGGCGGAGAACTTGGGATGGTGGATTGGCGGGCCAGAGTGCTTCATCGTATACAAGGCGGTTAATGCGACGAGCGGGAGCGTCCTAGCCGAGGCATGGATTAAGGTCAAAGCACAGTAGCATCATAACATGATCCCGGAAGATACTTATCCAGCCCTCATCATCATGCCCTTGAAAGTGATGAGACATGTCCCAGAGGATCTGTAAGATGGAGGAGAATCTGAGGAACTGTCCCTGCACTTGGGAGCCGTGCCCGCGTAAGGGGATCTGCTGTGAGTGCCTGAGATACCACTGGAGCCACCGAGAGCTCCCGGCATGCTTCTTCCCACCTGAGATTGAGAGGACCTATGACCGTTCCCTGAAAAGATTCATTGAATACTGGAGCAAGAGGGTCAAGTAGCTGGCTTGGAGGAAAAACATTCATCATCTTATTTTTGGTATTGGTGGTAGCCCGCGCTTATGCTCGTTCGCCCTAACCCTATCCACGATCATCCTTATCTTATCCCTGCTGATCCCGGTCACCCTGGCGACCTCGCCGAGCGGCATACCACGCTCAAAGTGGAGATAAAGCACCTGGTCAATCTCATCATATTTAGCGCCCAGCTCCTCCTCGGCAAGCTGCCCCGGCAGCAGCCTCGGGCTGCTCGGCTTCTCCGCTATCCCTGATGGGAGGCCGAGAACCTTTGCAAGCCTCCTAACCTGCGTCTTATAGATGTCCCCGAGAGGCAGGATATCCGCCGCGCCATCACCATACTTCGTGAAGTATCCCAGCATTATCTCGCTCTTATCGCCCGAGCCGCAGACGAGAAGCCGCTTAAGATTCGCGTAATAGTAGAGGGTCACCATCCTTATCCTCGCCCTCAGGTTCGCGTTCGCAATATCAGCGCCCTCGCTATAGAAGCTCATGACACGGGAGAAGCAGTCATAGATCTCATCTATTGGGGTAATGTGATACTCTATTCCGAGCATCTCAGCGAGCATCTTAGCATCCTCAACATCACCTATTGGGGTGACCCTGCTATCTGGCATTATGAGGCCGTGAACCCTGCTAGGCCCAAGAGCCCTAACCGCGAGAGCACACGCGACCGATGAATCGAGTCCGCCACTCAGCCCAATCACCACGCCACCCATCCCAGAAGCTCTAACATATGATCTAAGAAACTCTGTAACCCTCTCAATCGCGAGCTCGGCATCAAACGGTATAGACAAGGCCGCCCGAACCCCCACAAAAAACCTGAAACCCTCCTCAAAAATGATATTGAGGCGCGGCTGTGTTCAGTCTAGTAGGGACGCCAAATAGTCCCCCCATCCGAGGTTTCCCACAAGCCTTAAATCTAGCACAAAAGTAAAGGGTGGAGCTGGCCGACGAGCCATCATAGCTGGGCCGGCAGGGAGCCAGAACGACCATCATGGATTCATAGATCATAGATCCACAGCGGGCCGGTAGTATCACCACCGGCCTCCGGCTTTTACTGTCCACCGGCCAGCATACGTTGCCTCTGTTGCCATGCCCTCTTCAAAATCCTTAAAATTCTCAGCCGTAATGTGTAGAGAGCCTTGCCTCGAACAAGCCCCATCCTTTTATTTTATTTTGTAACCTCATAAAATCCTAAATAAACGTCGTAGGTAATTTCTTTTTGGTTGCGCGGCCGTCGTCTAGCCTGGAAGGACGCTGGCCTTCCGAGCCAGCGGTCCCGGGTTCAAATCCCGGCGGCCGCATATCTTAAAAACATCCTACTGGCATAGAATTCTCGTGAGGGGGCTTAAGTCTTTCTTAGAGGCGTTTTCCAGTATCTTCGGTTTGGGATCGGGCGTCATGGTGGTCTCGGCCCCGGGTAGGGCGGATTTCCTGAATACTCATCAAGATTACAAGGGGCTTCCCGTAGTCCCGGTTGCTGTTCGCCTCAGATGCTATGCTGTGGGCGCGTTGAATAATTCTAGGATGGTGAGGGTCGCGAGCCTGAACCTGAGGGAGATGGGCGAGGATTACCGGGACGAGTTCAGCCTTGATGATCTAAAGCTTGTTGGTGGAGGATGGTTTGGCGATTACGTGAGAGCTGTGATGAAATCGATCATGGATCAAGGCTATCATTTAGGTGGAATGGATATTGTGATCTGGAGCGAGGTCCCGGTGGGCGCCGGCTTATCCAGCAGCGCCTCTCTCGAGATCTCGATCGCCAAGCTCGTATCCGAGCTATGCGGCCTAAGTCTTGACAAGAGGTGTTTAGCCGAGATAGGGTATAGGGCTGAGCATGATATCATGGGTATACCATGTGGCAGGCTAGACCAGTATGCATCGGCCTTCGGGGGCGTAATAGTGCTTGAGACGAGGCCGCCATTCAGGGTCGAGGAGCTTGAGGCCTGGGACCTAACATTCGTGATCACGGACTCGGGCGAGCATCGCAGGATAATCTCAGTTCACCCAATAAGGCAGAACGAGATAAATGAGGCTCTTAGGATATTGATTGAGGAGGTTAAGCCCCCGCACGAGATCATGCAGCACCTCGCATATAGCTATTATGAGACGAGATGGGAATATCTCGTCGTCTCACTGGAACCATACCTTGAAACGATCCAGAAAAGGCTCGCCGACAGGATAAGATTCACGCTGAGGATGCATAAGTCGACGCTATACGCGATAGAGCTTCTTAGGGGTGCTAGGCCGAGTAGGGAGGGCTTCATCAAGGCGGTCGGCGAGGATTTCGCGAGAGAATGCATGCTAGACTTCTCGGATAGACTCCAAGTGATCGGCGCAATAATGAACTATCAGCACATACTGCTCAGGGACTTGTATGAGGTCAGTACTCCGAGGCTGGAGGATCTTAGGTACACGCTCTTGGAGGCTGGGGCGCTTGGCGCGAAGATCTCCGGAGCTGGTATGGGCGGAGCAATAATAGCTCTAGCCAGGGATATGGAGTCCGGCGAGGCCATAAAGAGAGCATGCGCTAGGAAGGGCTACACCTCAGCCTGGGTCTCAACGCCAGATGAGGGGGCTAGGAGGGAAACATCATTGTAGAGATGGCGGGGTGATGGCGGGTTTGAGAGTTCTCGTAACAGGGGGCGCGGGTTTCATTGGAAGCCACCTTGTAGACGTTCTCATGAAGTTGGGATATGAGGTCAGGGTCGTTGATAATCTCAGCCAGGGAAGAATCGAGAATATCTCGAAGTGGATGGGAAGTCCGGGTTTTGAGTTCATAAAGGGAGATGTGACTAATGAAGATCTAATGCGGGAGGCGGCCAAATCCTGCGACGCCGTCTTCCATCTCGCGGCAAATCCTGAGGTTAGGCTTGGAGATCCGAGAATACACTATAGGGAGAATGTTTACGCAACCTATGTCGTCCTCGAGGCGATGAGAGCGAACGGCGTGAGGAAAATCGTGTTTACATCATCCTCAACGGTTTATGGTGAAGCGAGGATAATGCCGACCCCGGAGGACTACTCCCCACTCCTTCCGATATCCATGTATGGCGCCTGTAAGCTCGCGAGCGAGGCTCTCATCACGGGATACTGCATGATGTATGATATGGGGGCCGCGATACTGAGGCTCGCAAATATCGTTGGATCACGGGCGCGGCACGGCGTCATAGTAGACTTTATCAAGAAACTTCACTCAAATCCAAGAAGACTTGAGGTTCTTGGAGATGGTGAGCAGACCAAGTCATATCTCCTTGTCGAGGACTGTGTGGAGGCAATTCTAAGGACTTTTGAGAGCCTTGATAGCGGCGTCGAGATCTATAACATAGGGTCGGAGGACGCGATAAACGTGAAGACGATAGCAAGGATAGTTATCGAGGAGCTTGGCCTCGAGGATGTCGAGATAGTCTATACTGGCGGGATTGAGGGGAGGGGCTGGAAGGGCGATGTGAGGAGAATGCTCCTCGACATATCCAAGATTAAGAATTTAGGTTGGAGGCCGAGACATAATAGCGCCGAGTCCGTGAGGTTGGCAACAAGAGTGCTAAAGGAGGAGCTTTAGCAATGTCCCATGAGCTTCGATGGAACCCGCTCCTGAGATGCTGGACAATAGTTGCTGGCCGGAGGATCAAGAGGCCTTGGAGATCTGGTGAGTGTCCATTCTGTCCAGGCAACGAGGAGACGATGGGCTCGTGGAAGGTTCTTGCCCTCCCGAACAAATATCCAGCACTCTCGCCAAGCGCTCCAGAGGTATCTGGGGATGACATATTTGGCAGAACAAGAGCCCTTGGAGAATGCGAGGTCGTTATCGAGGCGCCCCAGCATGAGGGTGATTTCCCCGACTTCCCCCTAGACCAGGTGACCCTCTACGTAGAATTGCTAGCTGAGAGGACTAGTATCTTGGGCGCGAAGCCCTATATTAAGTGCGTGATCCCCTTCAAGAATAAGGGGGCACTTATAGGTGTCTCTCTAACCCATCCTCATAGTCAGATTTACGCGCTTCCATTTATACCGCCTAGGATAGCGAGAGAGCTTGAATCGGCCGAGAACTACTGGAGAGAGCACGGTAGAAGTATTTTTGACGATATATTGGCGAGGGAGCTCGAGGAGAGGTCTAGGGTGATCTATGAGAACGACTCATTCACGATATTCATGCCATTCTTCGTAATGTGGCCATATGAAATGCATATATATCCGAAGATCGGTGTCGCGTCTCTCCCGGAGCTCAGCCATGTGGATCAGGAGATGCTCGCAGACGCGATAAGGGTTGCTGTCAAGATCTATGAGGAGATGTTTGGCAAGGACTGCGCATATATGATGATCTTCCACCAAGCTCCATCTGATCGAGAATATCCCTACTACAGGCTCCACCTTGAATTCTACACGCCCCACTTTACGGGTGATAGGATAAAGTATGCTGCAGGGATAGAGTGGGGCGCCTGGGTCTTCACATATGATGGGGTGCCGGAGGAGAGGGCTGGAGAGCTTAGAGTCGCGGCGAGAAAGGCTCTCGAGAAGCTGGATCATTTAGGTAGAATTCTCGGCTGATTGAGCGGCTAGCCTCGAGACGAGCTTACAATAGCTACACGTGTTTGAGAGAGATGGCATCCCGCATTTCTCGCATTCCATTAGGCTGGGCTCAGGCACGGTCTTCTCGAGCCTCGGCAGAATCCTCTTCACATGAGACTTATAGAACATGTGCTTGAACCCGGGTATCTNGCGCTCGATCAATCCTATCAGCTTCTTCCTCCTAAGCATCCGTGAGCCCTCAGCGAGCGGGCATGCGACGTCTAGAAGCGGAATACCTTGGGCCATGGCATAATACGTGTTCTCCCTCTCCGTCAGCTCTATTAGTGGCTTTATCTTCGTGACAAGCTTGGGGTTATCGCTCCACGAGACCGGCCTAACCCTCACAAGATCCTCAACAGAGCCCTTAAGGTAGAATTCGAAGAGCAGCTCTACGATATCATCGAGATTATGGCCTGTCGCCAGCCTATCCGCCCCAATCTCGTAGGCTAGTCTATTCATCAGGTATCGCTTGACAGTCCCGCACGCGCCGCAGATCCTCCTGCCCAGAGGCGTGGACTTGAGGTCCAGAATCCTATAACCTTCCCTACCCAATAAATCGTGGATAACATACTCAACGCCAAGGCCCTCACAGACCCTCTTAACTATCTCTTGACACTTTTCCGAGTAACCCTCTATGCCGAGGTTTATGTGAATAGCCATAAGTTTAATGTTGGGGAATTTCTCTGGGACAAGCTTGCTCATGGCGGTTAGCAGGGCCATGCTATCCTTACCACCGGATACGGCGACGGCAACATTTCTAGCACCACGAAGCATCCCATGCTTCATTATCGTGTTGTAGATCTTCTTCTCATAATACTTGATGAAACAATCTTGGCAAAGCATTATCTTGGCATGCTCTATGGAGTAGGCGGCTTGGCCGCCGCAAAGCCTGCACGAGGCCATCTTCATCAAGAATATTGCTAGATCTCGTATTTATGATGCTTCTCGGGGATGACGGCATCTAAGCCCAGCTCGTTCCTAGCATATTCCGCTAGATCGCGGCAAGCATCAGGCTCACCATGTATCATGAAGACCTTTGTCCCGGGATTCAAGCCCCTGAGATAGGATCTAAGCTCGCTCCTGCCGGAGTGGGCGCTGAAGAGGAACTGCTTCACCCTCGCCTTAACTTCGACATCTTCTCCCTTCACAGTTATCCTGCCCTCCTCTAGAAGCCTCGCACCCGGGGTCCCCGGCACCTGGAAGCTCACGAGGAATATCCCGGAATATGGATCATCATATATCCTCTCGAGATAGTATGCTGCCGGCCCTCCCTTAAGCATCCCAGCCGGGCTTATAATCACCGCCTGGCCCTCAGCAGCCTTCTTACGCTTTTTACGATCATTCACCCTTATCACGTGTTTTGAGGCTGAGTAGAGGAGCTGGTATCCCTGAACATACTCCCTTGATTCTAGGAAGAGGTCAAGGACCTTGACAGCCATGCCATCTAAGTAAACGGACTCCTTCACACCATGGGCCTCCAAGATGCACATGATCTCCTGCGATCTAGCGACTGCGAAGGCTGGGACAAGGACCTTCCCACCGAGATCAGTAACCTCGATGACATTGTTTATAAAGTCCTTCTCGAGGTCAGTTCTCCTCGGATGCTCGGTTAACGCGTAGGTTGACTCGGTGACGATCGCATCGACGTCCCTCGGCACGTACTTGGCGCCTGATAGAAGCCTTGTCTTACGTGTTGAGTAGTCTCCTGTGTATAACAGGGTCTTGTCAGCGTTTACTAGAACTTGGACGCTGCCCGGTATATGACCAGCGTCGAGGAAGGTAATCTCAGCATCTTTCACCCTTATCGTGTCGCCGTAATTCACCCTTATCCCCCTTCTCAGGAGCTCCTCGACCTCCAAGACCTCGTAAGGGATATAGTATCCGCTTAGTTTCAAGAAGTCCCTTAGAAGTATATCGCTCAGCTTGAAGGTCATGTCCGTCGCGTAGACCTTGACCCCCCCATTCAGCATCAATAATGGCGCGGCGCCGCTATGATCCAGATGAGCATGTGTGATCACCACGGCGTCGAGTCCTTGGGCGAGATATGGCCCGGGAAGAGGGGCTCGGGCTCCGAGGGCTTAACGCCGTAATCCAGCAGTATCCTAGCATCCCTAGTCTCGACTAGAACTGCGGCTCTCCCAACCTCTCCAATCCCGCCGAGAAAACTTACCTTCATGCCTATTTCAACACGCGCCTAAGCCTTTTCCGCCTTCTCGTTACGGGCGCTCGGCCCAATTCTTAAACATTGCGGCCATCCCCGCCGCCAGCGCCGCCCACTAGCTCCTTAAGGCTCTCCAGCTCCATCACATCAACACCTAGCTCCCTCAACCTCCTAGCAAGCTCCATCTCAAACCTCTCCAATCGCCTTGTCTCCGGCTTGAGAATGTATGCCCTCTTATAGCCAGCGGCCTCAAATTGCTTGACTGCCTCCGCGAGAAGCTCATCGAGCCGCTCATCGAGCAATGCCTTGGGATAATTTGTCTGGGAGAATGGGTAGGTATATCTGAGTCCGAGGGGGATCAGGCCGTAGGGGCTGCCATAGAAGAGTATGTCGAGATTCTCGGGGAGCCTTGACGCCTTCTCCAAGGAGAGCCTCATGGTCTCGGGAAGAAGCAGGGCTTCCCCACCGCGCGCCCTCCCAGCAAGGCAGTTCTCGAGAAGCTTTTTTCTCGTAGCTCTTACAAGCGGCCTCCTCAAGCTCACCTCATCATAGAGGTTTACGCCCCTCCTTCCGGAAGTTGGGGCGCCCTCTTCCATAAGCCTCAGCAGATCCTCGTTCCGCATAATCTCTATGAATCCTTGATAAAGGCTTGGATGGCTTCTCGCCCTCTGCTCAAGCAGCTCCATGAGCCTCCCATCCCTTATCGCCTGCTTAACCCTCCTAACCTCCATGAAACAGATATAGAGGTTGTGCATCGCGAGCATCTTAATTCTCTCATCCCTTGGCAGCTGCCTGAGCTCGGCTGCGCTCATCTTAGAGCATATTGGGCAGCAGCATGGGAGGTAGTCGAGCTTCTCCACCCTTATTGTCCCAGTCTCCGTCATGTATCTATCATCCCGAGCATAGAGGATGTAGCTGGCGGAGTCGAACATATCCACGCCCAAAGCAACTATAAATGGGAAGATCATGGGGTGGCCGGCTCCAAATAGATGTAGGGGTTTCCCAAAGCCCACCGCAGACCTAGCAGCACATATCATCTGGAACAGCTTATCAAATCTATACCCCTCCATAAGGGGTGTTGGGCTTCCAAGAGCATAGAGGTCGAAGTTCATCACCTTCTCCCTGTTGGCGCAACGATGGATAAGGTCTAGGTGGATTCCGCCCTGAATTGGCGCAGCCCATAAACATCGCCTAACACCCCGCTTCCTCAGAAACTCGATGGTTATCTCGAGGTTTCTTAGGGTCTTCTCGACGGATTCCTCGGCCTTCTCCCTGCTACATAGCCCGGTCGGGATATCTAGGGGGACGGCGATGTCGCTGCCCATCTCCTCCTGAAGCTCTGCAATCTCCTCCGGGGAGGCCTCAACGCCACCATACTCCAAGACCTGATATCCGCCGCTATCAGTCATCACCACACCGTCGAAGGCCAAGATGCCATGAACTCCTCTTCTCAAGGCCTCATCCCTAAGCCTCCTCAAAATAATGTAGGCATTCGTTATGACGGCCTCAGCCCCAAGATTTTCCTTCATCCAGCCTGCTGGAATATCCTGCGTAACCGGGTTTATGACCGGGAGAAAGAGCGGCGTCTCGGCAACCCTCCCGCCGCGGGTCCTAAGCCTCCCAATCCTCCCAAGATGATCCTCGGCAACTACCTCGAACAAGGGTGCCCTCGGGCTCAAGCTATACTTGGATCTTACAAATATTCCGGGTCCGGGCAGGGGCTAGGTAAAGAGGCTGACGAACTTGAAGTTCACAGTGTCTAGGAGGCCCTTATCGGTCAGCCGCAGCTCCGGGAGCACGTCGAGCGCGAGGAGCGAGATCGTCATGAATGGTGAGACCCACTCACATCCAAGTTTTCTCCAAGTCTCATACATCTTCTCGAGCTTCTTCGCGACGACCTCAATGGGTTCAGTGGACATGAGCCCGGCTATTGGCAGCTCCACGGCTGACAATACTTCGCCATCTTTCACAGTTATTATCCCACCTCCCAGCTCGGCGAGCCTATTTACGGCCAGGGCCATATCCTCCCTATTACACCCCAGCACGATTATGTTATGGCTATCATGTGCGACCGTGGTGGCGATCGCGCCAATCCTGAAACCAAACCCCTTCACGAATCCGAGGCCTATGTTCCCTGTCCCCTTATGCCTCTCGACGACAGCGAGTTCGTAGATCCACCTGTCAGGATCCGGGAGGACGATGCCGCCCCTAACTTCGAGTCTATCCACGATGTGCCTTGTCAGGACATTTCCCTCGATTGCCTCGATTATCCTAACCTTGACCTCGCCCTTCTCAATTGGCGCCCTTATCTCGAAGTCCCACGGCTCAAGCCTTCTCTTCAGCCTCACGGATCTCGTGGCGTTCTCAGGGTATGATGGCCTCGGTAGATCTACTAGCATTCTGCCATCCTTCGCGATTAGCTTGCCATCGGCGAAGACTGCCTCAACTTTAACCTTCGAGAGGTTGCTGATCACTAGAATGTCCGCGAACCTCGCCGGCGCGATGCTCCCAATTTCCCTAGCGACCTCATAGTGCTCCGCAGGATTCAAGGTGGCCATCTGGATCGCGGTAACCGGGTCAACACCTTCCTCTATCGCTCTCCTCACGACGTGATCCATATGGCCCTGCTTGATTAGCGACTCGGGTTCCCTATCATCCGTCACGAGGCACGCGTGCCTAGAGTCTAGGCCGGCCTCCGTAATCGCCTTAACAGTCTCGGCCACATCAAGCCAAGCGGAACCCTCCCTCATGTAGGCATACATCCCGAGCCTAAGTCTCTCAATCGCGTCGCGCTTTGTCGTCAGCTCGTGGCTTGAGGTTATCCCGGCGGCCGAGTAGGCGGCAAGCTCCCTCCCAAGGAGCCGGCATCATGTCCTTCCACAAGCTTCCCGGTCCTCAGGGCTGCGGCTATCTTGGCATGCACCTCCTCATCGCCCGCGAGCACTCCTGGGTAATTCATCATCTCTCCGAGCGCTATCACGCCATTCCATGAGAGCGCCTCCTCAATCTCCCTCGGCCCGAGAACAGCCCCAGCGGTCTCGAACAATGGATTCGCCGGGACGCATGAGGGAACCGTGACGAAGACCTTAAGCGGAAGATTCTCAGCCTCTTGGAGCATCAACTTAACACCCTCTAGGCCAAGCACGTTAGCTACCTCATGCGGGTCTATGAAAACAGTAGTTGTCCCCCTCGGGAGAACGGCCCTCGCGAACTCTGTCAAGGTAACCATGCTGCTTTCCACGTGGACGTGCGCGTCGAGGAATCCGGGGACGAGATACTTCCCGCCAGCATCATATATCTTGGTGTCGGGGCCTATGCAGTGATTCGCATCGCCGATAAGAGCTATCCTATCTCCCTTAACCGCGACATCCATCCCATCGAGAACCTCCCCCGAGTTGACGTTCACAAGAACGCCATTCTTTATCACGAGATCCGCCTTAATCCGGCCGAGGGCGGCATCAACAAGAAGTCTCGTAATTTCGTGAAGCCTGCTCCTCCTGCCGAGAAAACGCGCCATAACGATCATCTATCTTCTTGATTTATATTGTTTCCTAACCCTCTCATGATGCTTGGTCTGAGCGGCTGATAAAGAGCTAAAGTCTAGTCTCTCCCGGGCCGGGAGGATATGGAAGATATGTTGGGAGATACTAAAATAAGGCTCCTGTTTCTTCTCGATGTGAAGGGGTGTAGGCTGAGTGGAGACTGATGCTGTTTTCGAGCCAGGCGCCGAGAAGATCAGGGTCCCCGGCGCGGTGTTGATCGAGGGGCTTCCGGGGGTCGGGCTGGTCGCGAAGGCGGCTGTAGCCTACCTACTAATGAAGCTCGGCGGGAGGAGGATATGCAGATTCTACTCCCCATTCTTCCCATCAGTCGGCTACATTAGGGATGGCAGGATACTTCCATACTTTGCAGACTTCTATCTTGTCGAGTCGCCGAGACCATTAATCCTGCTCTATGGTAATGCCCAGCCTTCCACATATTATGGCCAGCACGAGTTCTGCCAGCGCATAATAGAGGTTGCCGCGGATCTTGGTGTCAGATCCGTTATAACCCTTGGAGGATATGGCAAAGATCAGGTGAGCGATCCAAGGGTGATATACCTATCCTCGACGAGCGAGGAATCCGTCAAGCAGGCTCTCGAGAAAATTGATGCAGTTCCGTATGAGGGCCAGATAGTGGGCGCGGCAGGCCTCCTTATACTAATGGCCGGGGAGCTCGGCATGGAGAACCTCTCCCTCCTGATCGAGGCCGGGGACATGATCCCTGATTACTTAGCGACTAGGAGGGGTGTTGAGGCGCTGGCCAAGCTACTTGACCTAGACATAGAGATCGGCGACATCTACGACTTCTCCATTGCCTATGAGGGGGCTGTTAAGACGCTTGAGGGCTAACGTGGGTGGAGCATATGAGCAAGGCCACAGTAAAATCACATGGAATATACCTTGAGACGTTCTTCGGGACGGCTGAGGTCGGCTTATTCTCAGTAGTGACGGAGAGGATCTGCCTAGTCCCGCCGCAGCTCAAGCCAAGGCAGAAGAAGCTGATAAGGGATGTGCTCGAGGTTGAGGTTATCCCGACGACGATCGCCGGCTCAATACTGTTATCTGCCTTCGCGACTGGTAATAGCAACGGTCTCATCCTATCAAACCTAATCTTGGAGGAGGAGCTCGACGTAATTAAGAAGCATGTCGTCGACATGAATCTCGCCGTGGTTGAGGGGAGATATACGGCGATAGGGAACCTCGTTCTGGCGAATGATAAGGCGGCGCTCGTGAGCGATATTCTTCCAAGGAGTGCGATGAAGGCGATAAAGGATGCTCTAGGTGTCGAGGTCGTGGCCGGGAGGATCGCGGATAGGAGCTACGTCGGCTCGCTCGCAGTCATAACGAACACCGGCGGCCTAGTCTTTGTCGAGGCATCAGAAGAAGAGGAGAAAATGCTCTCAGAGCTGTTTAAGGTCGAGGTGGTGCCGGGGACCGTGAATAATGGCGTGAAGTTCGTTAGAAGCGGGATACTCGCTAACAGCAAGGGCGCTATCGTGGGTTCGNTAACCACAGGCCCAGAACTCATGACNATATCTAGAGCCCTCGGGGTCTAAAACAGCCATCTAAGAGGAGCTAGAAGTATATCTGGACATGCGGGATATTTCCAACCCTGATAACAGCCCCCTCCGGGACAACACCCTTCTCCACCATGTAGGATACCGCCGTCTCGCCCAGCAAGTTAAGGATCTTCGCCTGAATTATGTACTTGTCGAGATCATCCCGCGCGATTAAAGCGCCGCCGTAGAATGCTTCNCTCACCTCCACCGTGAAGCCCTCGCTCACCTCAATCTTCTTCCCAAGAAGCTCCTCATCGCAAACGGCGACCACAGTCTCACCGGTCTTCGAGTGATGAACCTTGACCCATACCCTATCCGACGGCATCCCTCTCTGCATCA
>JGI24721J44947_10006993_pt1 | contig 15027 bp, 15 predicted proteins | sample YelNatPaOPGAMG01_FD_44947 | JGI IMG/M metagenome (IMG submission 44947)
TTTAAACTTGACACCATTTTAAATTTATTTTAAAATTTTATTTAAAGGCAAAAAATAAATTAAAAAAATGATGGGAGGTATTGAAAAAGGACCCCAATTTGGCACACCAATAGAAAAAAAAGAAGAAAAAGAAACCGAAAAAAATTATGAAAAATATGAATGCATAAAAACCTTAGAGGGTCATAAAAATGCTATTTGTTCAGTTTTTGTATCTTATAATGATAAANANATTATTTCTGGTTCACATGATGATACTATTAAAATTTGGAANAAAAAAACAGGAAAATGTATAAAAACGTTAANAGGCCATGAATATTCTGTCCTCTCGGTTATTGAATCTCGTGATGGTAAAAACATCGTTTCCGGTTCATTTGATAAAACTATTAAAATCTGGAACAAAGAAACGGGAGAGTGTATAAAAACCTTAATAGGTCATGCTTTTTGGGTTAACTCCGTCTTTGAATCTCATGATGGTAAACAGATTATTTCTGGATCAGCTGACAATACCATTAAAATTTGGGACAAAAAAACAGGAGAATGTATAAAAACGTTAAGGGGACATGAAAATTTTGTTTCTTCGGTTTTCGAATCTCACGATGGCAAACACATTATTTCTGGGTCGTGGGACAATACCATTAAAATTTGGAACAAAGAAAGTGGAGAGTGCATAAAAACGTTAAAGGGTCATATAAATTTTATTAAATCAGTCATTGAATCTNACGATGGCAAATACATTATTTCTGCTTCCGGAGATAGAACCATTAGAATTTGGGATAANGAAACAGGAAAATGTATAAAAATTTTAGAAGGCCATGCAGATGATGTTAACTCGGTTTTTGAATCTCGTGATGGCAAATACATTATTTCTGGGTCAAAGGATAAAACCATTAAAATTTGGGACAAANAAACANGAAAATGTATAAAAACGTTAAGAGGTCACGAAAATNATGTTACCTCAGTTTTTGAATCTCATGATGGCAAAAATATCATTTCTGGTTCANATGACAANACTATTAAAATTTGGGGAGAAAAAGAAGNATAAATTAAATTATTTTTCATGCCAGAAAAATTTGAGAAATTCAGAGCAAGAGAAAAAATAGAAACGATAAAATCAACTTCCCCTGAAAAGAAAAAACCAATAAATGNAGAAATAAACGAGAAAGAAGAAAAAAGAAAAAAAATTGAGAAAAATTATGAAAAATATGAATGCATAAGAACCTTAGAAGGTCACAAAGATTCTGTTAGTTCAGTTATTGTATCTCGCGATGAAAAACACATTATTTCTGGCTCGTATGATGGAACCATTANAATTTGGGATAAAAAAACNGGAGAATGTATAAAAACCTTGAAGGGACATACCTTTTGGGTTAAATCAGTTTTTGAATCTCAAGAGAACAAATGCATTATTTCTGGCTCGTATGATGGAACCATCAAAATCTGGGATAAAGAAACAGGAAAATGTATAAAAACGTTAAGGGGGCATAAAGATTTTATTAATTCAGTTATTGAATCTCATAATGGAAAATATATTATTTCTGGTTCGTGGGACAAAACTATTAAAATTTGGGACAAAGAAACGGGAGAATGCATAAAAACACTAAAGGGTCACGAAGGTTCTGTTAACTCAATCGTTGAATCCCTTAATGNAAAACACATTATTTCTGGCTCGTATGATGGAACCATTAAAATTTGGGATAAANAAACNGGAGAATGTATAAAAATGCTAAAGGGTCATAAAGGTTCTGTTAACTCGGTCATTGAATCACGCAATGGCAAACAGATTATTTCTGGTTCAGAAGAGGGGACTATTAAAATCTGGGATAAAGAAACAGGAGAATGTATAAAAACGTTAAGGGNNCANAAANATTCTGTTAATTCAGTGGATGAATCTCGGGATGGAAAAAGCATTATTTCTGCGTCAGATGATGGAACCATTAAAATTTGGGACAAAGAAACGGGAGAATGTATAAAAAGTTTAGAAGGACACAGTAGTTATGTTCTCTCAGCCATTGAATCTTACGATGGTAAGTGCATCATTTCTGGTTCACATGACAANACTATTAAAATTTGGGGAGAAAAAGAAGGATAAAATTTTGTATCAATTTGAAAACTTTATTAATTGTCTTAAATTTTGTAAAATCAAAAAATGAAAAAGGGGTACAAAGCAGAATGGGAGGTAAAAAAAATTCTTTTTGAAAAATACCCACCAGGATCAATTTTAAAAGTAGCCATTGGAGGAACGGTAGATTTTTGTGTATTAGGAAAAAGGGGAAAGATTAAAAAATTTGTTGAAGTCAAAAAAACGAATAAAAAAAATTGGTATCCTGGAAATCATGATTTTTCTCAATTTCAAAGATTACTCGCTCTCCATAAACAGTTTAAGATTCCAATTGAATATTGGATAAAAATAAAGGGAAAATGGAAAATTTTTGATATTCAAGAAATGAGAAGGTTTTTCAACAAAAATGAAACTATCTGACTTAAAAAATAAAATTCGCTCAATTCCAGATTTTCCTAAAAAAGGAGTAGTTTTTAGAGATATCACACCAGTACTCCAAGATAAAAAAGCTTTTCGATTTTTAATTAATGAATTAGTAAAACCTTATAAAAACAAAAAGATTGATAANGTTGTNGGAATAGATGCAAGAGGNTTTCTTTTGGCATCTCCGATTGCTTTCAAACTTGGTGCGGGTCTTTGTATTGTTAGAAAAAGAGGAAAATTGCCTTACGAAACGGTAGCTCAAAAATATTCTTTAGAATATGGGGAAGAAACGATTGAAATGCACAAAGATAGCATTTTGCCAGGAGAAAGAATTTTAATTGTGGATGATGTTATTGCTACAGGAGGAACTTTAAAAGCGTGCGCAAATTTGGTTGAGAAGTTAGGTGGAAAAATAGTTGGAATAGTGGTTTTTGTTGAACTCAAAGACCTTAAAGGTCGTGAAAAAGTTAAAAAGTATCGATTATACTCTTTAATAAAATTTTGATGGAAAAGGTTAAAATTGGAATCATAGGAGGCTCAGGGTTTTATCATTTTCTGAAGGGAAAGGAAGTAAAAATAATCACGCCTTTTGGAGCGCCGAGTGATAAAATTTTGATTTCAGAATTCAAAGGGAAAAAAATTGCTTTTTTACCTCGCCACGGGAAAAAACATCAATTTCCTCCTCATAAAATTCCTTTTTTAGCTAATATTTATGCACTCTTTAAGTTGGGAGTAGAAAGAATAATCGCCCCTTGCGCTGTTGGATCTTTAAAAGCAAAGATAAAAAGAGGAGATTTTGTCTTTGCCAGTGATTTTTTTGATTTTACAAAACAAAGAAAAAATACTTTCTATGACGGAAAATTTGGAAAAATTTCAAAAAACATCTTCCATTTATCTCCAGTGGAAACTTTTTGTCCTGAACTTAGAAAAATTGCGATTGAATGCTGCCAAAAATTAAAAATTCCATTTCACAAACAAGGAAGAGTGGTAGTAATTGAAGGACCAAGATTTTCAACCGTAGCTGAATCTTTGTTTTTTCAAAAAATTGGAGATTTGGTTAATATGACCTTAATACCAGAAGCGATTTTAGCAAGAGAACTGGGAATGTGTTATTTAAACATTTCGGTTGTCACTGATTATGATGTGGGTTTGAAGGGAAGAAAAGATATAAAACCTGTAACCGTAAAGAAAGTATTAGAAACCTTCTCGAAAAATATTGAAAAATTGAAAAAATTAATTTTAGAAATCATCCCTCAAATTCCTCTTGACAAAAATTGTAATTGTTCTCAAACTCTAAAAGATGCCAAAGTCAATTAATTTCGCAATTCTATTTTCAAAGGAAATTAACGAATACGATTTTGGCGAAAATCATCCGTTTCACGGGAGAAGGGGAGAGAATTTTTTAAAATTTTTTAAAGAAAAGATAAAAATTGATTTTCCAGTTTTGAAAGCAAAAAAAGCAACCAACGAGGATTTACTTTTAATTTGTGAAAAAGAATACGTTGAGTTTACGAAAAAATATTTTGAGGCAAAAAGTAGGGGAGAGGACTTTGATGGAAAATTTTTTCTCTATCATTCTTTAGATAATTTGCCCATCGGAAAACCTAGAAAAATTGAAAAAGCAGCAAGATACATAATAGGGCAGGTAAAATTGGCTGCAGATTTGATAATTAAAAGAAAATTTAAAAAAGTAATTTCTATTGGAGGAGGATTTCATCATGCAAAGAGAAATTTCGGCGAGGGATTTTGCATTTATAATGATGTTGCATTTTGTGCAAAATATTTAATCGAAAAGTACAATTTAAAAAAAATTTTAATTTTAGACACAGATGCTCACGCTGGAAACGGAACCTTAGAATATTTTTACGANGACCCAAAAGTTTTATTTATCGATATCCATCAAGATCCAAGAACTCTTTATCCTGGAACGGGGTTTGTTGAACAAAAAGGGTCGGAAAAGGGTAAGGGTTTAAAAATTAACATTCCTTTGCCTCCTTTTTCGGGTAATGTTTCTTATAAAATGGTTTTTGAAGAAATTATTGAACCAGTTGTTAAAGAATTTAAACCCCAAATAATCATCAGAAACGGAGGTTCTGACCCTTATTTTTCAGATCCTCTGACGAATTTGAATTTAACAATAGAGGGTTTTAAAATGATAGGAGAGAAAGTGAGAAGGTTGGCTCGAATTTGTGAGGGGAAAGAAATTGATTTAATTGCTTCGGGTTACAATCTCGATGTTTTAAATTCTTGCTGGAGTGCCCTCCTTTCTGGAGTTTTAGGTATAAAGATTGAATTAAAAGACCCTTTACCCTTACCTAAAATTGAAGAACCTTTAAAAGAGGTTCAAGGATTGATTCAAAAAATTAAAAAAGAATTTAAGCCTTTTTGGAAATCTTTAGATAAAACTTGACTTTATTTTTGGGAGAGATAAAATATATTTGATGTCGCATAATATACCTTAAGCGACATAAATTTATGTCATTTCAAAAAAAAGAAGAAAATTTAGAAAAAAAAATTGAACTTAGCGAAATAAAACCTGTAAAAGAATACTTAAATGATTTTTTAGATTGGTTAGAAATAGAAAAAGGACTTTCAAACCAAACTCAAGAAAATTATGAAAGATTTCTGAAACCTTTCTTTAAATGGTTAGAAATAAAAAAACTTGAAAATTTAATGCCAAACGAAATTACTCCCCAACTAATTTTTGATTATCGTCTTTTTTTATCCCGTCAATATTGGGTAAAAAATAAAAAAAATTTAAAAAAATCAACTCAAAATTATTATTTGATTGCTTTAAGACAATTTTTAAGATTTCTTTCAGAAAAAGAAATTCCATCTTTGTCTCCAGAAAAAGTAAAACTTTTAAAAGACGAAAAAGAACGAAAAATAAATTTTCTCACTTTAGAACAAATTGAAAAACTTTTAGAAACTCCCGACACTTCAAAATTAATCGGGAAAAGAGATAGGGCGATTTTAGAAACTTTTTTTTCAACGGGAATGAGGGTTGGGGAAATTGTAAATTTGGATAAAAATCAAATTAAAATCGGTCCTGAAACAAAAACTTTAGAAATTTCCATTGTTGGAAAAGGGCAAAGAACAAGAACGGTTTATTTTTCAGAAAGAGCCATTTTTTGGTTAAAAGAATATTTGAAAGAAAGAACAGATAAAGAAAAAGCTCTTTTTGTCTCATTTAAAGGAAAAAAAGTTTTGGGAAGATTGTCAAAAAGATCTTTTGAAAGGCTGGTAAAAAAATATGCCCTTTTGGCCGGACTTCCTCTTAACGTAGTTTGTCACACTTTAAGACACTCTTTTGCTACTGATTTATTACAAAAAGGAGTAGATTTAAGAATAGTTCAAGAATTTTTAGGCCATAAAAACATTTCCACTACTCAAATTTATACTCACTTGACTCGGCCCTATTTGAAAAAAATTCATGAACAATATCACGGATTAGAAAAAAATCACCATCAACAAAATAGTGATCAGAAAGAAAAAAAGGAAGATAAAAACCAAGAGAATAAACCAGTTTCTTAATAATTTTTGAAACAAAAATTTGTTTTTTGAAAAATTTTTCTGCCTTTTTTTTATAAACAAAAAAATTAGGGAAAGATTCTAATAAAATTTTGGCTCCCCAAAGTCCCCAAATTATACCTCCGCCAGACCAAGGTTTTATCATTCCCCCTGATTCTCCGCAAAGAGTAATTTTTTCGTTCTTTGGAAGCCAAAAATCATTAATCAAAATTGGAGCAGATTTAATTTGAGAAAAATTTTTTAAACCTCTTTCTTCCAAAAAATCATCTAAAATTTTTTTTGCTCTCTCCCCTACCTCCAAAATTCCATATTCTGTGTTTTTCCCTCTTGGAATTTTCCATAAAAACCCTTTTTTTGTTGGAAAAACTTCTGTAGAATTTGAAGAATCTGTTTTATTAAAAATTGTTAAAATTCCCAAAAAAGGAGAGGGGGGGTTTTTGCCCAAATACTTTCTTACTATAGAATTTGCTCCATCTGTTCCTATTATCCTTTCAAAATCTTTTTCCATTTCTTTTAAATTTTCCTCTTTTATTTCCTTTTTTAAAAAAATTTTTACTTTTTTTTCTTTTAAAACTTCTTCGAAAAGTTTTTCTTCTATTTTTTTTCTGTTAAAAACGAAAAATCTTTTTTTGAATTTGAGTTTAATTTCTTTTTTTGGAAAAAAAATTTTGCAAAATTTAATTTCATTTTCGACAAAATCTTTTGTGAAAGGTAAAAACTCAAAAATTCTTTCAGAATACAAAGCTGAACAGGCTTTCTCGCCTAAAATTTCTTTTTTTTCAAACAAAAAAACTTCGTGTCCTTTTTGAGACAAAGATTTTGCCAAATACAAGCCGCAAATTCCGCTTCCAACAATTGCTATTCTCATTTCTTTTCGTTTTCTATTGATTTCTTTATAAACCCCAAAAATAAAGGATGAGGAGTTAAAGGTCTTGATTTGAACTCAGGATGAAACTGAGAAGCAATAAAAAATGGATGGTCTTTTAGTTCGATTATTTCCATTAAATTTTTTTCAGGATTAATACCAGAAAAAATCATTCCGTGCTTTTCAAAAATTTTTCTAAACTTATTATTGAATTCGTAACGATGTCGATGTCTTTCAAAAATGATTTCCTTTTTGTAAAGAGAAAAGGTTAAAGTTTTCTTTTTAATTTTACATCTTTGTTCCCCCAATCTCATTGTACCTCCAAACTCTTTTTCTTTTAAAAGTTTTCCTTGCTCTTTTATCAAAGAAATTACTGGAAATTTGGTTTTTAAATCAAACTCTGTAGAATGAGCACCCTCTAGGGCGCAAACATTCCTTGCAAATTCAACGCAGGCCAATTGCATCCCAAGACAAAGACCCAAAAAAGGGATTTTATTTCTTCTGCAAAATTCAATAGCCAAAATTTTCCCTTCCACGCCTCTTTGACCAAAACCCCCAGGAACGATAATTCCAGAATAATTCAAAAGTTCTTTTAAACTCTCTCTATTCTTTTCATAATTGCCAGCATCCAACCAGTCAATTTTTGGTTTTCTTTTGTAATACCAGCATGCATGTTTTATGGCTTCGATAACAGAAATGTAAGAATCCATNAAAACAAATTTNCCCGTTTTAAAATATTTCCCCACAATTCCAATTTTTAATTCTTCTTTGCTTTCCTCAATCTTTTTACATAAATTTTCCCATTCTTTTAAGTTTTTCTTTTTTGGTTTTAAACCAAATTCTTTTAAAACTTTTTCTGCAAATTTTTCTTTTTCAAAATTCAAAGGAATTTTATAAATATATTCTACATCTGGAGCTGAAATTATGTTTTCTTTTTTTAGGTTACAAAACAAAGCGAGTTTGTGTTTTCGTGGTTCATCCAGAGAAACCTTTGCTCTGGCTACAATAAAATCTGGTTGAATTCCCGCTTCATTAAGAAGGCGGGTNGCGGTTTGGGTGGGCTTTGTTTTCATTTCTCCNATCATCTCAGGAACGGGCAAATAAGAAACTAAAATAAAAATTACTCTCTTTTTGTATTTCAATTTCATTTGTCTTGCGGCTTCCAAAAAAAGAGCGTTTTGATACTCTCCAATCGTTCCCCCAATTTCCACTAAAACAAAATCTGATTTTTTTCCCAAATTTTCAATTCTTGAAATAATTTCATCTGTACAATGAGGAATTACCTCGACGCACTTTCCTCCATATTCTAGCGCTCTTTCTTTTTGAATTACCGAGAGAAAAACTTTTCCTAAAGTGAGATAATTTTTTTTTGTTAAATCTTGATGTAAAAATCTTTCATAAATTCCAATGTCTTGGTCTGTTTCTATTCCATCTTTTGTTACAAAAACTTCGCCGTGTTCTATCGGATTCATCGTCCCGGCGTCAACGTTAACATAAGGGTCAATTTTCATTGATTCAACTTTGTATCCTTTGGATTTCAACAAAGCTCCCAAAGAAGCCGAAGTTGTCCCCTTCCCTATTCCAGACATCACTCCTCCTCCAATAAAAATAAAATTTGCCATAAAATTTTTTAAGGANTTTTTAATATTTCTATTGCCTTTTTTAAAGGTAAATCTTCTTNCTCGGTTTCTTTTACTTCAATGTCAGGACTCACTCCAATGTCTGAAATTTGGTTTCCTTTTGGAGTTAACCATTTTGCTACGGTAATTTTCAAAAAAGAACCATCGTTCAATCTTTCCATTTTTTGTACTGAACCCTTGCCAAAACTTTTCTCTCCGATCAAAATGGTACCTAAATTTTCTCTCAAAGCTGAAGCTAAAATTTCAGAAGCCGANGCTGAACCTCCATTGATTAGGACTACAATTTTGGCATCTTTTAAAATTGCGGGGCCAAAAGATTTATGCTCTATTTTCTTTCCATTTCCATAATCTTCAATCACTACTACTTTCCCTCTTTCTAAAAAGTATCCTGCAACATTTACTGCCACATCCAAAATTCCTCCAGGATTGTTTCTTAAATCAATTATTAATTTTTTATCTTTCTCTTTTGAAATTTCGAAAACCACATCCCTGATNTCATCAAGTAGTTTTTCTGAAAATTGATAAATTTTAACATAAAAAATTCCATCTTTTTTTTCAAAATTTAAAGAAGGAATTTCGATTATATCTCTTGTCAATTCAATTTCTTTTGGTTCTTTCCACCCTTCCCTAAAAATAGTCAATTTTACTTTTGTTCCTCTTTTCCCCCGAATTCGCATTGCGGCTTCTTCAACGCTCATATCTGTGGTATCTTTGTCATCAATTTTTAAAATAAGATCTTCAGCTTTAATGCCTGCTCTTTGAGCAGGAGTTCCTTCCAAGGGCGCGATTACCTGAAGTTTTCCTTTTTTAATTCCAATTTCCATTCCCACTCCTTCAAAATATCCNCTTACATCTTCTTCAAAAATTTTTGCCTGATTTGGGTCAAAAAAATTAGTGTAGGGATCTTCAGAAGATTTAGCCATCCCAGAAATAGCACCGTAAAGAATTTTTTGAGGATCAATTTTTGTTTTATCGTAAAAATTTTCTTTTAATTTATGATAAGCTTCCCAAAAAAGAGAAAAATCAATCTCTTCGGGTTTACAAACTTTACATTCTTTTTTTTGATATCCAACAAAAAACCCAATTCCAAAACTTCCCGCAAAAAACCCTAAAATTAAAAAAGAAATTAAAATTTTTTTAAATTTCATCATTTTTTAGATTTTATAAATTTTAACAAAATTTTAAATATTTTCCAAAAAATTTTTTAAATTAAAATTAACCCGACCTTCAAACAAGACTACGTTTTCTTTTTCTTTCAAGGGTTTTAATTTTTCTGAAATTTCCTTTTGATTCTCAACAAAAAAAATCTCGAATTTTTCTTTTCTTAATTTTAATGCTTCTTTTAAAGCTGATTTTTTTATTTGCTCAAAAAAGTCTCTTGTAGTAACAATCGCAAAATCGCAAATTTCACCAATTTTTTTTCCAATTTTTTCATGAATTTCTTTCGATTTTTCTCCCAATTCAATTAAGCAAGGCATCACGATTGCTTTTTTCCCTTTCCAAAGCTTTAAATGTTCCAAATGTGAAAGAACGCTTTCTGGATTTGCAGAATAAGTGCTATCTATAATATCTAAACCCTCTTTTGTTTTTATTAACTTTACCCCCCCTTGCTCCATCGAAATTTTTTGACANGCTTTCTCAATCTCTTTTGGTTCCATTCCCATTTCTTTTGCGCAAAGAATGGCTAACAAAAGATTTTGAATGTTTTGAGCTCCTACCAAGTTTGTTTCAATTTTCATTTTTTCATTCGTTTTAAAACAAACTTCAAAAGAAATTCTATCTTTGAAAACTTTAATGTTTTGCGCAAAAGCATCGAAATCTCTTTTTTCTATTCCTACAATTTTTTTTCTTTTTTGAGTAGTAAAATAAATTTCTCTTAAAATTTCATTCTCACCGTTAAAAATCAAAAAACCATCTTCTGGAATGCTTTCAATTAATTCTTTGCCTCCTTCGGCCGAAATTAAATTTTCAAAAGATCCAAAAAGAGCTAAATGTTGAAAAGTAACCCCAGTTATAATTCCAATTTGGGGTTTGGAAATTTGGCACAAAAGCTTTATTCTATCTTTGTTATAAGATCCCATCTCGCAAACAAAAATTTGATGTTTTTTATTTAATTCCTTCAAAATTGTGTTTGAAATTGCCATTTCAGAGTTTTGATGTTCTTTTGTTTTTAAAACATTAAATTTTTGAGACAAAATAGTGCTCAAAAATTCTTTTGTAGAGGTTTTTCCGTATGATCCTACAATCGCAATTACTAAAAGAGCTTCAAATTTTTTTCGCTTTCTTTTTGCTTTCTCAATGATTATTTTCTTTAAAATAGCAGTTGGAATTTGAAAAATTAATACTAAAGCAGAAATCGGTCCAAAACTTAAAATATCAAAAAGAACAAGGAAAAAGAAAAAATTAAAATTGAACTGGAAAGTGGAGAAAAAATAAAAAACTAAAAAAAACAAATTAGAAAATAAAAGGAAAATTGTTTTTAGAGTGAATTTTGGCAAAAGTGCTCTTTTAAAAATAAAATCTAAAAAAATTTTCGCTGATTCGAAAAAGTAAAAGATTAAAAAAACAAAAAAAANAAAGTAAAAATTTTTTGTAAAAATGAAAAACAAAAATAATAAAACTTTTGAAATAAAAAATTTGTTTAAAAAAATTCTCTTTCCTTTTTCAGTCCTGAAATGGTCTAAAAACCTTCCAACATGATATTCTTTCAGTTGCCAAAGATAAAGCCAAAAAAGTATTGATTTAATTTGACGCAAAAACCAAAAAAGAGAAAAGAAAATTAAAAAAATTTTAAAAATCATTCTTTTTTAAAACTTCAATCAATTTTTGGGAAAGTTCTTCTGGAATTTCCAAATGAGGCGAGTGACGAACGTTTGGAAAAATTATCANCTCTGAGTTTTTAATTTTTTCTTTNAAAATCTTCCCGTACTTTAACGGTACAATGTTGTCTNTTTCTCCCCAAACAATGAACGTTTTTGTTTTTATTTTCTCTAACACCGGCAACAAATCCTCACAAATTACTCTCTTCATCGTTTCTTTCATTTCTTTTTTTGCCTTTCCATAATCTCTATCCCTAAAAAAACGGTAGAATAAATTCCTAGCTTTATCTTTGAACCTCCTTAAAAAACTTTTTGCAAAAATAGCATTTCCCAACAAAGCCAAATAAAAAATTAAAGTTTCTTTTGGCCCCCATTTTTGTTTAATTCCTGCAGAATCTANCAAAATTAAAGCTTTTATTTTTTCTGGAAAATTTAAAGAAAATTTTATCGCCACTCTTCCACCAAAAGAGTGCCCTAATAAAAAAAACTTATCAATTTTTAAATTTTCCAAAAATACTTTTAACCAGTCTACAAAATTTTGAAGCGTCCAAGGTATTGGCGGTGTTTTGCTTTTTCCAAAACCAGGAATATCAGGAACTATTAATTTGATCTTTTTTTTCTCTAAAATTTCAATTACATTTTTCCAAGAATCAGAAGAACCCCCCCAACCATGCAAAATTAAGAGNGGGGTACCTTCCCCTGCTATTTTGTAGTTAGTTTCAATACCCAAAACCTGGAGTTTTCTTTCTTCAATCATTTTTAATTTCTTTTTATTTCTTTGAAAGATAGATATTTTTGTAAAACTTTTGGAATTTCAACAGAACCGTCTTCTTTTTGATAATTTTCCAAGATTGCTAAAATTGTTCTTTGAATAGCTGCTGCAGTTCCATTGACTGTATGAACAAAGTGAAGTTTTCTTGTTTTTTGATCTCGATAACGAATGTTCAACCTTCTTGCTTGAAAATCAGTACAATTTGAGGTTGAATGAGTTTCTCGATATCGGTTTTGAGAAGGAATCCACGCTTCAATATCATATTGAGCTGCTGTCGGGAAAGCCATATCTCCCGCACAAACTTTTATCACTCTGTAAGGAATTTTTAAGGCCTGCATTATTTTTTCTTCAATTTCCAAGAAAAATTGATGTTCCTTTTGAGATTGTTCGGGCAAGCAAAAACTAAACATTTCTAATTTATCAAACTGATGTACTCTTAAAATTCCTCTCACGTCTTTCCCCCAAGATCCTGCCTCTCTCCTAAAACAAGAAGAAAACCCTAAATACCTCTTGGGCAAATCTTTTTCTTCAAAAACTTCGTTGGCATGCATTGGTCCTAAAATTTGCTCTGCGGTACCAATCAAAATTAAATTATCTTTCTCTATGAAATAAAAATCTTCTCTCCCCTTCTCCAAATATCCCATTCCCCAGAATAATTCTGGTTTAATTAAAAAAGGTGGAATCACAAACTCAAAACCTTCCTTAAGCAATAAATCTAAAACAAAATTTATCAAAGCAATTTCCAAAAGAGCTCCTTCTTTTTTTAAAAAACTAAAGCGAGAACCAGATGTCTTTGCTGCTCTTTTTGTATCTATAATGTCCAAATTTTCTCCAATTTCCAAATGATCTTTTACTGGAAAATCAAATTTTTTTGGTTTCCCCCAAACTTTCGAAACTACGTTTTGGCTTTCATCTTTCCCTTCTGGAACTCCTTCCAATGGCAAATTTGGAATTTGAAACAAAATTTCAAAAAACTCTTTTTCTATTTCTTTATATTTTTCTTCTAACNTTTCCTCTCTTTCTGAATGTTTTTTCATCTCTAAAATTAACCCTTCTTTTTCTTCGCCTACCTTTTTACCTATTTCTTTTGAAAGCCGATTTTTTTCTCTCCTTACTTCTTGAAGTTCTTTTAAAATGTTTCTTCTTTGTCCATCCAAATCAAAAAGCTTTTCAAAATCAATTTTAACGTTCTTCTTCTCGCAGCCATTTTTCACTTTTTCTAAATTTTCTTTAATGTAATTTATGTCCAACATAGATTTTTTATTTTATTAAATACTCATGAATAAATCAAGCATTTTATAAATTAAGTTAAAGCTCGCTCCCATACAGTAAAAAACCATAGCAAAATAATGTATGAGAAATCTTGAATGAAAAATAAATTATTTTAAACGAGGTTTTATTTTTCTTGTTAAAATGATTATCAAAACAAAGGCTGAAAAAATCAAAAAGAGAAAAACTTTAGGGTTTAAAATGGTTTCTTTCAAACTCGCAAAAAGCAAAGAAGGAAAATTTTGAGTTTGAATTTTGTGTTCTACTTTTTTCTCTTTTTCTCTTGTTTCTTTTTCTTTTAATACCATTTCTCCTTCTCCTTTCTCTTTTTCTTTCTCTTTTTCTCTTTTTTCAACATTTAAAGTCTTTGTTATCTTTTGAGTTTCTTTTTCTTTTGGTTTTTCGAGTTTCTCTTTTGAAGTAATTTCTTTTTCTTTTGGTTCATTTTCTGTTTTTGTTTTTTCTTTTTCAATCTCTATTGTTTCTTTCGTTTCTTTTTTCTCGTAAAATGTAACTTTTCCACCACTCAAAGATTGAGAGGGTAAAATTTTTAAGGTAAAAGTTGAAAAAGAATCATCCATTCCGTCTGAAACCTTCAAGGTAATTAAATACTCTCCAGGATTTTCAAAAGAATGAAAAACTTTTTCACCTTGAGTTGATATTTTGTCTCCAAAATCCCAAAAAAACGATAAAGGGTCTCCGTTTTTATCAAAAGACCCTGAACCATCGAATAAAATATTTTCTCCAACAAATCCTTCAAAGGGAGCTGAAATTTTAGCTTCAGGAGAAAAATTTACTCCCGCTCCCCCACTTTCAAATCCCAAAATGGCAAAATATTCTTTTCCTTCTTGTTCTGTTGTTGTCAAGGTCATTTCATAAGTTTGTCCATTAACATCGCAAGTGCTCGTTACCGTTTCTCCCAAAATCAAATCAATTCTGCATTCACATTTTGGATTTATCCCTTCCATACTCTTTGCCAAAGGACAAACATAAACTTTTCCTTGATTATAAGGAATCTGAGCCAAAACAAAACCTGAAAAAATTAATCCAAAAAAGACCATACCGCATTTTTTTAAAACTGTAATTTTTGATTTTTTTGTTTTGGTATTTTTAGATTTCATGAATTTTTTTATTACATCCCCCTGGCTAAGCCAAATAAAAGCCAGGCAATGAATAAAGAAAAAATCAAATTAATTGAATTGAGAATAATGGAAAAAATAGCAAGTTTTCGCTGAGGGAAATTGAGAAATTTAATACTCAAAAAAATTCCGAGAAGAGAAAGCGGAAAGAAAATTAGGAACGCGCCTTCTATAATAATTCCTATAAGAAATTCCAAGAAAGGAGGTAATCGTTCCGAGTAATAATAGATACTATTTGCTATTTTTTCCCAGATTGTATAAGCAGGTTCTTTTCCTCCCAATCCTCCTGCTAATACCGAGTAAATAAAATTTAATAATATCGAAGAAATTCCAACTATCCCTATAATAAGAGATAAATAAAACCGAAAATAAGAAATTTTATTTTTCATTTTTTGGCACGAACAATATTTTCGACCTTTCAATTTCATTTGGCCAATTTTCCATGTAAAGAATTGTCTTTTGTTTTTCAAAATCAGCATCTGTTATTAAACTGGTTAAATCTAAATCTTC
>JGI24721J44947_10007008_pt1 | contig 15003 bp, 13 predicted proteins | sample YelNatPaOPGAMG01_FD_44947 | JGI IMG/M metagenome (IMG submission 44947)
CGCTCGTCGCCGACAGTGTCGACGGAGTACGCCAGCAGGTTGCCGTCCAGGCTGACCATGGCAGCGCCCAACGCGAAGAACTCGTGGCCCTGCGCCTCGGCGTTCGAGTCGAGCAGGATCTGCTCACCGGGCACTTCGGTGTTCTCGTCCAGNGTGTTCTCGTCCAGGGACGGGGGGGTCCAGTCGTCGGGGCCGGCGACCGGGCAACGGCACTGGACGCGGTACTGCTTGCCCTCGAACGTCCGCGAGTAGTACCACCAATCGCCCTGCCGCGTGGGCACCGACAGGTCGGTTTCCTTGGTGCGCGCCTTGATTTCGTCGAAGATCTGCCGGCGCAGCGGTTCGAGGTGCTCCGTCATCGCATCGACATAGTCGTTCTCGGCNTCGAGGTGGGCGATGACTTCCGGGTCGGCCTTGTCGCGCAGCCATTCGTAGGGGTCGACGAAGACGTCCCCGTGGTGCTCGCGCCGGGTCTCCACCCGCTTGGCCACCGGGGGCCCGAGCCGGTCGCGGGACGTCTCGGTCATGCGCCCGGCCCGATCCAGTCACCGAAGCTCAAACCGGAAATCCGTTCGTAGGCATTGATGTAACGGTCGCGGGTGGCCGCGATGATGTCGTCGGGCAGCGGTGGCGGGGGTTGCGAGCCGTGCCGGTCCCAGCCGGACCCGGGACCGGTGAGCCAGTTGCGGACGAACTGCTTGTCGAAGCTGGTCTGCACCACCCCGGCGCGGTAGTCCCCGGCCGGCCAGTACCGCGAGGAATCGGGGGTGAAGATCTCGTCGGCCAGCAGCAGGTTGCCGTCGCGGTCGGTGCCGAACTCGAACTTGGTGTCGGCGACGATGATGCCCTTCGTCAGCGCGTGTTCGGAGGCCTGGAGGTAGATCTGCAGGGTCCGGTCGCGCAGTTGCTCGGCGCGCGCCTCGCCCACCAGGTCGACCACCCGGGAGAACGAGATGTTCTCGTCGTGATCCCCCAGTGCGGCTTTGGTCGCGGGGGTGAACAGCGGTGCGGCGAACTTGCTGGCCTCGACCAGGCCGGGCGGCAACGCGATGCCGCACACCGTCCCGCTCGCCTGGTAGTCCAGCAAGCCCGACCCGGTCAGGTAACCGCGGGCCACACATTCGACCGGCAGCATCTGCAGCTCGCGCACCACCAGCGCGCGGCCCAGCACCTCGTCGGGGATGCGCGGGTCGTCGGGCGGGCCGGCGAGATGGTTGGGCGCGTCGACGAATCCGAAGAAGAACACGCTCATCGCGGTCAGGATGCGGCCCTTGTCCGGGATCGTGCTGTCCAGCACGTAGTCGTACGCCGAGATCCGGTCGGTGGCGACGAGCAGCAGGTGCTNGTCGTCGACGCGGTAGAGCTCACGGACCTTACCGCTGGCCAGATGCCGGTAGTCGGACAGTGCGGGACGCATCCGGCCAGCCTATCGGGCGCCGGAAACCGGGCCCGGCGCCGGGAGCTGTGCTGGGATCGAGGGATGCGATCGNGGTTTCTGCCCTACGCCACCACACCCGCCCGGCTGGCGGCCCAGCTGTTCAGTGACTTCGCCGTCTTTTTCTGGACGGGGATCTGGCTGCTCGTCGGCCTGGCCGTCTACGACGCCATCTCGACGATCGCCGAGGCCGGTCGGCAGGTGGAGGCCGGTGCGCACGGCGTCGCCGGCAGCCTGGCGTCGGCCGGTCGGGGCGCCGGGCACATCCCGCTGCTGGGCGACGCGGTCAGCACGCCGCTCACCTCTGCCAGCCAGTCCGCCCTCGAGATCGCCGGCGCCGGACGCACCCTGGANACCACCGGCAGCTGGCTGGCGGTGCTGCTGGCCATGGCCGTCATCGCCCTCCCCATCCTGGTCGCCGTCCTGCCGTGGCTGTTCCTGCGCCTGCGGTTCTTCCGCCGCAAACTGGCGGCCACCGCCCTGGCCGCGACGCCGGCCGGCGAACAGCTGCTGGCCCTGCGGGCGTTGACGAACCGGTCGCCGCGCAAGCTGGCCGCCGTCGGCCCGGACCCGGTCGGTGGCTGGCGTTACGAGGATCCCCACACGATCCGGGCGCTGGCCGCCCTGGAACTGCGGTCGGCCGGCATCACGATCCCGAACCGCTGACCCGCCCGCCCAGCAGGGTGCGGCCCGACAACAGCAGCCCGCCGACGACCATGGCCGACCATGCCGCGAACGCGTCCCAGAAGAACACCAGCGACACGGTGACCAGTGACGGCCGCCCGGTCTCACCCGCCATGGTGTAACTCGCCACCGAATACATGCCCAGCGGAAACACGAACGCCCACCACATGCCGGCGAAGTTCAGCGTGCCGGGGCTCCGGTTGATCCAGTGCAGGGTGAAATAGACCAGCGGCGGTATCCACAGGCTCGCCGCCACCCATGTCACGACGGTGACGGCGCGCACCGGCCCGGCCAGCCAGGCGGGCGCCAGCGCGTGGATGTTGGTGCCGGCCAGCGTCGCAATGGCCAGGCCGCCCATCAGAATCCAGCTGTCGGGTTCGAATCCGGCCCGGTCCCTGCGCTCGGCGACGATGCGCCACAACGCCAGCCAGGTCATCAGGGCGTAGAGGCACAGCGCCGCAACCCAGACCGGGACGGCCACGACCAGCCACCGCTGATCGACGGGGTGCCGGGCCAGCTTGGTGGCCGCGATCGCAAGGCCCGACGTCCCCACGCTGGCCAGCTCCCAGGCGCCGCGCGCGCGGTCGCGCAGTTCCCGCCACGAACGCGCCGCCATGTTGCGCATGGTGAGCACGATCAGGACCAGCCAGGCCGCCAGCGCGACCAGACCCAGCGCCCGCACCGGCACGGGGAAGGCGTCCAGCCGGCTGTCCAGCACCGCACACGCGGCGACAAAGGTGAACAGCCGCAACGTGACATCGGGATCGTGCAGATCCCAGCGCACAGACCGGCGCCTCAGGATCACCACGNCGACCAGCACCAGCAGGCCCAGCGACGCCAGAACGCCCGTCGTCTCGCTGATTCCGGGGTAGTGGTGGTCTTCGGCGGCGACGGACAACACACCGGTCGCCATCACCGCGGCGAAAACATCTGGTGGCGGCTCGACGCCGGCGAGCCGGTTCGTCATGGTTGCCGGTGCAACTCCACGATCAGATGCCGGATGCCGGTGTGGCGGTTGCTGCGCGTCCATTCGACGGGCCGCACCACGCGGACGGCACCGAAACGCGTGAACAGCTCCTCGAACAGGACCCGCAGCTCGAGCCGGGCCAGGTTGGCACCCAGGCAGTAGTGCACTCCCTGCCCGAAGCCCAGGTGCGGATTGGGCTTTCGGGCGATGTCGAACTCGTCGGCACGGTCGAAGACGCCGGCGTCGCGATTGGCCGAGCCCTCCCAGATCTGGACCTTCTGCCCCGCCCGGACCGGCTGCCCGCCCAGTGTGACGTCGCGTGTCGCGGTCCGCCGCTTGGACGGCGACGGCGACGTCCACCGCACCATCTCCTCGACGGCAAGGGGCAGCATCCCGAAATCGGCACGCAGCGAACGCAATTGGTCGGGATGATCGGCCAACGCCAGCAGCCCGCCGGCGACCGCGTTGCGCGTCGTCTCGGCACCGGCGCTGAACAGCAGGCTGAAGAACAGGTGGAGCTCGAGATCCGAAAGGGCCGCCGCCGCATCCTTGCCGTCGGCGTCATCCAGCATGGCGTTGGCCACGACGGACAGCATGTCGTCGGTCGGCTCGGCGCGTTTGGCGGCGATCAACTCCTGGCCGTAGGTGTACATCCGCGAGCCGGCCTCCTCGGCCGACATTCGCGCCGACAGCTGCGAGAGTGTGGCCTTGCGCGAGCCGCCGAAGTCGAATTGCGGCTCGATGGCCCCGAACAGCCAGTGCCGCTCGGACTCCGGCACACCCAACAGAATGCAGATCATCTGCATCGGCAACTCGGCCGCGATGTCGACCAGGAAGTCGAACGGCTCGCCGGGTACCACCGCATCCAGCAGGACGCGGGCCCGGCCGCGCAGGTCGTCCTCGACGCGCCGGATCATCCGCGGCGTCAGCCCGGAACTGACCAGGCGCCGGATCTGCGAGTGCCGCGGGTCGTCCATCATGTTGAGCACCTGACCCGCGATGGCCAGGTCCTGCAACAGCGTGCCGCCGAACGGCCGTTCCCCGCCGGTCACCGACGAATACGTCACCGGATCCTTCAGCACCGCAAGCGTTTCCGCGTAGGTGGCGACGGACCAGAAACCCTCGCCGTCGGGGGTGTTGTCGGTCGGCTCGTGCCAGTAGACCGGCGCCTCGCGGCGGTGCACGGCGAACAGCTCGTGCGGAAACCCGTTGGCGAAGTTGTCCAGATCGGTGAAGTCGATTTCCGCGAGCGCGCCGGCCGGGGTCACAGGATCGCCCCCGGACGGTATTTGGCCGCGTCGGGATGGCGGGCCACCAGCGCGTCCACCGCGGCGACGACCTCGTCGACCTGATCGCCGGCGGCCCCGGTGAAGGCCTTCTTGTCGGCCAGGGCGGCGTCCAGCGCCGCGCGGTCCAGCGGCAGCCGCGGATCGGCCGCCAGCCGCTCCAGCAGGTCGGGCTCGGCACCGCGTTCGCGCATGTCCAGCGCGGTGGCCACCGCGTGTTCGCGGATCACGTGGTGGGCGGCCTCGCGGCCCATCCCGGCGCGCACCGCCGCGATCAGCACCTTGGTGGTGGCCAGGAACGGCAGGTAGCGGTCCAGCTCGCGNGCGATCACCGCCGGGTAGGCGCCGAACTCGTCCAGCACCGTCAGGAACGTCTCGATCTGCCCGTCGNCGGCGAAGAAGCTGTCGGGCAACGCAACCCGGCGCACCACGGAGCAGAACACGTCACCCTCGTTCCACTGCGCGCCGGCCAGTTCGGCGGCCATCGACGCGTAGCCGCGCAGCACGACCTGCAGCCCGTTGACCCGCTCGCAACTGCGGGTGTTCATCTTNTGCGGCATCGCCGACGAGCCGACCTGTCCCGGCGCGAAGCCCTCGGTGACGAGTTCGTGCCCGGCCATCAGCCGGATCGTGTGGGCCAGCGACGACGGCCCGGCACCCAGCTGCACCAGGGCGGAGACGACATCNTGGTCCAGCGAACGGGGATAGACCTGCCCGACGCTGGTCAAAACCGTTGTGAAACCCAAAAACTCGGCCACACGGCGCTCGAGCTCGCCCAGTTTGGCCGTATCGCCGCCGAGCAGGTCGAGCATGTCCTGCGCGGTGCCCATCGGGCCCTTGATCCCGCGCAGCGGGTACCGGTCGATCAACTCGCGCAGCCTGGCCAGCGCGACCAGCGTCTCCTGCGCCGCCGAGGCGAAACGCTTGCCCAGCGTGGTGGCCTGCGCGGCGACGTTGTGACTGCGTCCGGCCATCACCAGGTCGCGATAGCTCACCGCGTGCTCGGCGAGCCGCGCCGCCACCGCCACCCCGTGGGAGAACACCAGCTCCAGCGAGCGCCGGACCTGCAACTGCTCGACGTTCTCGGTCAGGTCGCGGCTGGTCATCCCCTTGTGCACGTGCTCGTGGCCGGCCAGCGCGTTGAATTCCTCGATGCGGGCCTTGACGTCGTGGCGCAGGACGCGTTCGCGGGCCGCGATCGAGGCGGGGTCGACGTCGTCGAGCACGCGCTCGTAATCGGCGATCGCCGACNGCGGTACCGCAACGCCCAGCTCCGCCTGCGCCCGCAACACGGCCAGCCAGAGCCGCCGCTCGGTGGAGATCTTGGCCTCGGGCGACCAGATCGCGACCATCTCGGCACCGGCGTACCGGGAGGCCAGCACGTTCGGAACGCTCACAAGCACACAGCTTACGGTCGGCCGGGCCCTAACCTGAGCGGGTGTACTTCGCGGGTGTGGACCTGGCCTGGGCCGGGCGCAACCCGACCGGGGTGGCGGTCGTCGACGCGGGGGGCCGCCTGGTCCACGTCGGCGCCGTCCGCGACGACGCCGAGATCCTCGCCGCGCTGCGGCCCTACCTGCGGGGCGACTGCGTCGTCGCCTTCGACGCCCCGCTGGTGGTGACCAACCCCACCGGACAACGGCCGGCCGAGGCGGCGCTCAACCGCGACTTCCGCCGGTTCGAGGCCGGCGCGCACCCGTCCAACACCACCAAACCGGAGTTTGCGGGCGGTCCGCGCGCCGCGCGGCTGGCGCGGGCGCTGAACCTCGACATGGACCCACGGTCATCGGCCGGTCGGCGCGCCATCGAGGTCTACCCGCACCCGGCGACGGTGGTGTTGTTCCGGCTGGCGCGCACCCTCAAGTACAAGGCCAAGCCCGGGCGCGATCTCGCCCGGCTCAAAGCCGAGCTGCTGCTGTTGATGGACGGCGTCGAAGGGCTCGCGCACGCCGCGGTGCCGATGCGCGTCGCCGGCCACGACGGATGGGTGGGGCTGCGCGCGCAGGTGGCCGCCGCGCGGCGCAAGAGCGACCTGCGCCGCGCCGAGGACCCGGTCGATGCCGTCGTGTGCGCCTACGTCGCGCTCTACACCCACCGCCACCCGGGCGGCGTCACGATCTACGGCGACTTCGCGACCGGGTACATCGTCACGCCTTCGCTGCCCCAGCTGCCTTAGCGGGTGTCCGACCACGTCGGCGCCGGCTCGGCGCCCGCGCGCCGCTTCTGCCACCGCCAGCCGAACAGGCGGCTGACCAGCGCGATCACCAACCCGCTGGAGATCATGATCGCGGCCAGCACGTACTGCTGCACGGGCCGGCCGAAGAAGGGCATCAGCAGCAGCACCGACGACAGGAAGCCGAAGATCGGCAGGGGGGTCGGTGTCCTGAAGTGGGGCCGCTCCTCGGCCGGTGCGTCGCGGCGCAGCACCAACACCACGACGTTGACCACGGTGAACACCGCCAGGAGCAGCAGCGACGTGGTACCGCTGAGCACCGAGATCGCGTCCCTGTTCGCGAAGGCCGTCACGTAGAGGATCAGCCCCAGCGCGATCGCCGTGGTGAACAGCACCGCCACCCACGGCGACCGGCGGGTCGGGCTGACCGCGCCCAGAAATGACGGCAGCACCCCCTCGCGGGCCATCCCGTAGATGAGCCGGCTGGCCATCAGCATGCCGAGCAGCGCGGTGTTGGACACCGCGACCATCGAGATGAACGGCAGGATGATCTTGGTCGGCAGCGCGGGGGCGGCCGCCTGGACCACGTCGACGAGCGGCGTGTCGCTGGCCTTCAGCGCCTTCACGGGCACCACCGCGACCGAGACGATCGCCACCAGCGTGTAGATGACGGCCGCGATGCTCAGCCCGGACAGCAACACCTTCGGGAACGTCCTGACCGGATCCTTGGTCTCTTCGGCCATGTTCACCGAGTCCTCGAACCCGGCCATCGCGAAAAACGCGAGCGACGTCGCGGCGGTCAGGGCGACGAAGAGGTTCTTGTCACCGACGTTGAACGCGACCACCCGCGAGTAGTGGGCGTGGCCGCCCCTGACGGACGCCCACAGCCCGACGGCGATCACCATCACCAACCCGGTGATCTCGATGAGGGTGAGCACCACGTTGAGCGTGGCGCTCTCCCGCATGCCGCGCAGGTTCACCACCGCCAGCGCCACCATGAACAGCATCGCGACGACGACCACGCCCTTGGTCCCCCAGAAGAGTTTGAAGGCGACGATGAAGTTCGACCCGAAAAACCTGGACGCGGTCGCCGCCCCCGTGATGCCGGTGCACATCACCAGGAACGCGACCATGAAGGTGACGAAGCGGTTGCCGAACGCCTTGTGCACGTAGAGCGCGGTGCCGGCGGCCCGGGGATATTTGGTCACCAGCTCCAGGTAGCTGCACGCGGTCACCGTGGCGATGACGAAGGCCAGCAGGAACGGAACCCATGCCGCGCCGCCGACCTCGGCGCCAACGTCGCCGATCANGGCATAGATACCGGTGCCCAGCATGTCGCCGACGATGAACAACAGCAGCACACCGGGCCCCATGACCCGATGCAGGCGCGACTCGCCGGCGGTGTCCGCNCCGTCCATGGTTCCTCCCCGGAAGTCGGCTTTGGACTTCCTACCACGCTGCCAGAGCGGTCTAAACACCGTTCAGTACGGGGCTCAGTACTGCACGGCANCGCCGTGCCCGTTGTGACGAAGTCAGATCCGGACGGGCCGCTCGTCGACGGGCGCGAGGACGTCGATGAGATCGACCACCGTGTCCAGGGCCGCCGACCGGGGATCGCGGCCTTCCACCAGTGCGGACACCACCGCCCCGTCGACGGCGCAGATCAGGGTGCACACCAGTTCGATATGGACGGACCGGCCCGATCGCTCGAGCGCCTCGGCGACGGCCTCGGCGCGCTGCCGCAGGCTGCGGCGCATCGTCTCCCGCAACGCGGACAGGCGGGTGCAGGCGATGTGCCGCTCGTACCGCGAGATCAGCTGGTCGGTGAGTCCCGGCCCGGAAACGTCCCCGACCAGCAGTTCTACCAGCACCTCGGCGGTGGTTTCGGGCCCCCGACGCCGCCGGGACAGCGCGGTGACCCGGGCCCGCAGCTGCGCCACCTCGATCATCCCGATGTGCTCCACGGCGCGTGCGATCAGATCGTCGAGCGAGGAGAAGTAGTAGGTGGTCGACGCCAACGGCAGCCCGGCGCGCCTGGCGACCGCCCGGTGCCGCACCGCCTCGAAGCCGCCCTCCGCAAGCAGCTCGGCGGCAGCACTCACAAGCGCATACCGTCGACGCTCTCCTTTTGGAGTAACTGCTGCGGTCACGAGAAGCCATGGTGCCAGCCAAAGTGGTACTGCATTGCCATTTTGGACAAACGGCCCACCGAACCAACATGGCATGATGGCCCGCATGCCCGACTTGAGCCGCCGCGCCGTGCTGGGCCTCGGGGCCGGCGCGGCCGTCGGCGCGGCGGGCGCATTTGCCCTCGACATCGTGCTCAAGCCCCGCTCCTCCCAGGCCAGGCCGGTGTCCACTTCCGTCTCCACGGCCGGCACCGGCCTGCCGTTGGCGCCGGCCGCGCCCCGCGAACCCGCCCCCTCGAGCCAGCCCGCCCCCACCATGGTCACGGGCTCTTTCGTGTCGGCGGCGCGCGGCGGTATCACCACCAACTGGGCGATCGCGCGCCCGCCGGGCCAGACCAGGCCGCTGCGGCCGGTCATCGCGCTGCACGGCAAAGGCAGCGACGCTGCCACCGTGATGGCCGGCGGCGTCGAGCAGGGGCTGGCCCAGGCCGTGGACGCCGGGTTGCCGCCGTTTGCGGTGGTCGCCGTCGACGGCGGGGGCGGCTACTGGCACAAGAGGGCGTCCGGCGAGGACAGCGGGGCCATGGTGCTCGACGAGCTGATCCCGATGCTGGGCAACCAGAACCTGGGCACCCAGAACCTGGACACCTCGCGGGTGGCATTCCTGGGCTGGTCGATGGGTGGCTACGGCGCCCTGCTGCTCGGCGGCCGGCTGGGCCCCGCACGCACCGCGGCGATCTGCGCGGTGAGCCCCGCGCTGTGGCTGTCTCCGGGGGCGGCCGCGCCCGGCGCGTTCGACGGACCCGCGGACTTCGCGGCCAACTCGGTGTTCGGCATGCCGGCGCTGGCCTCCATCCCGATCCGGGTGGACTGCGGCGACAGCGACCCCTTCTACGCGGCGACCCAACAGTTCGTCGCCCAACTGCCCACCCCGCCGGCGGGCGGGTTCTCCCCCGGGGGGCACAACCCGGCGTACTGGAGTTCGCAGCTGCCCGCCGAGCTGACCTGGCTCGCGCCGCTGCTGACCGGCTGACGCCGCTTCGCCAGCGTTACGCTCGCGAAGGTGACCGCCCCCTTCGACTGGAGCTTCCCCTACGCCTGGCCGCGCAAGCCCGTGCTGGCGCACAACGTGGTGTGCACCTCGCAGCCGCTTGCCGCCCAGGCGGGCCTGCGCATGCTCGCCGAGGGTGGCAGCGCGGTGGATGCCGCGGTTGCCACCGCGATCGCCCTCACCGTGGTGGAACCGGTGTCCAACGGCATCGGCTCGGACGCCTTCGCGATCGTCTGGGACGGCCGGCGACTGCACGGGCTCAACGCGTCGGGCCGCTCACCCGGGGCCTGGACACCGGAGTACTTCGGCGGCCACGACGTTCCCGCCGTCGGCTGGAACTCGGTGACCGTCCCGGGCGCGGTGTCGGCGTGGGCCGAGCTGCACGCGCGATTCGGCCGGCTGCCGTTCGAGCGGCTCTTCGGCCCCGCGATCTCCTACGCCCGCAACGGTTTTTTGGTCTCCCCGACCGTCGCCGAGCAGTGGGCGGCGCAGGTGCCGCTGTTCGAGCACCAGCCCGGGTTCGCGCAGACGTTCGCGCCGGGCGGGCGGGCACCCGCCCCCGGTGAGCCGTTCGCGCTGCCCGACCATGCGGCCACGCTGGAAAAGATCGCCGACACCCGCGGCGAGGCGTTCTACCGGGGGGAGCTGGCCGCCCGGCTCGAGGCCCACGCGGCGGCCAACGGCGCAGCCATGCGCGCCGACGATCTGGCCGCGCACCGCGCCGACTGGGTGGGCACGATCGACGCCCCCTACCGCGGGTACACCGTCCACGAGATCCCGCCCAACGGCCAGGGCATCGTGGCGCTGATCGCGCTGGGCATCCTCGAGCATTTCGACATGGCCTCGCTGCCGGCCGATTCCGCCGACAGCGTGCACCTGCAGATCGAGGCGGTGAAGCTGGCTTTCGCCGACGCGCAGGCCTATGTCTCCGACATCGAGCACATGCCGGTCGGCCCGCAGCATCTGTTGGACCCGCAGTACCTGAGACACCGCGGCGCGCTGATCGACCGGCACCGGGCCAAGCCGGCGTCCGCGGGCACCCCGGGCGGGGGCACCGTGTACCTGACGGCCGCCGACGCCGCGGGGGTGATGGTCTCGATGATCCAGTCCAACTACATGGGGTTCGGCTCGGGTGTGGTGGTGCCGGGCACCGGAATCTCGCTGCAGAATCGCGGTGCGAACTTCGTTGCGGCACCCGGGCATCCGAACCGGGTGGGGCCCGGCAAGCGTCCGTACCACACCATCATCCCGGGTTTCGTGACCAGGGACGGCTCGCCGGTGATGAGCTTCGGGGTGATGGGCGGAACCATGCAGCCCCAGGGCCACGTGCAGATCATGGTGCGTATCGCCGACCACGGCCAGAATCCGCAGGCGGCGTGCGACGGCCCCCGGTTCCGCTGGGTGGACGGCTTGCGGGTCAGCTGCGAACGCGGCTTCCCGCCGGCCACGCTCGACGAGCTGCGCCGGCGCGGCCACGACCTGGTGTCCGTCGGGGACTACAACCAGTTCGGCAGCTGCCAGGCGATCTGGCGCCTGGGCGGCGGGTACCTCGCGGCCAGCGATCCGCGCCGCGACGGCCAGGCCACGGGTTTCTGAGGCGTTTTACACGCGGATCTTGCCCTGCGCCGCCAAGAGGGCGATGTCGCTGCGGAAGTGGCTGCCCGGCAACCGAATCGAACCGATGATGTCGTATGCCCGGGCCCGGGCGGCGGAGAGGTCGTCGCCGATGCCCACCACGGACAGCACCCGGCCGCCCGAGGAGACGATCGCACCGTCGTCGCGACGCGCCGTACCGGCGTGCAGCACCCCGTCGGCTTCGGACCCGGTGATGACGTCGCCGACCCGCGGTCGCCCGGGATAGTTCTCCGCCGCCAGCACCACCGTGACCGCGGCGCCGTCGCGCCAGCGCAACTCGCCGAAATCGGCCAGCACGCCGGTGCCCGCCGCGTACAACAATTGGCCGAGCGGCGATTCCAGCAGCGCCAGCACCGCCTGGGTTTCCGGATCCCCGAAGCGGCAATTGAATTCGACCACCGCGGGACCCTTCGCGGTGATCGCCAGTCCGACGTACAGCAGGCCGGAGAAGGAACTGCCACGCGCAACCATCTCGGCCGCAACGGGTTCGACGATGGTGCCGACCACGTCCCGGTAGACGTCGTCGGGCAGCCACGGCAGCGGCGCATAGGCGCCCATGCCGCCGGTGTTGGGGCCGGCGTCTCCCGCGCCGACGCGCTTGAAGTCCTGNGCCGGCAGGAGGGGCACCACGGTTTNGCCGTCGACCACGCAGAACAGCGACACCTCGGGGCCGTCCAGGTAGGACTCCAGCAGCACCGGGTGACCCGTCTCGAGCAGCCCGGCGGCATGGGCACGCGCCACATCTCGATCCGGTGTCACCACCACGCCTTTGCCCGCGGCCAGCCGGTCGTCTTTCACCACCCAGGCGGGCTCGCCGGCCGGAGGCCCGAACCTGTCCAGGGCCGCATCCAAATGTGCTGGGCTGTCGACGATCTCGCTCGTCGCCGTGTGCACGCCCGCCGCGGCCATGACGTCCTTGGCGAACGCCTTGGATCCTTCGATGCGAGCGGCATCCCGGCTGGGCCCGAAGCACACGATGCCGGCGGCGCGCACGGCGTCGGCCACCCCCAGCACCAGCGGAACCTCGGGGCCGATGACGACCAGGTCGGCGCGGACCGCGCGCGCCAGGGCGACGACCTCCGCGCTCGAGGTCACGTCGACGGCGTGCTGCTCGGCGATGCGGGCCGTGCCGGCGTTGCCGGGAGCGATGGCCAGGCCGGTGACCTGCGAGTCTCGCTGCAGCGCCAGCAGCAGCGCATGTTCACGGGCACCGGAGCCGATCACCAGGACGCGCACGAGACGTCAGACTAGCCGGGCAGGGACCGCACGACCACAGCAGCCGGTTCGGCTGATCTTCTCGAGCAGGTCCTTGAGGTCTTTCTGCGCCGCGGCGGTGAGGCGTCCGGCCGCCGTGAGCGCAAGCCGATGGCGCCGCAGGTCGGCCGGGTCGCTCTCGCGACGCACGAAGCCAGCCGCCTCACGCCATCATCGGGGCACGCAGGCTCGCACAACTCGACGACAACGTCCGCGCCGTGGACGCGCGGCTCAGCGCCGGGGAACCGGCCTGTGGCCGGCCACACTGGCTTTCCGCTCAGGCGTTCACCCAATTCGAAGAAGCCTGTGCCGCGGCCGAGGCGCTTTGCGTCGACGGGGCGATCGCCTGTGCGGGGCGTACTCCGTACCGTACAGGGCGCCGAGCTGGACCTGTCCACCTCCGCGGGCCGCATGGTGGCCCGTATTCTCGGTTCGGTCGCACGGCAGGGGTCAGAGAACCCCCACACCGGCCAGGCTGTGACCGCGTCCGGCGAGTGTACCGGGCGGCATGTCCGGGGCTGCTGGTGAACCCGAAGTATGCCGCGATCAAGACTCACGCTGACAAGAGCGGTAAAGAGCCTGATTTCGGGGGTAATTGGACTGCACTGATCGGCGTCGATACCCATCGTGGCCTGGTCGGCTACGGCGGTTCTGCTGCTCCGGCGCGCTAGACTGCAGCGATGCGAGTCGTACCGAAAAGTTCTGAAGTGCAGCAGCTTTGTGCTTCGCCGGACGCCGAGCTGGCCGGCGCGGCGAATAGTTCAGGCCGCGAATTGGTTTGGAGCGCCGCCGAGATTGGGCTGACAGAGTAGGCGATGGGCCCGCTGTTCAAGCAGATTTCGACCGAGGTCGCCGCGCCGCTGTCGGCCACATCACTGACGACGCGGCGAGCGGCCAATGCTCGATGGAATCGTCAGCGCATGGCGAAGGGTCCCTGGTCGATGCCGATCAACCGCAATGCCGGGTGTCGAATGCTGACGATGCGATGAGCACAGTCGTTCTTGGTGCGTATCACGTCGTGCTGCAACGGGTGTGTGCCATGAGAAGACGGCCGGGGTCGGCGCGGATCTGGAATGCACCACGCCCGAGGAATTGGCTGGGGTGAATCGGCTGCATACGGAGCGGACGGCGGCGTTGATGGCTGATCAGTGCGGGCAGCCGGTGACGTGCCGGCGTGGCAGCCACCGCAGGTAATGGCTGCGTGGCTTGAAGTGGAGGCAGCAGCGTAACTTGTCCGTGTGCCGCCACCAGATGAAACCGTCTCGCTAACAAAGGAATTAAGGACAGCGTAAATGGGGTATTCTCCCACCTTGTTCCAGGCAAACGAATTCGATCGCGATCAGCGCCGGTGCGCCACCGGTGTCTGGCGCTGGGCGGCCACGCCACGCGCGGACGTTCGCCCCAGCCACGACGAGTCTGAGCCAACCGCTGCCCATGGGGCAGCGGCATCAGCCTGCCCAGCCCAGGCCGCGCCGCGAGGCATCCCGCACGCTTGCCGAAGCCCGCGAGATCGGCTTGTCGATGCCGGAGGCGCGTGACGTGATGCGTTCTAGCGCCGCGATTCCCGCCGCGCAGATCAACGGAGACGGCCGAACAGGGCGTGGGGCAGAGGGTTTGAACCGCCCAAGGGGTTTGGCGGCTCAGGCGACTGTCCCCTTTTGGGATGGTCGCTCTCACATACGGCGGAGAAAGCCCCGCCAGGAGCCCAGGGGTGAATTACGTGCCACGCCGAATGGCCATGCAGGACAGCGTATTGCGCAGGGAACCGTTCGTAGGTCGCGAGCATGTTGGCCTGGGCCTCGCCCACCTCGGCAGGGTCTATCTGCGTCTTCCCCATGGGGTACGGGGTCCAGCCGTCACACACAGACCACCTCTGGGCGCTGCCCATCGTCCAGGCTTCGAAGTCGGCCGCGACGTCACCGGTGACCGGCNCNTCANTCGGGAGCAGCTTGGTGGCGTACTGCGGCAGGGCGTTGGCGTCGTCGAGCATGNGCGAACCTCCGCCAGGTACAACGCCGCGCACCCCGCTCAAGCCTTCCCCGACTACGGCCTATCATTGCGCGCTTCGAGGCCAACGCCAGAGGCTATCGCAGCGGATCAATCGCCTCAACGCAGGTCGTTTTGTTGCGGGCGACCTCGGGATGCTCGGCCGAACACATGGGGCTCTTTGGACTTAGGGTCTTCCTCGCCTGTGACGCAGACGACCGCTCCGAATGACTTTCTCGAACTGCTCAACCTTCTCGCGCAGTCCGCTCACCGAGAATGCGCCGGTCGGTGCTCACGATGACATCGTCGAAGATGCGCCGGCCGAACTGCTCATCCAACCGTCGACCCGTGGGGGGCAGTTCACCCGCTGCTGCATCGGCCTCCACAACCACCCGCGCCGTGC
>JGI24721J44947_10007010_pt1 | contig 15002 bp, 11 predicted proteins | sample YelNatPaOPGAMG01_FD_44947 | JGI IMG/M metagenome (IMG submission 44947)
ATATTTGCACTATGCACATATTTAAGCTTCTCCAGCCGTCTTGGATCTCAAATGAACAAAGTTACGGGACTCCAATATCGATCAAGTATAGAAGTAGGGTGTTGCGCACCATGAAAAGTTTAAGGGACGAAGGCTGGGATTCTATTGTTGAGTATGCTGAGGTGAGCCAGAGCTCTTTGTCATGTACCCTATTAACAAAATTAACAAATATTCTAATGCCAGGATCATGAACAGCAGGATCAAGATATATGAAGGTTGTAATCCGGTGAAAAATGTCGTAGAACTCAACAAATGAACGTAGATAAGGCTCAGGGATAGAGTTACTAGTCCAGAAATCAGAATTATGGCGATACCAAATGCCAAGCCTAAGCTAGCAATGTTTCCCAGATCATCAATCCCTCTGTCCACTAGGTCATCCATCAAACGGGCGTACTCAGAATACCATGTGCATAGGACCAATCCGCATCCGATTAAAGTGCCGTACCCTATAGCCTCTTGAATCGATATCGTGGTGGTCATGGCCAAGAAAGGAATGATATTCGGTTGAGAGAAGGAGAGGGCAACCGGGATAAACAGGATCAGCGCGAAGTAGAAAAGCCTTCTCGAGGCATATGGATCTTTAGACAAGATTGAAGAGATGGATATAAGGGAAATCAAAATCAATATGCTTACGTAAAGCGGATCAACAATGATTATATTCCAGAGGGTTAATGATTGAAAAGAAGAGTATCGAACTAGAGCTGCATACAATGAGGTTCGCGTAAAGTTGTTAAGACTAAGAACACAAAGGAGAGTACCGAAGAGAGTAAGCTCGAGCTTAGCTTCTGTCGACTTCCTCATTTCAGCACCCTCAATCCCTTCAACATTAACTCGGAGAAACTACGCTCCATCGGATCCCATCTAACGAGCATTGCACCGAGTCGCCTTATAGCAAGGGCTTCCTGCGCTGTGAGAATTCGAAGCATTTTGGATGCCAATCTCCCCTCAGGGTCACTCGAAATCAAACTGTACGGGTTCACATCGACGACGATAGCATGATGTCCAACTCTCAGCGACTTCGAGTACTTTCGAGCTTCTCTAATTCCTTGTACTATGGAAGGGGCTGATGCTTTCGTTATGGATGTTAAGATTATGAATAAGGGGTTAGCTCCTGCTGAGTATGCTCCACATCTTTCTATGGCGGTGGTTATGGGCTGTGACCCGTATCCCGTTTGCGCCCTGATTAGTTCCCCGAGGATGATCATGTACTGCCTTCTCCCGGTATCGGGCGGTATTATTAAGCCATCTTCCGTGCATACATATAGGCCTACCGAGCATCCTTTCTCTAGATAAAAGCGCGATAACGCATCCGCTGCCTCCACAGCGTAATCTAGGGCACTCCTAACGGAGGTACCGAGGGACATTGAGGAGGAAACGTCGAGTATGAGCCACACGACTTTTCTCCCCTCCTTCTCGAAAACATTTACATAAGGTGAGCTAGTCGTTCCTCTCGAACCGAGCCTCGCGGTTGCCTTCCAGTTTATGAAGTTATACGGATCCCCGTACGAATATTCCCTTAGCTCNCGAAAATCCGTCGTGGGCAAACCTCCCTTCGCTATGCTCCCGAGAGGAAGGGGTATAGTTGATAATGTCTTCAAGCTCAGTATCCTTCTGATGTTGATGGGCCTGGGCCTCACAACAAAGGTTCCCTCTTTCTCCCCACCTCCCTTGTCAGCTACTCTTACATTCAACAAATGTCTGGATTCGTAAAGGGGAGAGAGGAGAGGGTATTCTCCTCTCTTGGTGCACGCGATCTTATATTCCATTTTAGCCTCGAGTGGGCGGAGCAATTTCAAGAACGCTTTGTAGTTTGATCCCTCTATTAGATCAAATTCTTCTGGTATAACATCGTTAACGATAATCAAACCAATTCCCTTCTCCGCATATATGGAAATATTCCTCTCAATAATATGCCCGANAGACGCTTGCGTCTCAACTCTTTCCCTCTTAAAGGATATCTTNTTGGGCTGAGGAATCGAGAGAGAAATAATCAAGAATATTACCTGCACAAGCGCNATAGAGAGAATTACGATATTCCCAAGAACTAGTCCGATAGCGAACATGAAAAATGCAAATGTAGTTGTACTTCTACCATGAAAATACGACATTTTTACCTCCTCGCAACCTCCTTTGGAACATCGACCTTTGAGACTATCTCCTCTATTATCGAGGCTGGGGAAGCTCCCTTCATCAGGGATTCTACATTAAGTATCATCCTATGGGTCAAGACATCCTTCGTAAATAGCTTGACATCATCCGGGATTACATAATCCCTTCCCGAAAGGGCAGCTAGAGCCCTAGATAACTTCAGTAGGAATATCCCTCCCCTCGGGCTTGATCCCACTTCGACCATAGAGTGCTGTCTGGTGAGCCTCACAATCTCGGCGATGTAGTGAAGTATCTGGTCGTCAACGTATATTTCATTTTCAACGATCTCCTGCATCTCTAAAAATGTTTTATCATCCACGACAGGCTCGACCGTATCCGTAGGATCATCCTTCCTCCAATTTATCCTCCTCTTCAATATTAGGACCTCCTCCTGAACATCTCTCGGGTATCCGGGCGAAAGCTTCATACTGAACCTATCAAGCTGGGCCTCCGGTAGAGGGTAGGTGCCCTCCATTTCGAGGGGATTCTGTGTGGCTACAACGAAGAATGGTCTCTCCAGAGGATAGAGAGTTCCCTCGATCGTCACATGTCTTTCCTCCATTGCTTCAAGGAGTGCTGATTGAGTCTTTGGAGGGGATCTATTGATCTCATCAGCGAGAAGGAAATTGGTGAAGATCGGTCCCTTTTCGAATACGAACTCTGAGGACGCTGGCCTCCAAACCTTGGTTCCGAGAATATCGGCTGGCATTAAATCCGGGGTGAATTGTATCCTCTTATAGCGGCAACCCACAGTTTTTGCAAAAATTTTGACCAATAGGGTCTTTCCAAGTCCAGGGTAATCCTCTATTAGCACGTGACTGTTCGCTAAACTCGCGCAAAGTAGTTTCATGAAGAACAGCCTTTCCCCAACTATTATGCTTTCAACTTGCTCGATAATATTATGCCCTATCTCCTTTAATTCCTCGATTCGCATTACTCCTTCACCTCAGCATGTTCCAGATATCAGGTTATCGATTAATTCGAGGCTCTCACTTAAAAGCTTTGTTCTTCTTGACCTCTCTTGAGCTAGAATATAGTTCTCATCCCAAGGGAAAATCGGGGTCGATTGCGCAGCGGAGTAATTTATAAGGCTGGCCAGAGCTTTCTCAGCTTTCTCCTGCGGTACAGACCTCTGAGCGAGTATGTATGCTAGGTAAATAATCAGAGATTCTTTTCTCGCTTCATCCACAAAGGTACTGATCAGTTGGACTACATCTTCAAAGTCTTTATCCTTTCTCACGTCAATCTTTTGGATGTGCTTCCTCCATTCGGCAAGTTGAAGTTCTCCAGACTCCGGGATTACCTTATGCCCCAATCTGATGTATATGATCGCTATCATAAAGCCTATAGCTATCCACTCCACTATTTCGAAGTTGGACATACCCATCAGTAAGGGCCTCACGTTGAGAAAATAGAATGCTAAAGATACCCCCAGTAGAAATGACATAATTCCAGACGGAAAAGCGCTCCCTATCATATTGAGGATTTTGTTCTTCGATCCTCTTAAACTCCTAATCAGCATCGAGATGATGGCGAGTGAAAAACCCCATAGGAGCGGGGATCGCATGATATCCATGCCGATGTAACCTATAATGTTGAAAACGACGGGCATTAGTAATAGTGTTGTTCCAATGTTGAGCGCTGTCATCAAAACTATTGGACTTCTTGCTCTCATGTAGGGGAGCAAGGTGTAGTAAGTGTCTATTATTACGCCCAGTACAAAGAGCGATGATAGGACTGGAGCCGCTAAACTACCTAATAGCCAAGCTAGTGCGTAATAGATAAATATCAAATAAGCCATGCCCTTCACGAAGAAAGAAAATCTCTCTAAGATGGATGCAAGCCTTTTCCTGGATATCAAGGAAGCCAAGGCGTTGATTAGACTAGCTATCATATAAAGAAAAGGAGCTAATGTTATAGTTGCGAATGGTGTGCCGGCTGTTATAGACCAAACGGCTGCAATTATGAAGGAATAGAATATGATTCTAGTCAGAATATAGAGAACCAGGCGTTTCATCTCTCGGGTCATTCTCCTCCCACCTTCGATGAAGCGAGCTTGGATTTTATGGATAGTAGAAGGAGGTAAGCTCTCTCATAATCGCTCCTAGAAATCGACTTCGAGCTATAGTTTACCTTCTCCAGTATTGAGTAAAAATCGCTTAGAGCTTCACTGTCGACTTTGTCTGTTGTATGAAGAATTTGGTCTAATTCTTCCCTCAAGGTGAGTGTGCCCTCGAGAGATATGCCAGCCTTCTCCATTTCGTTCACTAAGTCATTGTGCATCGAACTTATCTCCTCCCTATAATCCACGATTCTAACAGTGGCCCTCGCTTCTGAAACTATACCATTTCCATGCACTACTCTCGCTAGGATAGAATGTTCACCTTTAAGCGGGAAGTTGAGTGTCATTGATTGCTCATGCTGACATTCTTTAGATAAGAATTTATTTCCATCCACCATCAACTCCAACACGAAATCCCTCTGAATAGGGCCTGTACAGATCAAATTCACGGTAAGAGGCTCGTTTACCCCCCATACCAATGGAAATGGATCGCTGATAGAGGGAAATGCTAGTTGAACTTCAGTTTTCTCAACCAGCTCTAGTTTTCTTGCCTGGCCCTCTAGTTCTGTCTCTTTAACCTCCCTCGATTCAGATTTCCTCCTTCTCCTGATAAGACCGACAATAGAAAGCATTAGTATAATGATAGCTCCTGTTAAAAGCAGGGCCTGTGAAAAGTCAGGATTCCTGACTTTAACTGATCTATAAGTTCGACTACCGAGGTAATATCCTGAGCCGGGGAAGCTCATTTCCACTGCGATAGCGTCCAAGCTCTGATCCGTCGGGGCGGTCAAGTTTATCGAGAGAAATCCATTCCTATCGGTCTTTCTTTTCAAAAACGTCTCTCCTACCTTCGAGCTTACTTTAATATTAAGCTCCTCATTTGCGATTGGTTGATTTAAATCGTCCATCAATGAAGCATTAAGCAAGAAGCTTTTTCCCCTCTCCACCTCCTCTGGGAGTCCAACAATTATCTTCGTTTTTGCAGATATGAGAATCTTCCTTTCGGAGGAGAGTCCGTAACTTGGTAATGTGACGCTCACAGTGTGAGTGCCCAACGATATATCCTTTGGCACTTCGTAGATGAATGCGAAGTTCCCGTAGGAATCCGTTCTAGTGGTCGAGATTTTACTGCCATCGAGTTCCAATATCACTTCGGCATTGCCAACACCTTCTCCACCCTCAACTACCCTTCCTTTTATACTCCAAGGCTCTCCTCGGATCATTGAAGTTTCTGCCTCCCAGTTTAAGCTCGTGCTCACAACTCTGATCGTTGTCTTCATTTCACATGGGAGCCTTAGCTCATCACCTGGATAACTAACATAAATTGTGTAATTCCCGGTCCGATTTATCGAGATAAATGAGTGATAGATGCCAGCTAAATCTGTTTTGGCCGAAGAAATGGTAACTCCTTCGATCTTAATGCTAATCTTTGCATTTGATATCGGTGCTCCAGTTTCGCTCTCCAGTAATTTACCGTATATTTCAAATGGCTTCCCAACGGTCACAAGATCTGTAGAGTCGATCGAAAGCTTAGTCCTAGACATCACCGTTATTGGAGGATCGCTTGTAGAACCGACATAGTATTCGTTTTCACCAGTCTTGGCCACTATCAGGAAGTGTCCAATCGGATGATCCGTCGGAATTGTCCAAGCAATCTTAAAAATGCCATTGGTGACATTCGTCACTCCAATTATGCGTGCTGGAGATGTTTTATTTTCCATTATGTAGAGGAACACGGGAAGACCCGAAACATCGGATCCACCGACTGTCCTTACAGTTCCAGAGATAAGTACCGTTTCTCCCCTAATAGCGGTTGAGGGTTGGGAAGTAATCCTAGTTACAGTCTTGACTCTCTTAGGTAGTTGTCCTACCGTTGAAGTTTCTTCACTTGTCTCCCGTCCACTCCTTCCCGTCGCGTCGAAGGTCACCCATCCAATCCCCTCGAACTCAACTTCAGCCCAGCAATGAGCCTGCTTCTCCTTTACTGTCTGATTAGCCACATCTGTTCTTATTAGGTACCCATGAACAACTCTCGCCGGTATTCCAGCGGCCCTGCAGAGGATTGCGAATGCTGAGTTGAAATTAGCACATACACCCCTTTTCTCCTTAAAGAGGAACCACTCTACCGGATCCCATCCTGCTGGTGCTCTATTATAATTCTCATCGTAAACATAGTTTCTCACGAGGTAGTCCCTTATAGCGATCACTTTATCATAGTCTCTAGCTATTCCCCTCGTCAGATTAGCCGCCAGCTCTCTAGTTAGATTAGTTATAGATGGAGGTAGTTGCAACATCGCCTTGTCTTCTCGACATTTTGCATTCTGGAGTGACTTTTCATCATGCACTTCGGGTGTATATATCACTGTATATGGTTGGGTCGTGGTTCCGTTTAAGTAAAAGCTAAGTTCTGATGGGAACCTTGTGAGCTCATGCCCTATTTCTATTTCACATGTCTCTCGCATGACGGGCAGGTAGCCACCAATTTCAACTAATGGAACCACTTTGATGCTCCAGATCTCGGAGTCCAATGAAGGGGTGTAAATAATTCCACCAGAATATCTCTCTCCACCTGAGGAGAGTGGAAACCACCTACCTGATTGATAAACCTCACCAACAGAAGTTCTCAGGTAAGGACTTTTTGGCAGACCATATATTTGGAATAGCGGGGTTTCAGCGCCTTTCCCTCCCTCCGCAGAAGAAATGCCACTATCGATTAATGACGGTCTATTATCCTTGAGGGAGCAGGGCCTGCAGCCGCTGCTCGTAATGTTCTCCGACTCTAATGTGGAATTGTTACTAGTGGAAGATATATTTGTATTCGAAAATCCACCAGCGGTCGTTTTTTCTGAATTCGATGCGGAAGTGCCACCAGTAGGAGGCGAAGTTGTCTTTATTCCCAAGAGAGCTGCGTATTGAGAAGCGAGGATAGCTATTAGCAGGAGGAGCATAATGCTAGTGACCAGGGCCGCGATGCGGATTATCGAGCTACTCATGGAGCCCCTCCAAAACTCACCTTCCTCCCGTTAATTTAAAAACTTTTCCAACGAAATATTTTTAATTCATATATAAATTTAATTCATATATAAACTGACTGTGATATATGAAGCATGGAAACGATGATGCAGAAAGATCAAAGGCTCCCGTTATCACCTTCCTCATAATACGTCCGCTCATTCCCTTTTTCTCCGATCCTCTGTAACTGGATGTATCACAATGGTCACTCCTATTCCTGGCATCGGGGTTTCCCGACATCGCGACAAAATCCCGAAAGTTTTGTCGATGAATCCTTAAAAATGTATTATCAGAGCATTTCTAGATAACAAATCGATGAAAAATCCTCTCATTGAATATACTTATACAAATTACGTCTACATGTAGCTCATAATATGGTTGCTGAGTTACTGAATATATAACAGCATCTAAACATGAGTTTGCGGTATCTAGAATTCAGCAACTACGCAAGATCCTCTGGCACTCTATCAGGCTCATATGCCACTTTTGGTATAATCCCAGCTCTTCTCAGCCTCTCCTTGACGTGAGGGTAGAGAAAAACATACTCCTCCTCCAACTCCCTCACATAAACTGGATCTATCTCATTCAGCCTCTCTATGAGCTTCCCTACGCTCTCCTCACTTGAGAAGGAGAGCATGACAGCCGGATGGGCTGGGACATTTTGATCAGCTAGATGCTTCAATGCATTGAGCTGCAGCTCGAAGGCCTCTGGCCTAGCTCCGGTGAGGAGGCTGAACTCCTCCTCGCACGCCCCTTTCAGGGATACCCTCACGTGGACCCTCCTGAACATAGAGAGGTCATAAGCCTTCGCTTCATCTATCAGGGTACCGTTCGTCTCCAGGATGAACTTGAAGCGTCCATCCTCCTCTACTAGCTCGAGGATCTTCATCAAGTGATCCCAGCATATCGTTGGCTCGTTCCCGGATACTCTGAGCAGCCTGTAGCCCCTCCTCTCAGCTATTTTTACTAAGTTGCGATATACCTCCTCGGGGCTGTAGAACCCCCAGCCCATGGCCGGATTATCCCTAGGCGTGTTGCTCCAGCAGAAGATACACCTCAGGTTGCAGCCAACGCAATCAGCAGTAGCTATTCCGCCGTACCACCTGCCCCCTCTGAACCTGTAGTACTTCCTGCTCCCATCCCTCTCGACGATCCTCCTCGTTACCTCGGCGAGGGCTATGGGATCGTAACCCCTCTCCACAGTCTAACTGAGGGGAGATCCTATAAAAACCGGATAGTTGATCCCGGATTATCCTTCAAAATAGAGCTGGAGGTCGGCGGAAATCTTTGATAATCTCTTATTATCAATCGGAGGCTCCGTCCTTAAAAGTGGAGTTCAGATCCCCTTCAAAATTATCCAGATCCTCTATCGAACATTTCACATACTCTCCCCTGACGATCTCCTCTCCGCCCTTCCTTAAGCTCTCTGGGGCATCCCATCTGCGAGCGTCTCAATGTAGCTAGGACTTGCTTCAACTTATTGAAAGCATTACCTCCTTGAAAAAGCTCCTCCGGAATCAGTATCCCTTACCTCGTTAACTCCACACTCAAAGGAGGCGCCATCATCAGATTCTCAGAGAATTCAAGCTCTCGTTTCAATTCGCTGGGATCATTGATTCAATGAGTTCTTAAGCATAGCATAGATTATCAGAGTCTCTCCGCTCTAGTTGGGCTCTTAATAATGCACGGAGACTTCATGAACTGATGACCGCACGCTTCACGATGGGATCGGGTATCCTGTATTCATCGTTCTTCTCCAGATAACCGTACTTGATCAAATTCCCCAAGAGTTCATCGAGCCTACTGTCCGGGATTGGCCCTGCCCTAGCAGTTACATAGGCTTTTATATCGCTCCAAGAGCTCGAGCCATGGGCGACAGCTTTCATTATAGCCAAATATCTTTTTCTAGATGGTGAGATCACTTTATCGAGTTCCTCCATCACTAGCTTCGATCCCTCCTCGAACACTTTAGCTAGCGCATCTTCATGCGGGAGCTTCCTCACGGCTCTCATGTAACCGTATAAAGTGAGCCATCCGACTATACCATCGAGCGTTTTTAAAGTATCCTCTATCTCATCGACCTTCGGCTCTATTCCCAACTCCCTGAAACCTCTATGGAGGAAGTCGAAGCTCTCCTCCTCCGTGAACCTATCGACATAAACTTCCCTCCTGTACCTCCCGAATAGAGGTGCTCCAGGCTCATCGATCCTCAGAAAATCCCTTAAAACCCCAATTTCGCTTCCCGAGAGCAGGAAACTGAGATTTTCCAAGTTATCAACTGCCCACGCGATTATCCCATCGTATCTGATGTTTGAAAACCTGAGGTACTGAGCTTCATCGAACGCGAAGACGAACCTCTCACCTCTCTCCTCGCACCAATCGTTAACCCTGGAGAGGACATCCGTGAGGGACACCTTGGCATTGGGCTCTATCTCAATACCGATCTCCCCAATTCTCAGTCCCTTTATCCTACTGATAGCATCCCTTAAGCCTAAATAAAGCTTCTCACTGGCTTTCATTTGCTCCCTGAATCCTTCTAAGATATACTTGACCAAGAGGGGCATCGTCACAGTGTTCTCACTGAAGTAAAGCTTCCTTATGTCCAGAAGGACGTGAGGATAATCCCTCCAGGGAGACTCTCATTAAACTCGTCTTCCCAATCCTCCTTATCCCATAGACTATGATCAACCTCTCCCTCAAGTTCAACGCTTCTGAAATACTCCTGAGCTCCTCCTCCCTATCGTACAAGTCCTCCTTCCTCTCCTTCGGGTTCACATCGAAGTACGTTACTAACTCCCCCCGTTAGTTACTAACTCCCCCCGTTAGTGAGGCACCATCGAATTAAAAGCTATGCATTCCAGCCCTGGGTAGCTATTCAAGGAGCTTCGCCGCTTCCCTATAGACAGGATCGAGGAATTCATATCTGCTTATCACGCTCATATCCTCCAAATTCCTGATGATATTGCTCAGGACGCTGCTTGAAATCGTGGATCCCTCCCTCTCCTCAACGTACTCCTTAATATCGCTCCAGCTCCTCTTCCCCTCTGCTATAGCCCTTAAAACTAGCCCATATCTCCTGGGATTATCCCTTATCATGTTCTTAAGCTCCTCCAGAGCAGTCCTCACTGCCATGATCTTTATCCTCTCTAAGCTAATTCCACTCGAGTAAGCGTTCCCGAAGAAAGTAAGCCATCCCGGTATCCCATCGAACTCCTCGTAAGCCCTCTCCAGGACTTCCTCACTAACCCTCAGATTCAACTGCTCGAAGCCCTTACTCAGGAAATCGATCGATTGATCCCTGCTCAGCCTATCCAACTTCACCTCAAAGTAGAACCTCCCATAGAGGGGTGAGCTGGCGTCCTCAACACCTACGAAATCATGAAGGAGGCCCGCCTCGGATCCAGTCAGGATGAAGGTTATATTCCTATTATCGTAGGAATGAGCGAGAGCATCTTTCAACTCATTTGACTGAGGTCCCCTGAGCCTCTGAGCTTCATCAATAGCTATGATAATCTTCCTCTCATTGAGCTTATCGAATAGCTCTATGAGGCTCAGGGAATCCCTCCCCCTCCAAGAGAGCTCAACCTCGAGGCCCATGACCCTTATCCCTGAGATGAGATCCCTCAGCTTATCGAGGGAGCTAGTGAGCCCGTGAGCTATGAGCCTGTAGAGATCGGCCCTGCTGTAGTTCCTCCTGAGCCCCCTAGCATCTACTATCACTGCTGGAATATCTACCTCATTCAGGGCCACTTTGAGCACTGAAGTCTTTCCAATCCTCCTTATCCCAGTTATGAGGATGATGGGCCTCCCAACGTTCCCCTTTATCTCATCTATCTCCCTCTCCCTATCGTAAAGGTCCTCCCTCCTCTCCTTCGGCCTCTCATCGAAGAGCACTTCTGCCCCAGAAGTTAACTTCTGCCCCAGAATAAAAACCTTACCCACGGTTAAGTTAAAATATTCTTGTATTCCATCTAAATATTATTCAGACATCCCTGTGAAATTTATTTAATGGTGAAATAGAGCATTAATTTGGTATATTTTTATCATTATCTGCACGAAATATTACAGCTATCCACTAACGTCAGGGGAGCGTTAAAGGTAGCTGCAATTCGGCTATTGCCTCCATAACCTTCTGGATGGGAGGGCCTAGAGTCGTACAATAGCTTAAAAAATTAACATTTCAGCCCCTTCGGGGGTGCCAGGAGTGGACTACAAAACGGTGGTCGGACTGGGGATCACAGTATTCCTGACAGTTTCTCTAGTTATGAGGAGCCGTAGGCCTCAGATACCTGTTTGGAGCATCATGGCTTTCACATCATTCCTCACGATCGTCTCGGGTTTGGTGGGCCTGGATGAGCTCGAATCCGTAATAGATCTGGATGTGATACTATTCCTCATAGGCATGTTCACTATCGTGGGGCTCGCGGAGTCCTCAGGGCTCCTGGCAATGCTCCCCTCCTGGTTCATATCGATGTTTAAGAGCAGGTACTCCCTGATATACGCATCATCGCTGCTCTTCGGTCTCCTAGCTGCGGTGGCTATGAACGATACCGTAGCCCTCATGGGCCCGCCCATCGCATACGCAATATCCAGGGTCGCGAGGATCGACCCCAGAGCTATGTTCCTGCTGCTAGCGTTCTCCCTGACTATAGGCTCCGTGATGACCCCAATAGGGAACCCTCAGAACGTGCTGATAGTCGGAAGATCAGGTATGGTTGCGCCATTCTTGAAGTTCGTTGCGTGGCTCTCGGTACCAACGCTGCTGAACCTGATGGTGACCCCCTACATANTGATCAAGTATTACAAGATCAAAAACGAGAGAGTGGAATCTCTACTAATGCCTTANGAAGTCCTGAGGAACAGGAGGGATGCTCTAATAGCTGGCGTCGGTATTNTAGTGGTCATAGTTAGCTTAGTTCTGAACGATCTGCTCGAACTGATGGGCCTCCCTCACGTCTCCAGGAGGGGTTTCATACCGTTCGTAGTCGCCGCGGGGATGTACATGCTCTCCAGCAACCCCAGGAAGTCCATCTCGAATATCGATTGGGGTACCATCGTCTTCTTCATAACTATGTTCATAACAATGGAGGGCGTTTGGAGGAGCGGTATCCTCAGCCCCATGCTCGAAGCACTCGTCCCGACGAAGCTAGAAGGTCTTAAGAATCTCGCCGCTGTGACTGCAGCATCCGTACTGGGCAGCCAGCTCCTGAGCAACGTACCGTTCGCGAGGCTCTTCATAAAATATCTGGAGAGCCTAGGTTACGGCAGTGGGGATGACATAACTTGGATAGCCCTCGCTATGTCCTCAACAGTAGCGGGGAACCTCACATTGTTGGGCGCAGCATCGAACATAATAATGCTCGAATACTTGGAATCGCGCATGGGGACGACAATAACATTCCTTGAGTTCCTCAAGGTCGGCTCTCTAGTTACTATCGCCAATATAGCTCTTTACCTACCCTTCCTCGCACTTTCCTCGCTTTAAGCTGCAAAGATCATTTTCAAAATATTCCCTGGGCTTATCAGGTTAACCGAACATATGATTTCATTCATGCGTCTCTCAGCAACTGCTCTGCGGAGATTGGAAATTTAGATGCAAATGATGTTAAAAACCAGGCAACTAACTGCAAATTCCGCTTCATTAGTCAAGTTATCGGAGTCACCGCTCCAAGCNGGAGGCCCAGCACTATCGATATCCAGATGGGATTGAGAGCTAATCCTCTCGAAGCTAGAGCTGAGGCTAGGAGCTCTATGGGGATNAGCAATATGAGGCTCATGTAAGTCACTATGAGGAAGTAACCGGCATATCCGCCTCCCACGAGTATCTGAAGTATTAATGAAGCTGCTATGAAGCTCACTAACATTAAAATGAGCCTTTGAAGGAAATTTCGACGTATACTCCCATAGCTCCTCGGGATAAGGGTCTCGAATATTAGGACAGCTGGGATGAGGAGGAAAGAGAGCTCTATTATGAGGGGAAGCCTGAAAACGCTAGGTTCGACGTTGAGGAAGGGTTGCAGGGCATGATGCATCATTAGGTAAGCGAAGAGAGCTAAAAGTATAGCTGATCCAAGGGATGAAGGTTTCATCTCCCCGAATATCCCTTTAACTTGCGATAGATCTCTCCTGTATATTAAAAGCCCAAGGGCTTGGCTGTAGAATATCCCGAGTATGAAGCTAGCGATAGGAGCCCTCAGAACGTTTGTGAATAATGTCAAAAATATGAAGGAGATTGGTGCAAATAAGATTAGAATCAGCAGAAATTTTGCAGATATAAACTTTTCTGATAAATTTTTAACCTCTAATCTCCCCACGAATGCTAGAGGAAGTGAAACGAGCAAGGATATTGCAGATATACTCGAGATGAGCGTTAGAGCTAATCTCAAAGATACTGTAGTTTTAGAATTCCCTGAAATCCAGCTAACGATTTTTTCAATCGCGTTTGGGCTGTATAGAATCGTTAGATGATCATCGAAAGCTGAGATGTGAACATGCCAGCCACTCAATCCTTTCGCCATGCTGCTAGGGAATATCTCGTCCAAACCAGCTAGAACTAGGAGCTTAGAGCTCGCGCCCTTGTCCGAGGGAGGGGATGCTATTACCACTATCTTGGAGGGCTTCACGATGGGGGCCAGCTCCTGCACAACCNTGCCCCCCATGCTGTGACCTATGAGCAATATCTCCCCACTATAGTTGAATTTCTCACTTATTAATCGGAAATCCTGTAATAAAACTGATAAATTATAGGATAGAGAGGAGGAGCTTTTACCATGACCTCTCGCATCATAAGAAACGACTAAATAGCCCTGACGGGCTAGCTCGAAGCCGATCCACCCCATCATCTCCGAGCTCCCACCGAACCCGTGGTAAAGGACAGCCAGGCCCTTGGGCTCGGCCCTCGGAGACCAAAGTAGGTATCTGAGCGTCGCACCCTGGGAGAGGAGGTAGCCCTCCCTGAACTCCACATCCTGCAGGAGGTGAAGGGAGGCTGAGGATATGAGCAGCACAGCGATGGATAGGAGGACCTTTCTCATCATCCCACTAGCTAGCTATCTTTAATAAATGAGAGGGGATAGCTCGAGGGACTGGGATCAGGGCACTGGAAGTAATGAAGGCCGGTAAAAGATGAGTAGCTTAACTGGGAGAAGCAGTGTAAATGATACNCTGAGATGCGCCTTGGCTAGCTGGAACAAGGATTTTAAATTGGGCCTCGAGGTCTCATTATGCGGTTCGATGCTAAGGAGTACCTAGAGTCCAAGCTGAGCGATATAAGGAAGGTTTTGAGGCCTGAAGAGAGCGATAAAGTCCTGGCGGCATGTTCCGGTGGTGTGGATAGCACTGTATCTGCTGTCCTAGTTGCCAGGGCCCTGGGGAGACCCATAAGAGCTGTTTACATAGACGATGGCCTGAGGAGGAAGGGGGAGCCCGAGAGAGTTCTCAGCGTCNTGAATGNGCTAGGCTTATCGGCATTCATTTATGATGCTAAGAAAGATGTCTTGGAGGCTTTGAAGGGTAAAATAGATGCAGAAGAGAAGAGGAAGGCTTTCAGGGATGCATTTTACACTGTCTTAGGGAGGATAATCAGGGAGATTGGCGCTGAGTACTTAGTCCAAGGTACCATAGCTGCCGATATAGTGGAGACAGTAGGGGGCATAAAGACGCAGCATAACGTACTCGAGGAGCTCGGGATAGCTGATAAGTACGGTTTCAAGTTGATAGAGCCTATAAAAGATCTATACAA
>JGI24721J44947_10007011_pt1 | contig 15001 bp, 10 predicted proteins | sample YelNatPaOPGAMG01_FD_44947 | JGI IMG/M metagenome (IMG submission 44947)
ATCATAGCTCCTGAAAGAATCGAGGAATACATTGGCCGAGAGGGTTATCAGGCGGCATGCAAGGCCCTATTCCAAATGACCCCGGAGCAGATAATCGACGAGGTGAAACGATCGGGTCTGAGGGGGAGGGGAGGAGCTGGCTTTCCCACTGGCATGAAGTGGGAGTTTGCTTACAGGTCCAGGTCCNATATCAAGTATGTCCTCTGCAATGCCGATGAAGGCGACCCCGGCGCGTTCATGGACAGAAGTGTCCTAGAGGCAGACCCCCACGCGGTTTTGGAAGGAATGATAATAGCCGCAAAAGCNATAGGAGCCCACAAGGGATANATATACTGCCGAGCGGAATATCCCTTGGCGGTGAAGAGACTGAACATTGCCATAGGGCAGGCACGCGACTTGGGGCTTCTTGGCGAGGACATCTTGGGATCTGGCTTTGACTTCGATNTGGAAGTGTATCGCGGGGCAGGGGCTTTTGTATGCGGCGAGGAGACAGCCCTCATGATCTCCATAGAGGGGAAGAGGGGAATGCCGAGGCCAAGACCCCCTTTCCCTGCCATAGAAGGGCTCTGGCGCAAGCCAACGGTTCTCAACAATGTGGAGACCCTGGCGAGCGTCCCCCAGATCATACTTAGGGGAGCGAGTTGGTACAACAGTCTAGGCACACTCAAGAGCAAGGGGACAAAGNTATTCGCCGTGACAGGGGATGTAGTCAACGTGGGGCTGGTGGAAGTACCCATGGGCACATCCTTGGGCACCATCATCNACGACATAACAGGTGGGATNAAGAAAGGAAAGCGATTCAAGGCTGCACAGCTGGGAGGTCCTTCGGGGGGTTGCATACCGTCTCAGCACCTNAATGCCCCGGTTGATTACGAGTCCATCACTCAGNTAGGGGCAATAATGGGCTCTGGTGGGATGATCGTCATGGATGAAGACAAGTGTATGGTCGATGTTGCCAGGTTTTTCATGGAATTCTGTCAGGATGAGTCATGCGGTAAATGCACCCCCTGCCGGGTGGGCACCCAAAAGATGCTCGAGATCCTGACCAGGATTTGCCGAGGGGAGGGCAGGGAAGGCGATATAGAGACCCTCCAGCGCTGGGCAGCCGTCATCCAGAACACTGCCTTGTGCGGCCTGGGCCAGACGGCCCCGAATCCAGTCCTTTCAACCATTCGATACTTTCGCCACGAATACGAGGCCCACATCAAAGAGAAGCGCTGTCCAGCGGTAGTTTGCTCGGCCCTTTTCAAGGCCCCCTGCATCCACACATGCCCCGTGGGAATGGACATACCCACCTATGTGACCCTAGCCCGTTTGGGCAGGCTGGAAGAGGCCTACGAAGTTCTCCTTCGCACGAATCCCTTCCCGAGCGTTTGCGGAAGGGTGTGCGACCACAAATGCGAATACAAATGCCGAAGAGGAACTCTGGATGAGCCAGTTCACATAAGGGCCATAAAGCGTTACATCACTGACCACGCTCCCATGCCCAGGGGAGAACCTCCCAAGGTGACGAGGGAGGAAAAGATAGCGATCGTTGGCGCCGGGCCTTCGGGTCTGGCCGCTGCGAGGGAGCTTGCCCTCAGGGGGTACCCTGTCACGGTCTTCGAGGAGCTCCCGGAGCCAGGTGGGATGCTCCTCTGGGGCATACCCGAATACAGGCTTCCCAGGAATGTGCTCAGGAAGGAGATTCAGGCAATTCTGGACCTCGGGGTCGACCTGAGGTGCAACACGAAAATTGGAAGGGACATTTCCTGGGAGGACCTCCAGGCCCGATACCATGCCGTGTACATCGCCGTAGGGGCGCAAAAAAGCCTCAGGCTCCAAATCGAGGGCGAGGATCTCGAGGGGGTTTACGGCGCCGTCGAATTTCTGAGGCAGGTGAACCTTGGAAAGCCTCCTAGGCTGGGGGAGAAGGTCGTGGTCATTGGCGGAGGGAATTCTGCCATAGATGCCGCCCGCTCTTCCTTGAGGCTAGGGGCCAAAAAGGTCTCCATCCTTTACAGGAGGCTCCGCGCCGATATGCCAGCCCAGCCGGAGGAAATAAGGGCTGCCGAGGAAGAGGGGGTGGAGATCCACTACTTGGTGGCTCCCGCTAGATTCGAAGGAAGAGACGGCAGACTCAGCAAGATAGTCTGCCAAAGGATGACACTGGGCGAATTCGACTCCGGTGGAAGAAGGAGGCCAGTCCCCATAGAAGGGGAGATCTTCGAGGTAGAGGCGGACTCTGCCCTGGTTGCCATAGGGCAAGCTCCAGTGCTTCCTTTCCCTGCCCAANTCAAGGGGATAAGGGTGAGCAAGAATGGCCTCTTGGAGCCTCTTGAGGGCCATAAGAGCAGGGTCAGCGAGGGGTTGGTCTTCGCTGGTGGAGATGTGGTCACAGGGCCAGGTACCGTGATAGAGGCAATCGCGGCAGGCAAGGTCGCTGCAAAGGAGATAGATGCAGCTTTGAGGGCCCTGAAAGGGGAAGAGCCTGTGAAAGAGGAGGAGGCTCAGGAAATCCCTCTGCCCATGGAGGTCGTGGAGATCCCCCAGGGCCCTAGAGCTCGCATCCCCGAGTTGGACCCGAAAGAGAGAACTCGCAGTTTCGAGGAGGTGGAGCTCGGACTTCCTGAAGACTTACTGGAGCTGGAGGCATCGAGATGCCTCAGGTGTGACATTCAGGTTCCGTGACCACAAGGAGGCTAGTCAATGGAAGCTGCACGAAGAGTCACTCTGAAGATAGACGGCCGGGAAATCGTGGCCAGAGAAGGGATGACCATCCTGGAGGCGGCGAGGGAAAATGGGATACNTATTCCCACTCTGTGTCATCATCCTGCCCTTTCCAATTGGGGAGGGTGCAGGATATGCGTTGTGGAAGTTGACGGAGCCCCGAGGCTCGTTGCAAGCTGCGTCATGCCCGTCAGAGAAGGGATGGATGTGGCGACCAACAGCGAGCGAGTCCTGGAAAGCAGGAGGACCATCTTGGAGTTCCTTTTCGCCGAGAGGAANCATTACTGCATGTTCTGCTCCCAGAGCGGAGACTGCGAGCTCCAAGATCTGGCATACGAGCTGGGCATGGATCACCTGACTGTGCCCCCCAGCTTCAGGGAGTTTCCCGTGGATGCTACGAGCTCCTACATGGTCCTGGATCACAATAGGTGCATCCTCTGCGCCAGATGTGTGAGGGCCTGTAGGGAAATAGCCGGGAAGCAAGTCCTCAATTTCCAGAACAGGGGAGCCAAGACCCTTGTCTCCAAGGATTTGAACGAGCTCACAGACGAATCCACCTGCGATTCCTGTGGAACATGTCTCCAGCTCTGTCCCACAGGGGCTATCTATCACCGGCTCAGGACCCATCAGGCAGTGAGAGGAAAGGCAAGGAAAGTGGAGGTGGCCAGGACCCACTGTCCCCTCTGCGGCATTCTCTGCGAGACAGAGGTCAGGGTTGCCGACGGCAGTGTAGTCGCCATAGACGGTGTGCTGTCAAGTTCTTCTGTCCACAGGGGTCAGCTTTGCAGGAAAGGAAGGTTCGAGGCCTTGGAAGATAGAGGCCCCAGGCTGATCCAGCCCATGATTCGTCAACCAGATGGCAGCCTGAGGTCTACGAGCTGGGAGGACGCTCTGGAGAGGCTCTGTGGTGCCTTGATGGCCTCCCGAGGCACAAAACGCCAGAAAAATGTCCTGGGCCTCATCTCGGGAGGTTGCCCAGCAGAGGAGGCCTTCCTCCTCGGCGAGATATTGGAGCGAGGTTTGAAAGGGAATGTGGTCTCCACGGATGCTCCTCACCTCTTCACCATAAAGAAGGCCTGGGAGGAGGTGGGGAAGAGCTTTCTGGGACTCAAAGAGTGTTCCTGGGAAAAGCTTGATCAGGCTGATCTCATCCTTTTTGCTGGAGCAGAGCCCGAAAGGACCCATCCAATGATAGCGGCCCTCTCCAAGAGGGCTGCCATGGAGAAGGGTGCTACTCTCGCTGGCATAGGCCCCAATCCAGCCATATCATCCTGGTCCGGGATTTGGGTGAAAGTTCCCGCGGAGGAGCTCCCCAATGGGGTGAGGGCTCTCCTCAGAGAAGTCGCCACAAGGGTTACCTCGGAGCCAGTAGCTAGGTGGAGGGACCTGATGGCTCAAATAGAAGGCCCCGAGCAAGAGGAAAAGGTGGCCTTCATGGACTCGGCCACCGCAGGACTCCTTCGTGAAGTTGCCCAGAGATTTGCTCTGTCCAAGTCGCCCCTTGTCATCGTCGGAGATGGGGTCACTGGCTCAGGTCAAATATCGACTTTGCGAAACCTCATGTTCCTGGCGCTTCTCAAGGGCCTCTTGCTCGAGGGTGCTCTGAGGCTCCTCATCCTGAAGCCGAGGGGAAACACCATGAGCTCCATGAGGATGGGATGGTGGAGACTTCCTCCTTCGGCCTCGGAAGAGCCCCTGGATGTCTGCTTCGTGGTGGAAGACGGGTGCGATTCTCCGAGTATTGAGGTACCCAAGACTCGGTTCCTCGCATTGATGACGAGCCATCTGGCTGGTCCTCTTGTGGAAAGGGCCCAGGTCCTCATTCCAAAGCCCACCTGGCTGGAGCAAGGAGGGATATTCCTCTCCATGGATGGAACCGAGGCTGTTCAGCTCTTCCCCATCGTGGATCCACCGGAAGGGGTCAGGCGCGGCTGGGAGACCCTCCTCGCCATTGGAGGAAGGTTNGGGATGAGGGGCCTTCCCAAGGACACAGCTGACCTGAGAGGGAGGACCATGGAAGCCCTTGGATTGCCCAGTCCTTCACGACAATGAAAGTGTGGGGAGGCTCATCATGGGAAAGCCCAAAGTAGCCACTGTCTGGTTGGAAGGATGTGCGGGTTGTCATATGTCTTTTCTGGATCTNGACGAGGCTCTCGTGGATATTCTGGATGCCATTGATCTCACCATTTCTCCCATCACGGACTTCAAGGACTATGAATTCCCTGAGCTCGAGGTCGGAATAGTGGAGGGAGGGGTCGGAAACCATGAACAGAAAGAAATAGCGGTGAAATTGAGGAAACGCTGCAAGGTGCTAATGGCATGGGGAGACTGCGCCGTATTCGGGGGCATAAATACGATGCGAAATTGGATCCCCAAGGAGGAGATCCTGAGCTATGCGTATCTGAGTACCCCATCTTCTTGCGGCGGTTCACCTCCATCCGATAGCGAGTTGCCTGAACTCTTGGAAAAAGTCTTGCCCCTTAACCAGGTGGTCAGGGTGGATGCATACGTCCCTGGCTGTCCACCCTCGCCCGAGGCCATTGCCCATGCCTTGAAGGCAGTTTTGGCCGGCAGAATAGAGAGCATTCCAGTTGCCCTTCTCCACTTCGATTGAGGAGGTCTCCCAATGGCTATCTCGCGGAAGATCACCATAGAGCCCATCACCAGGATAGAAGGCCACGGTAAAGTGACCATTCACCTGGATGAGGAAGGAAACGTAGCCCAGGCCAGATTCCATGTGACACAATTCAGGGGCTACGAAAGGTTCTGTCATGGAAGACCCCTTGAAGAGATGCCCGTAATTACCCAGAGAATATGTGGCATCTGCCCTGTAAGCCACCATCTCGCCTCAGCCAAGGCCTGCGACGCCATAATGGGAGTCGAGATACCCAGAACTGCTTCTTTGCTGAGAGAGCTTTTGCACATGGGCCAGTACATTCAGTCCCATGCCTTGCACTTCTTTCATCTGGCCAGCCCTGACCTCCTTCTCGGATGGGATTCAGATCCTCCAACGAGGAACATAGTGGGGGTCGTGAGACAATTCCCCCAGGTTGCCCTGATGGGANTAAGGCTCAGGAAGTTCGGCCAGGAGATAATCCAAGCTCTGGGAGGAAAGAAAATTCACCCTGCATTCGCTGTCCCGGGCGGGGTGAGCGAGCGTCTGTCGATCCAGAATCGCGACCGACTTCTCAAGGGTTTCCATGAGGCCACGGAGGCCTGGGCCACGGCCATGGGGTTCCTGAAAAAGTGGTGGCACGAGAACCTGACCGAGGCAAATTCCTTCGCCTCCTTCTCTTCAGGCTATGCAGGGCTTGTGGACGAGATGGGGAATCTGGCCCTCTATGATGGCAAGATAAGATTTTGTGGGCCAAAAGGCGAGGCCCTGGGCGAATGCCATGGCGAAGCTTATCTGGATTTCATAGGCGAGATGGTGGAACCATGGTCCTATCTCAAATTTCCCTTCCTCAAGGCCTTGGGATACCCTGGAGGAATCTACAGGGTTGGCCCCCTGGCGAGGCTCAACGTGTGCCAAGGGGTCTCCACTCCAAAGGCCCAAGAGGAGTTGGAGGAGTTGAGAAGCTCTGCCCCCAGGTGGCCAGCTGAGGGCTCGCTCCTCTACCACTGGTGTCGTCTCGTGGAGCTGATATATGCCCTGGAGAGGGCCAAGGAGCTCCTGGAGGATGAGGAGATATGCTCCAAAGAGACGAGGATCACGTACTCCAAGCCAGCCAAGGAAGAGGGAGTGGGTGTTGTGGAGGCCCCTCGTGGGACCCTCATCCACCACTATCGAGTGGACGAGCATGGGGTGATCAAGGATGTGAATCTAATAGTTGCGACTGGCCACAATAACCTGGCAATGAATGAGGCCGTGAAGGCTGTGGCCAAAGCTTACATTCACCGCGGACAGATCACAGAGGGGATCCTCAACAGGATCGAGGGGGCCATAAGGTGTTACGACCCCTGCCTTTCCTGCTCTACCCACGCAGTGGGCCAGATGCCACTTATTGTGACGGTCTATGACTCCGGGGGTGAGAAGATAGGCGAGATAACGAGGAGCATCGAATGAGCGGCAGAGCCTATGTGGTTGGGTTTGGCAACACAGCGAGGGGAGATGACGGAGTGGGACCCCTGGTAGTGAGAAGGTTGCGGGCGAGTGGTTTGAGCTCCTCGAGGGTTCGTTTTCTGGTAAGGGAGGAACTCTCTGACGATCTTCTCGACTGCCTCGAGGAAGCATCCTTGATAATCTTCGTTGACTCCTCTGTGGGGAAAAGCTCCGAGGATGTTCACTGGAAGAAGATCCAGGCCTCGAGATTTCCAAGCTCTTTCACCCACGCGATGACGCCTCAGACATTCCTTTGGCTTCTCCATCTGGTAAAAGGGAAAAGGCCTGAGGCGTGGCTCGTCGCAATTCCTGGAGAAGAGTTCGAATCAGATGGGGTCATAAGCCCCAAAGCCATGAGCATGGCTTTGAAGGCCGAGGTGGAGATAAAACAGTTCCTCAAAAGGTGGACCCGGAAAGATAAAGCCTTCGACCAATGCCATTTCGACGGTGGGATTGCATCCCTTCTCACCAATGGGTAAAAAAGGAGGGGACCATGGCCAGCGGAGCTGATGTGCTTATCATAGACGATGACAGGGATCTTGTTAGTTCCATGAAGATCATCCTCGAGTGCAGGGGCTTTTCCGTGCGAACCGCCTACAATGGCAAACAGGGCTACGAGCGGATCCTGGAGAAGGCTCCCGATATCGTAATCCTCGATGTGATGATGACAACTGATACGGAGGGCTTCGATCTGGCTCAGAGGCTCAAGGCAGATCCGAGATTCAGCAACATACCCATCGTGATGACGACAGGTTTTCCCCAAAAGATGGCCCAGCAGGGCCCGGAGCGGTTCCAGCACATACTGGGGATGGAGTGGCCAGTCTCCAAGCTCTTGGAGAAGCCCATAGACCCCCAAGAACTATTGGAAGTCGTGGAGTCTTTTCTCAAAGAGGCCGGCAAGCTCTGATGCCGGAGTCTGGCCCAGAAGAGGGTGCTTCCCTGGGGCCGAGGAGCTTTTATGGAGCTGGGATGGGAGCTCATAAGGGAGCAGATCTTCTTCAGAAAGGAACTCAAGGAAAGAGTATTCTGGTTCATAAAGCTGAGGTGGGCGGCAGTGGCTCTGGCCCTCCTCGGTACTCTAGCCGCGCATCTCGCCCATGAGCCCTTGAATTACAGGGCTCTTCTTGTGACCATAGGCGCTGTACTCCTTTACAACTCCATTCTTGCCATAGCTGGAAGGCACCTAGGAGCTGAACGTGCGGAGCTGAGAACCTTCTTCGCATTCGCCCACTGCCAGATATGCATGGATCTAGGGGCCCTTTTCATAGTGATCTACCTTACAGGAGGATCATCGAGTCCCCTCATCATTTTTCTCCTCTTTCACATTTTGCTTGCGGGAATCCTGCTTTCGAGGAGAAGTTGCTTCCTGTACGCCATCGGAGTCATTGGGGTCTTGCTATCCATGGTATGGGCCGAGACAGTGGGCGTGATTCACCCTGACCCACCTCCCCTTTTGGCTGAGGAGGGCCACTGGGTGAGGCTGGGGTTTCTGGCGTCGGCTTTCATGGTAGGTGCATTCTTGATCACCACCATTGCTCACTCCCTAAGAATGAAAGGAAGGGAGCTTCTCAGGGTCTCTTCGGAGCTCCAGCTCACCACCTCGAGACTGACGGCTCTCTACGAAATGGTCAAAGAGATGGCCAGCCAGACCGAGCTTCAGAAACTAATGGATTCGGCAACTAGACTCGGGGCCACCATCATGGGCGTAAAGGCATGTTCCATAAAGCTTCTGGATGAGGAAGGAAGGTACCTGAGATTCGCCTCCACCCATGGACTGAGCCGTGACTATGTGTCAAAGGGGGCCATAGAGGTAGAAAAGAGCCCCATCAACAAGAGAATCCTGGAGGGTGCAGCCTATTCCATAGGGACCATAAGCCGAAAAGACTATTTTCAATATCCTGAGGACATAGAGAGGGAGGGAATCGCTTCCATGTTGTGCCTCCCCTTGAAGGCCGGAAGCAGGGTCCTCGGAGTATTCTGCGTCTATAGCGATAGGACCTACCATTTCCGGGAGGCAGACACTTCTTTCTTCTCCCTCATGACCGATCTCACGGCAATGGCCATAGAGAGGCTCAGAAGCGAGCTCTCCAAGACGTGGTTCTTCAACAAAGCAGCCCACCAGCTGAGGGCTCTCCATGCCCTCATGAGCATGTTGAGGGTAGTGAAAGAGGGATATCTGGGGCCAATTACGGAGAGGCAACTGGAGGTCATAAATAGGTGCGAAAACAGGCTTCGCCTCATGGGCCAGCTCATAGATGATCTCATGAGGTTGGGAGAGAGGAGGGCTCGAGGTCTACCCCTCAGGATCGAGCCCCTCCATATAGGGGACATCGCGCGAAGGGTCGTCTCCTTGTTCGCTGAGCAGGCGGAGAAAAAAGGCGTGAGCTTGCAGCTGGAGATCTCGGATCCGGTGCCCAATGTCCTCGGGGAGGAAGGTCTTCTGGATGAGGTCGTGACAAATCTGGTGTCAAACGCCGTCAAATATACTCCCGGTGGAGGCACTGTGCGAGTCTCCATCGGAAAAGAGGGGAGGGCTTGGGTGAAACTGGAGGTCTCGGACACTGGCATTGGGATTCCCAAAAGCGAGCTTCCCCATCTCTTCAGCGAGTTCTTCAGGGCGTCCAATGCAAGGGAGATGGAGGAAGAGGGAACGGGTCTGGGCTTAGTGATAGTGAAGGAGGCCCTGGAAAGACTCAGGGGCTCCATACAGGTAAAGACCAAGGAGGGAGAGGGTACCACCTTCACGTGCCTCATCCCCAGTGTACTTCAGCCCATGGAAAGGGCCGGGGAGACCGATGGCACCGAAGAAAGGGACTAGCGGATCTCCCCAATCGGGGATGTCTCGGGTGTGAGATAGGGGGCTGTGGTGAGAGGGAAGCTGAGAAAGGGGAAGGAGGATTTCGCGGGAATTCAATCGGATTCGGCATCTTCTGAGGACCTGGGAAGGATTGTCCGAGTGAGGATCATATGCAGGGGAGTGGTCCAGGGGGTTGGCTTCAGGCCTTCTGTCTACAGGCACGCAGTGGGGATGGGTCTTTCAGGGCTGGTGCGCAATTGTCCAGAGGGGGCAACCATAGAGGTGGAGGGGAGGAAAGAGACAGTAGGAGAGTTCCTGGAAAAGCTCCCGAGGGCCTTGCCCAAGCTCGCAAGGCTGGAGGAGGTCCAGCTAATTCATATGGTTCCCATGGGCTCTTCCGGCTTTTTCATCGAGAGTTCCGAAACGGGGATCAGAAAGAAGGCAATGGTCCCCCCTGATGCAGCCATCTGCTCCAAATGCAGAAACGACATGGAGGATCCCGCTAACAGGCGGTTTCACTATCCCTTCACAACCTGCACGGAGTGTGGGCCACGCTTCTCCATAACCAGCCACCTCCCTTACGACAGATCAAACACATCCATGGCGTGTTTTGCCCTGTGCTCAGAATGCGCCCAGGAATATACAGATCCCCGCGACAGAAGGTTCCATGCAGAGCCCATATCTTGTCCCAAGTGTGGTCCCACCTTGAGACTGGTTGACCGAGATGGAAAAGAGATGGCGAGAGATGACGGTGCCCTTTCCCTGGTCCGAGAGCTTTTGGCGCAAGGTAAGATAGTCGCCGTAAAGGGGCTTGGGGGGTTCCACCTCGCCTGTCGGTCTGACAAANAGGAGACAGTAACTGTGCTCCGAAGGCGGAAGAGGAGGGAAACCAAACCCTTCGCCGTTATGGTCAAGGATCTGAATGTGGCAAGGGAGATGGTGGAACTCAGGGAGAGGGATGTGGAGCTCCTTCTCTCTCCCGAGTCTCCCATAATATTGGCGCCAAAGANGCTCCCATCCAGCGCTGTGGAGGCTGTATCACCCGGGGTTGTGGATTTGGGCGTGATGTTGCCCACAACCCCCCTCCATCTGGAGCTCTTCAGATCCAGCGAATATGATGCCCTGATCATGACATCAGGAAACATCAATTCCGAACCCATATGCAGAGGAAACAGGGAAGCCCTCGCGAGACTGAGGGGAATAGCCGACTTCTTTCTCCTTCACGATAGNGACATCCTCAGGAGAATAGACGATTCNGTTGTACGCTCCACACCCTCAGGCCTGGTTATGGTGAGGCGCTCCAGGGGATATGTGCCCTGCCCCTTGCCTCTTGGCCTGGAGCTTCCCGAGCCGGTCCTCTCCATGGGGGCTCATCTCCAGAATACAGTGGCAGTGGGTGTGGAAGAGGAGGCATTCCTGTCACAGCATATAGGGGACTTGGAGTCCGATGCAACCAGGGCCTTCATGGAGGAGGCCCTTCTTGCCATGGAGAGATTCCTCCAAGTGGAGCCCAGGATCGTAGCTGTGGATTTGCATCCAGATTACGCATCCAGGCTCATGGGGGAGAAGGTTGCGAGGGAAAGAGGAGGCCTTCTCCTCGAGATCCAGCACCATTTGGCCCATGCGGCTTCTGTTCTGGGGGAGGGAGGAGAGTTTCCGGCAGGCGAAAGCCTCGTGGGAGCCATAGTCCTGGATGGAACTGGACTCGGAGTTGATGGAACATCCTGGGGCGGAGAGATTCTAGTGAGCAGGGGGGGGCTCCATTGGATGAGGGTTGGCAGGTTGAAGCCCATCCCCCTAGTAGGTGGGGAGGCAGCCATCAAGGAGCCCTGGAGGACAGTGGTAGCAGCCCTCACCCTCGTTGGCAGGGGGGAGCTTTTGGAGAAGCTTCCCATGAAGGAGTTGGTTCCNTCGGAGAAGATCGGCCAGATAGAACGCCTCTCCAAGGGGCCTTGGCCTCTATCTTCCGGTTGTGGCCGCATATGGGAGGCTGCTGGCAGCCTCCTGGGATTGGGAGGCGAGAACCATTACGAGGGCGAGCTAGCCTGCCTTCTCGAGTCCGCTGCGGGAAAGGGACCTCTCCNACCGCGGCCCTGGANAAACTTGGAGCCCCTCGCGAGGGACCCTTTGGAGCTGGACACACGATCTCTCCTGGCCGAGATGGCCCTGAGATGGATAAGGGGCGAGCCGGCATCTGAAATAGCAGCTGGTTTTCACGCGACCATGGCTTATTGGATCGCGGAGATGGCCCAACGGGCTTTGGGCGGGGAGGTCAGAGCCATTGCCCTGGCAGGCGGCTGCATGGTGAACAGGCACCTGAGGAACTTGCTGTCCTTGGAGCTGGAAAGGAGGGGNTTCAGGCCTCTGCTGCCCTTCAAGGTACCACCCGGCGACGGAGGCATAGCCTATGGGCAAGCGGTTTTGGCTGCAGCTATGCTCACAAGGGGAGGGAAAATCCAACTGGAGGACAAGACGAGATGTGTCTAGCAGTGCCTATGAGGGTGGTGGATATAAACGGATCCTTGGCCTTGGCCGAGCTAGGTGGGGTAAGAAGGGAGATCTCCCTGGAGCTGCTCCCTGAAGCCAGAGTTGGTGATCACGTGATAGTGCATGCCGGATTCGCCATCTCCAGACTGGAGANGGAAGAGGCGAGTGCCATAATGGAGCTTCTCCGCGGGGAATCTCCCGCCCCTGTGTCATGACCATGGATGGATTTCAAGACCAGACCATCGCCCGAGATTTGGTCCAGAGAATTCATTTTTGGGCCCGAAGGATTCCCAGAAAGGTCACCATAATGGAGGTCTGCGGAACCCATACCAACTCCATTTCCGGCGCTGGACTCAGGGGACTGATGCCCGAAAACGTGAGGCTCGTCTCTGGGCCGGGATGCCCTGTATGCGTGACCCCTACTTCCTTCTTGGACATGGCCATCTCCCTCGCGAGAATGCCAGGGGTGACCATAGCCACCTTTGGGGACCTGGTGAGGGTCCCGTCTTCCAAGGGATCCTTGGAAGAGGCAATGGCCGATGGTTGCGATGTGAGGGTGATCTACAGTCCGAGGGATCTGCTTGCCCTCGGTAAAGAGCTAAGGGGTAGAAGAGTGGTCTTTTTGGCCATAGGTTTCGAGACAACTGCGCCAGGTGTAGCGGCAACGATCCTCGAAAGCGAAAAAGTGGGGAATATCCTCTTTCTTGTGGGTCACAAGCTGATTCCTCCGGCTATCGAGGCGCTTTTGTCCGCGGAGGAANTGAACCTGGACGGTTTGATCCTCCCCGGGCATGTATCCGCCATAATAGGGCAGGAGCCNTATGGATTCGTTTCCGAGAGGTTCGGTATTCCAGGGGTCATAGCCGGATTTACCCCATTGGATGTCCTAGCTGCCATAGCTGAGATCCTTCAGCAGTTGGTCTTTGGAAGCCCGAANGTGGTGAACAACTATGGGAGGGTTGTGAGGCCGGAGGGAAATCCAAGGGCCAGAGAAGTCATGGCATCTGTCTTCGAGCCCTGCGATGGTGTCTGGAGGGGCCTTGGGGAAATAAGAGGTTCGGGCTTGAGATTGAGGACTCCATGGAGAGATCTGGATGCATCTCGCCTTGTCACGGAAGTTGTGGAGACGGTCGAGCCCAAAGGGTGTCGATGTGGGGACGTGCTCAAGGGGCTCCTGGATCCCCCGGAGTGTCCTCTTTTCGGCCTCCATTGCACACCAGAGGGGCCCCGGGGNCCGTGCATGGTATCGTCNGAAGGGGCCTGTGGCGCCTGGTATAGGAACGAGAGGATTAGAGGAGGCCTCAAGTGAATCTCAAGAGGATACTCTTGGCCCACGGGGGAGGAGGCCGCCTCACAAGGGACCTCATAAAGGGAAAATTTCTCCCCGCCCTTCATAACCGGTATCTCGAACCGCTTTCAGACAGTGCTGTGCTTCCTGAACTCCCCCGAGGAAGGCTGGCCTTCACCACTGATGCTTTTGTGGTGGACCCCATAGTGTTCCCAGGAGGGGATCTCGGGTATCTATCTGTCTGTGGCACTTTGAACGATCTGGCCGTGGCTGGGGCCCGGCCACTCTGGATAAGTTGGGCTCTGATCTTGGAGGAAGGACTCGAGGAGGAGGTTCTGGATATCGTAGTCAAGGGAGNGAGGAAGGCAGCACTGGAATCCAACGTGGANATAGTTGCTGGAGACACAAAGGTGGTTCCCAAGGGCAAAGGGGATAAAGCCTTTGCTGTGACATCCGGAGTCGGTGTCATTGCCCCTGGGGTCGAATTGTTTGACCAGGCAGTGGTGGAGGGTGATGCCATTTTGGTCTCNGGGCCCATAGGGGATCATGGGGCGGCCATAATGGCAGTACGCCAAGGCCTGACGGGAGACATGAGGTCAGATGTCGCGCCCGTGTGGCCACTGGTGAACGTTTTGCTCGAGGCTGGTTTGGAGATTCGCGTTTTACACGATCCCACAAGGGGAGGGGTGGCCACGGTCTGCCACGAGGTAGCGGAGAAGACGGGCCTTTCCATGATCCTCGAGGAGAAGGAGCTCCCAGTGAGATCCTCTGTTAGGGCCATTTCTGACCTGCTAGGTCTAGATCCCCTGTACATGGCCTGCGAGGGAAGGTTCCTAGCTTGGGTAGCGGAAAAACATGCCCAAAAGGCGATAGATGTTCTCCGCTCTCATCCCATGGGCCGTGATGGGGCCATAATAGGCTGGGTGTCCAGAAGACCTCCCGGCGGATCCCCTGTGATACTTCGAACGAGGTTTGGAACAGAGAGACCCTTGGATCTCCTGACAGGCCTCGAGCTCCCCAGAATATGTTGAGCCGGTGAGGAGAAAAACCCCGATGCCCCATCTACCCCAATGATCCAGGCCACGAGTCCTGTGCGGGAACAACTGGCTCGGACTGTGCGAAGATTGGCCAAGGGGCGAGGCTGGTGCCTCGAAGGGACTCGCGCTAAAATGGGCTACAATTCGTTCGGCTGGGTGGCGAGCCCGAGGTGATATGGCCTTGCGGGGAAGGCCGGAGAGACGACTGGGAGGGCGATTTTCTCGGAGGGACGCGCTCTGCGCGTCCGAGAGTCAAGGCCGGGCGCAAACCGGGGCAGGTCATGATTACGGACGAGTCGGCGATGGGCCCGTGGCCAAAACGAGGTAACATTTGGGCTGGCGCGATGCGTTCCCCGCGGGCGTGCGGAGCCCGCCCCTCCGCGACGAGGCCTGCCCAAGACGGATGCCCCGGCGCGAAGAGCCTGGAGATCACGGCGAGGTGGTTTTCTCGGAGGGACGAGCTCTGCGCGTCCGAGAGTCAAGGCCGGGCGCAAGCCGTGGCGCCACATGATCATGGAGGGGCGAGAGAACGGACAGTGGCCTAAACGGGGCAATCCCCGGGTGCAAGCAAGGTTTCGCCA
>JGI24721J44947_10007061_pt1 | contig 14934 bp, 12 predicted proteins | sample YelNatPaOPGAMG01_FD_44947 | JGI IMG/M metagenome (IMG submission 44947)
TGGTGGTGGTTGGTATCACTCAGGGCACTCGAGTACCGTCGAGCGCGGGTGTGGCGAGGCGTCTCTCGAGCTTCCGGGGCTTCAGGAAGGAACCGCACTCCACAGAACCCTACTTGGNCCGTCAATCTCATCAGCTGTATACTGATCGCTGTAGATTAAGCGGCTGACGCCGATGACGCAGTTGACCCGCACCCCACTACCCGGAGACGGCGATATCAACCCGCCTGCTGCGGGCGAAGTCGTTGCGGGTCCCTTTTCAAGTGAACCGCTCGGTGCGCAGCTCCACAAGGTTTTACGGTATCTAAAAAAAGAGCTCAGACCAGTTTCACCTGAAGAGATAGAGGAAGCCCTGCAGATACGCTTGCAACGAGACTCGGAGCTGTGGGTGAACTTGGTCGGGAACCCCCGCGTCTTACTGGAGTCGGACGGGCGCTGGCGCTGGCGCTCGAAATACTATTTGCGTAACCGCGATGATCTGCTGAACTTGCTCAAAACTTCGGTAGAAGGTATTCCAGTTTCGGAACTGCAGGACTCATACCGGGACGCCTTGCGAGATATTCGAGAACTGGCATATGAGCGGAACCCGCCGCTGATACTCGCGTTTCGTCCCAGCGAACACACGAAGGAAGTGATTCTGTTCCCAAATGATCCGACGCTGTACGTCCGCATAAGTGAACAAGTGCGCAAACTCTGGCAAAGTATTCCAATTCCAGATTCCAGCGTTGTGTACGATTACTTGCTCCAGCGCGGTCTGAAGCAAGGAAGCAATCATGAGGCTGTGCGAGCTGCTCTGGCACCGACCGGTGCACAGCGACCACCCCAGCTGAAACGGCGCGCTCGACCCGGTGCGAGGTCATCTGGGTCATCATCCACGAGACGAATACGCTTGACGAATGTGCATCTGGAGGGTACGGGCATAGACCTCTCGCGAGACTATGAACCGTCATCTTGATGCAGCTTTTGGTGCGTGCCTGCAGGGAGCACCGAGGTTGGCGCTCATCTCCAGGACGCAATCCTGACTGGTTGTCGTTCCGATCGGTGAAGCGTACGCGCTGTGAAATGCAGTCTTTGGGCTCTCTTGGAATTCCTGTTGAAGGAGCAAAGGTGTGCGTTCTACAGAGCACAGTGCAATGAGCAAGCGGCGGCGTCGCTGCATCTGCAGAGCCTCGCCCGGGGAGCATGGACACCACCGATCACCGAGGTACCGACCTCATCGCGCTTGCGATGGCTACCCATTAAGCCGCCGTTGAGGAGCAAGCAGCGTTTCGCCGGTGGCGGGATTGCTGATTCTGCCTAGCCTCGCAGCGGTGCGTCAGCGCAACCGATCATCGAGGCATGAACTTCACGAACGAAACTCTGAGCATGACCTGCGTAGCGTATCCAGTACAACGGCTCGTTTCCATGATGATCTTGCGCACTGTACATAGCAAAGCGCTGTTCGTGATATCCCAGAGACTGATGATGGTTTTTTGAAAGAATGCTTCGGCACGATACCAGTCTATGTAACACACCTGATCCGGTTTGAATTCGAGCGTGAAGCTGATGCCTGTCGAGTGACCTGGACGCTGTACTATTCGAGGCTTTCGCAGTGATCGATCATGCGTTCAGATCGGATGATCCAGTTCACGATGCCTCACGTGCTGCTTCGCCGGAAACCCTTGTAGCGTTCGGATGACCCAAAACATTTATCGTGAATTGGCGAGTAGCAGTTCGTACTGCCGATCTACGGGAATTATGGCCCGGCTCAGGTGCAACCGCCGGAAAGCCGCTGCGTCGCCTCTGGTGTAACAGAGGGAGACTAATCCACTACGCCGTGAGAAACGCATATGAAGTGTGTGGAATCTTCAGCTGCAGTCGCGGAGCCGGCTGGCTACTGCGTAGCGTCTCTGAGGGGGGATTGCGTCCCTGACGTCATTGTAGACGCTACCAGAGACTTGCTACGAAAGAGCTGCGATTGAAGCTTTTTCGCACGAAACAACTCATACTTTTATTTGTGCACAGCGCGCATCCGGATGCAGTTCTCAACTCGGCTGTTGACGCTTTCGGACAGTTGCGAGATACGACTTTCCTGAGCACGTTCCATTCTTGCAGCTGTAGCGGATTTGGATACGCCATAACAACATGGTCGTTCCGAGGTGTTCATCGCTGGGCAAGTCAGTGGACACCTCCCAGGAGTAGATTCTTACAGACGCAAGCTCGCCCGCTTGCGTCGTCATGGGATGCCCGCATGCGCTCCGACAAGGGACATGCTCCTTCTGCACGAACCTGGTCATAAGATGCTTCGCAGCGCGCACCTCGATAGCGAACAGACGTCCCTGGTAAAGAGCATACTTCAAAAGACGCATGCTCATCTATATTGGAAACGATTGAAATACAAGTGCNGCTGCACGCACTGCGAGTGCCGCTCATTCTTCGGCAACAGATTCCCTATGCAGGGCTCGCACACATNCATCTCATGCCGGGGATGCAGCTACAGTTTGCGTTTTGCACCACGGNATCATAAGNACCGAGTACACAGGNACGGCAGCGCCATGCGCGTANATACTTCCACAAAGCGACGAGGCCAATCCTTCCGAGCAGCTCTCGAGTCTCGACGTGTCAAACAATTCGGGCGCTTTTGCAGTCCACTGCGACAGCGCTGTTGTGCTCGTGCGCGTAATGGGCCAACAGCGCATACTTGGAAGAAAATACAGCTTCTAGCAGGAATCAACGCGAGAAACGGGCAAGCGTCGATCCTGTGCAGATTTTGCGGTTTCGAAAAGAGCATGCCGCTCAACGGCATTCCTCGGAGAAGAAGGCCAGTGACCTGCAAGCATCATTGCCGGTCTATTCTAGGTGAGGTTCATACGGCGCTCACCTTCAGCAAACCATGATGCGTATTCTGCTCATTCTTCGAAACCAACTGCACCTACGACAGGTTACAACAGCTATTCTGTTTCCGTGCCGTGCGATAAAACATCTTGCTCTGCAATGAAAGATCGTTACTCTTGTCCACCAACTGATCGAGCTTGACGCCGCGCTCCAGTATACTGTCGATAGTTTGATGCAGGGTGGATTTCGTCTCATCGAGATCTTTCTCGATCCGCATTAGAGGATCCGCTTCCGCGGGATTTTGGTACCTCTGGAGACGATCCGCGAGGTACGGAAACTCTCGTACTTGGATCGCTTCTGCAGGTACCTGGAGATACTGCGACTCGGGAAAGGTTCGGCGAAACTCATCCAGGACCTGCCCCAGGAGACTAAATGCAACGCGTTGTGGATATTCCGCATCGCATAGCGCAACTGCGATCACGCCATTCACACGAGCGTAAGCGTAACATACGTAGTTCTCGTGATCCACAGATAGGCGCTCTCCGAGTGTGACTCGCTTCGCAATCAGTTTTGCAAAGAAGGCAGCAAACTCGCGTACGCTACTCCGCTGGAAGTAGTTAAAGTCGCTTAGTTCGTAGGCAGCGCTCAGAAGCGTCGGCTCGGTTTCATCACTGCGTCTTCGCAGTATCGTTAGGGCATACAGACGCATCTGGTAGCGTCGCGTTACGGGTGGCCCAACAGGACCAGAAAATAATGTGCAACAGAGGACAGTGACAGGTACGAACTAGTCGCAGCGCGCTAACGCAGATGTTATCCCCAACCGAGCGGCTCGTTCAACGTACCCAGTGCGTACGAGCGAGCAGACCTCAAAAGTACCTGCTGCTGCGCAACCGAGTCGTTCGTGAAAGCGTTGTGCGAGTAATACGCCCAATAGCAAGCGTAACTCGGAGGCTGCAAGCGCACTGTCCGACGGGAAACTTATTTGGAGCTTGGTCTGCAGTACACTTCGGTGTAAAGTCCGGGGGAATGAAGCAAAACGGTCGCAAAGCTCCTTTCTTTCTAAAACTCTGTGTTCAGAGAGAGGTTGTGTTTCCTCGTGACCGAGTACGAATGTGCTTGACAAGTTCCGCGCTTAAGAAGCCTTTTATTCGTGTCAAAAGGTCTACGTGCTCGTGAACGATCCCAAGGGTGCCTGAAACGTCCAGTGCTCAAAACGTCCGTTTGTCCAGGCGTTGAAAGCCAACGGTGGATGTCGCGGCTGGAAACGGGTCAAGGCCAACGGCTCGAATGCCGTCAAGAGTTCCCTGTGCTCTGCTGTTCTCTGGGCTTGTTTGGGCCGGCAGTCGGGCTAGTTCGTGAGCAATTTGAATGCACTCTGCTCTGGGTAGAGCGTTGCAACGTTTGGAAAGCGGCACAGATAGCAGCGGTTCCAGAGGGAGACTGGCCCGAGCGATTATTCAACGAGCACAAACACCTCTGGCTCTGCAGCAGGCCAGTGGAAACAGCGTTTGGACGAGCCCCAAGAGAGGCGTGTCTCGGTTCACGGAAACGCTGAGCTCTCAGTTGGTCCCCCGGCGACCTGAAACACCTTTGAATCCTCAGCAGGTGAGCGGAAACATCTCTTGGCCGAGAACCAAACATAGCGAGTACCGCTCTGAGGAGACACACGCAGTGGCTACGACTCGTGTGCTGCGTGGCTTACCCACCCGAGTCGTTCCGTTCATTTCAAGCGTTTTACTACGAAACGCACAGCACCAGCAGCAGCATCAGCAGCGGCAGGTGCTGTCGCTACCGAAGCAAACGCCACGAGTCGTGGCGTGGGTCTTCCGTGATACCGCTTTTAGCATACCAGTTCATCGCGAGACGCATACAACGCAGTGCTGCTTCCTCATACCGGGGTTCCGCAACTTGTCTCTCCACAATCTTCCACGAAAGCGTCTCCTGTGTAGTTCCATAGCAACCAGAAGCGCTCATCGGTTCCGGAAGACCTGGTTGCAACTACGGTGTCTCGCTGCCTTCGAAAACCAAACCCGCCCAATGCAACGTGTTTCAGGAACTGAACGGAACTTGAACCGTCCGTTGCTCGTGCAGATCGAGCTCAGTTCTATTGAACAACAAATCTTCTCTCTGCTGCTCGAAGTGAATACATCCTATCGCCTTGGCTGCACGCTGCGAGTCGCCGGAGGCTGGGTTCGCGACAAGTTGCTCGGTATCTGCGCAGACCAGATAGACCTTGATATCGCACTCGACAACATGCTCGGAAGGGAGTTTGCAGAGCGCGTAGACGCTTTCCTCGCTGAGCGCGGTCAGAAGCAAGGGTCCGTTCACGTGATCCGCGTGAACCCTGCGCAAAGCAAGCACCTAGAGACTGCCCGTATGCGTCTCTTTGATCACTGGATCGACTTTGTGAACCTGCGAAAGGAATCGTATGCTGCCGACTCGCGTATTCCCTCGATGGCGATCGGCACCCCTGAGGAGGACGCCTTTCGCAGGGACCTCACGATCAATACCCTCTTCTACAACATCAACACGAAGCAGGTGGAAGACTGGACTCGGATGGGGCTTACGGATCTGGCTGCCGGGCTGATCCGTACACCCCTGCCACCGTTGACGACTTTCTTGGAGGACCCTTTGCGAGCCTTGCGAGCAGTTCGCTTTGCAAGTCGATTCGGCTTCACCGTCGTACCGGAGGTTCTGGAGGCGGCCTCTAGCCCCCGGGTTCGAGAGGCGCTCCTCAGCAAGGTGAGTCGCGAGCGTATCGCAACGGAGCTGGAACTGATGTTGGGAGGCCCGCAACCCGTGATGGCACTTTCGCTGTTGTTTGACATGGGCCTGGCAAAGTGCCTCTTTCCGCTGCCACCGTCGATTCCTGAATCCGCCTATCCCGACCGTTGGACAGAGCTTGCACTCACGCGAGTGCAGCGACTGGAGCGCTTCGGTAGCGTTTGGCTCAAGGAGGGTATTGAACTTTGGCAGCAGGACGGAACTCGACAGATGCTACTTCTGGGAGCCTGCCTCAGTCCCTTGTTCGATATCTCCTATGTAATCAAAAGGGATCAACGCTGCTCTGTTGTGTTTTACATACTGCATGATGCGCTGCGCGTACAACAACAGAAGAAGAAAGCGATTCTCAGCATGCTATCCGCGTGCAGCAAGATTAGGACACTCGTGCTGCAGCCGCTCGCTTGGAATGAGCGATCCTGTCGGGTTGAAGTAGGACTCCTGATTCGATCGCTTGGTTCCTGGTGGCAAGCAGCGCTGCTCCTTCAGCTGGCTTTGGACGAGCGGCTCGATTCTGGCGCATCAATGGCTAGCGCAGCTGCTTCGACAGAGTCCACCGCTTCAGAGACACCCATCGTGCAGCAGTATCTCGTGTTTCGTGACAAGATCAAGGAGACCGGCTTGGATCGAGCTTGCGAGCTGCAACCACTTCTTGATGGTCACGCAGTACGTCGTTTACTTCCTGGACTGCCCGTGGGACCTCTGCTTGGGGAAATCATGGAATTCCAGATCGAGGAGCAGCTAGCAAATCCGGCACTGACGCCAACGGAATGTGCATCGCTTCTTCAGAAGCGCTATCAAGCATACAGGGAAAACAAGCGGAATTGAGTGTTTTCGGACACAGTGTCCGGTTCCGTAGCATTGTACAGCATACAGGGAGAAGAACAGACTTAATCTTGATATGCTAGGATAGAGATTTTTNGTCAGCAGCGCTTTCCAGTATTTAGGGAAAANAAGTGGACTAGAACGTGAATGTTCTCGGATACATATTCGTCGTCGGCTGCACGCTGAAGCGTATAAGGGAAAAGAACGCGACGTGATTGGTCTTGGTTATAGAAAACACCTCAGCAGGATGATGCTCTCAACATAGCAAAGCGGCACTTTTGCTCCTGAGTATCTATGTGTCTGTTGCCAGAAAAGCAATTGGTGAGGCTTGAGTTATTTTCTTCATGGATCGTTTCGCAGAGAGCAGGGCGCATCGTGTTGTAGCGTCGCAGCGTGCTGCAGTCACGAGAGCGCTTCTGGAAGCTTGCCACTTTTTTCTTAATATCAGCGTGCTTTCTACCCGCGGTGATGTCTTGCGCCTGGCGAGCTGCAATGGAGCACAACTGACGTCACAGGTGTCGAACGATGCGTACGATAGTGAAACGAGTCTCGTTTCGTTATCGCCCGCAACGGACGTGTGCCTTTGAAGAGCCACAATGAACAACGCTGCTTCGCGAATGTGCTGCCACAGGTTCCTCTAAGAGAGAGACCTGCCTGCACTATCTGTACAGCACTCCTTGTCATTCGTACCTCGCCGGAATCCCAGCGCCCAGGAAGATACCTGGATTCGAGGCGGAATACTCATGAGGCACTCAAGCGCCGGTGGACACAAGTTCGGAACGTCAGCTCGCGTCACCCGAGGACAACAACAATGACCGAACGTTAAACTTGTGGTCGTTCGTCTCGAAATGGGCACACCCGGTGCTCATACAACCGTCGGTGGACCTGCACTCATCGAGGTCGGTGCACAGGACTCGGTATCTCGTATCCGAGTCGTTGTCCCGCGCAGGGTATCCAAGAAGGCACTGCATCTCGCGACAAGGATGGACGAGGGTAGCTCATACGCAGAACGCAAGAACAAACGAACTCACTTAGGCAAGCAGCCCGCGAAGTGCACCTCTTCGATGGCTTTCGTCTCGACGTTTTTTTTTCTGGATGGAGAACCTGCGGCCTTGAGGTATTCTTTACAGGCTCGGTGGCTGCGCTAGGTTTCGCTCGAGCGAGTGCAGGTTTGCGCTCGAGCCGCACACCACTATGCAAACAACGTCCCAGACTGGGTTCAGAGACCATATCCCCAGCCTTTGGAGCAGTCTCGGGTAATCGGATTCGTTTGCCGAGCGCGTGCTGTTCCCAGAAGGACCCGTGTCTGATGCAACTGAACCTGACCGTCGATGTGCTCTGCTCGTACCAGTGCAAGCTTTAGACAGTCATGGTATGCCAGTGCGCGAACGGTGCCAAGATACGCGCAACCTGGTATCTCCAAGACACCGCAAAACTAGAGCGCTTGCTGAAGCGCCCCTAGCAATGCGCTCATACTTGGTTCATCAAACTTGCGCAGTGCAAGCAGGTATGGCTCCTGGNAATGAGGATGGCTTTGGAGTACCAGGTAAATNCGCTGCCCATGCAGCAAAAGAGTATCAAGAATGAGCCCGAGACTGGGATAGTCCACGTCGTACGCGGCCTGCGCGAGTCGTTTCAGGTAGATCACCGATGGAATGCTTATCGCCAAGGCAGTTGCTGCGTCAGCGGCAAAGTCATGGCGACAACGCATACCAGTGGTGTGATCAGTGCCAGTGCCAACATCATTTCCATGATCATCGCGATCATTCCTACAATGATCAACAGCAGCGGCAGTTTTCTGCACGTTCTTGGCTGCATGTTCCAGACTCGGGTTGAGAGCTTGCAGTCTTCGCCGGGTCGCCTCGAGTTCCGATAACAGGACATGTTGCTTCTCTCGTGCATGCTGGATATCCAGTATGGCGCGCTGGACGGCTGCTGATGATGGCGTACCAACCCGGAACTGTTGCCGTGCTGAAGTGATACCCAGGTACAAGTCGCGAAACTCNCGGTGACTGGTGGAGTTGCGACGCAACCACTCGGTCAGCGAGAAACCCAACCGCTCAGCAAGCACACACAGCCGATAGAGCTCGAATCGCCAGAGCAGTTCCGTTGCGTACGTAAACAACGACGTTTCCGCCATTCGGAAAAACTGGTGATCCACTCCCGATTCTACGAGTTGACCGGAGACTTTCCCAGCACGCGAGGCGCTCTGCCCTGCGGTGTGGTCTCGTTTCTCGGAACGGGCAGCTCCGCCTTGCGGAATGTGTGCTGAGGCATGTTCGCGAGCGGAACAACTCCCGGATGACATGACTTCATCAGCGGATATCCTAGCCAGGTAACCCATCAGTTCCCTGGCGAGTGCGTCATCCTCACAACTCAATGCAGCCTGGAACAGTCGCAGCGCTTGAAAGGCACTCGCTTGCAATCCGTGAAGCTCCTGAAGCACAATGAGCAGACAAGCTGCCGTACGCAGGCGGCCACTGAGGAAGCACTGTTCAAGAAGGGCAGTGGGTTCGCCAACCAGCGCAAAAAGCGACGGCCACTTGTATGCCTCGGTTTTGCGAGCGCAGTGCACCACAATGTCCTCGTATTCACCGAACTTGCGAAGCATACGCACGACACGCAGGGAAAGCTGTTCTTGGTCGTCCCCTTTTGGTTTCGACTCCGCTACTGCTGTGCGATACAGGAGCCATTCCAGCGCATCCATGAACTGCGGCTGCTGGGCGTTTCGCAAAGCAACGTGTGTGACGCCGAGATCGTCAGCACCATCTTCTAACAGCAATTTCAGGATCATCGGGAGTACGGGCCACGCTTTCAGGGATGCCTCGTAGAGAAACGGTTGCCCGTCAAGGTCGGCAAGGTCCCAGTAGCGCACACGAGTTGCCGTGACCCCGACCAGGGCATCGATGGAGCTCATCATACCACATAGAAAGGTTTCCGCATCAAACTCGATGCAATGTCGCAGTGTGAAACGTGCGCTGCTCATGGCATAGACTCCGTTTGCTGTGCTGACCCAAAGCGCAGGCTGAGGCACCGAGTGTCGTTTCCGCAAGTCAGCGGTGAACCAGTAACGGATGACCGCGCTCGCAAGCACGTCCTCTGCTTGGGTCAGGGGATCCACAATAAACAGTGTCCCACGACTGCCTAGGACCAGGAGCATGCTTCGGGGAATGCCGTCCGGAGCCTGAGACAGTGCGCTGTGATCGCGACTCGCGTCCAAAGGACTCGTCGTGCTGCCCGAGTCAGCAGACGGTGGCGAATGCTGCGTCGAAAACGGCTGGTCAGCTCGCGAGCTCGCCAGCGAATCTGCGGTTTCTGTAGCCGCTCTGTGAGGCTTACTCAGCAGAATCGAGCCAGGCCATGCACCGAATGGAAGCAGAAAAGCGTGCTCTGTTTCTCCGGCCTGCGACAGGACCCGTGAAGGTAGCACTCGAAAGGATTCGAGCCACTCTCCGTCAACACTGGTCTGCTGGATGCCGTAGTCCACACGAAGAGGCAGAGAATGGACAAAGCGCCAGTCTACGGAACTGCTCCAAGGCCGCCGCTGCTCCCAGCTGAACCTGTAGACTCGCATCACAGAGTCGCTATTGTATACCCATACGATTCCGGACTCTAGGACATCAATCTTCAAAGGACGGTGGCGGAAACGCAGCGGTTTCGATAACCGCTCTTCACCTAGCTTACTGCGATGGAAAACACGAAGCGTATAAGAACTCGTCTTCCGTGCCGACATTCTCGAGTCGGCATCATCGATTTGCGCAAGCACGTTAGTAGGTGCATAGTACCTGAAACGTTCTTCTTTGAGAAGCTCATAGGGTGCATCTTCTCGCCAAACTGTTAGCAGGAACGGCCCCAGCCAAGCGAGGCCGATGCAGATGCCCGCTGCACCGCGTACAGTTGGCTCCGTCCAGCGCCAGCGTCGACGCTGAGGGTTCCAGAGCGCTACCCCACTTGTTCCAGAAACCGCGAGAAACGATGACGCAGCCTGCCAGGCAACATGGCGAATCGGCCAGGCTCGTCGCAAATACGCTTCGTCAAGCGTCATCCAGTGCCACCCGGTAGCCGTGGAGCGACGCCCATGCACAACACCTTCAGCGCACTGTTGGAGCAATAGTTGTGCGACCTGTGCACCTAAGGTTCGGTAATCTGCACACTCCCGCTGGATAGAGACGATACCCACCGCATCGTCCGTGACAGCACATGCGGTTGGATAGATGCGGTTACCTTCCCAGACACTGGAGCCTCCAAACTCTCCCGTCAGGCGCAGCAGAGGAAGTACGCCAAAGAGCGCTGCGTTCGCGTTCGGAGCCTCTCCTGCAAACTGTACAAAAATCGATAATCCTGTAGGATGCCAGTGCACTGAACGGACACGTAGCGGGTCCTGCTCGGGAGTAGCGGGAACCGCAACTGCAGACTGGTGTTTCTGCGACTGCGACTGCGACTGCGGTCCTATCCAGCTGCTGGAGCTGAACAGTCGACAGCCGTGGCGACTCCATATCGCCAGGCCTCGCTCATCCCAGGCGAGTGCGAAAGCCTCACCGTCTGGGGCCCAGGAAAGTGACCTGACGCGTCGAGTGACTTGGGCAGCGTGCTGCTGCCCCGGAGCGCCCGAGCAAACCGACTCGAGCGCCATGGACTCCAGGTGGTGCACANGAACACTGCCGTCTGCCATGCCTAANCCAANGAGTCCGTGCCGCGGCTCCAAGGCGACGCAACATAAACCAGGATATCGATAGAAACGAACGCTNGGGGCTGCACAATGTGGTCGACAGTATCCTCCACAATCGAGCTGGAGGAGCACCAACCATTGTTGCTGGAAACACAGGACTCCTAAACGCAGCTGTTGATCGTAGTGCACGTGTACCTCTCTAGAGGAAATGGAAATATCCTCGAGGAGTAGCTGCTCGTCTGTGAGGGTCTCCCCAAAGATTTCGACCTTCCATATGGTGCTCGCGTTCCAGCTGATGCACTCGACCCAGCCGCTTGCGCTGGCTACGATCACCCCCGCTGGACATGCTGTCATCGCTAGTGCATGCGACGTCAAAGAGGCGTCCTCCTTGGCAACCGACAATGCCACCGATGCGACATGTTCCAAAGCAAGCGTCCAAGTGCACCGAATATGATCAGTGTGCAGGGACTCGTCCAGAGGCTGCGCCTGTGACGTGTTCCGCGCCTCGGCACTTGGCTGGATGCCGCTGATAGCACCCCCGTCAGCTTTATCTGGACGCCAATCGTCTACCTCTACAGCTGCGTCGTCGTCAGCGAGTTTCCACCATGGGCGCAGTGCTTCCTCGGGGCTCGCTGGGGCGTCCTTCGCCGACAGGGTCAGCAGCAGCACAATGCCCTTCTCCGTGAGCAGTGCAATACTGGCACTAAGGCCGATTCCAGAGAGCCGAGATGGGCACGATGGGCCCCACAGAGCCTGTCGAATTCGACCATATCGTGAAAGTTGTAATTCTTGGTCCGTAAAGTGGCTAACCGGCTGAAGTATGCGCTCAGCGATCCAGATGGACATTGCATCGGTGCTGGCAACCAGCAGCAACGTTTCAGAGAATAGTGCCAGTGCCGCTGCGGACTGCCACGGTGTTCGCTGGTCGCTTCCGCTTGCGAGGAACGCTCCGAATACGCTTCCGCTAGTTTCCTCGCCTGTGTGACGTCTTGTCGCTGTGGTTGGCGCTTTCCATAGCAGACGACTCCAAATAGAATCAGGAACCGCGTCCGTTGCATGCGTTGGCGCTGACTGCTCTGAACAAACTGCACCTGCTTCATTTCGTCGGTGGACGGGGCAGTTGTCTTCCCCGTTCTGTGCCCGGTACGCATGCCACGAACGTGGTCCCAAGTCAAGACTTACCGGAGAGCCAGCAGTAGAGGACGGTGTTCCGGTCCCGCTGGTGGCTACCGCGACGTACGTTCGCGCACTCCCTTGCACAAAGTACGGCATCTACCGCATAGGCCACCAGCCTACCAGACGTACAGATACAAACTCTCCTGTTCTCAAAGGTTCTATGAACGTTCTACAAGCGAGACGGAAAGCGGGATCCACGGCTCCTGAAAAGCGCACTGGAAACGCGACAGACGGTCTCCTCGCTCCAGCTGTGGGCGTCATGCTCGCCACGAGGCGCCTGGCTTGACGCGTTTTATTGCAGAACGAAACGACCCGGTCGCACGCTTGTGTGGGACCTGACAAGCGAACGCGCTTCCTTGCTACATTGTAGCGGGTATTTTATGTCGCTCAAGAGCGTATGACTGTGCACGCAGCCTCATGAACACCTTACAACACCGAGCCTCACCTGCTTTTGCGGTTACCAGCGCTGGTCTGGTCGGAGCTCGGCCTGCCCGGAAAGCACACCGACACTGCGTAACGCTGTGTCCAACAGACCCCAAAGGTGTCGGAGCGTGTTTTCGGATACGATTCCATAAGCGAACTTGTTCTTTGCGAGCTGGACAAGAGCGAGGCAGCCTCATGATGACAGAGCCCCTTGCGGCGCAACAGGAGGAGCTAGTGGACTGGCTGCCTGCTGGTGCGCTCGAAAAGGACGTCATGCGCAAGTTCGAGTACGTGCGCGATGAACTGAGCAATAGAGAGCCCCTGTCGTTTCGATTAAGCTACATGTCAGAGGCACCGTCGCGAGATATCCGTGCCAAGTTGCGAAGACGTCGCGGTCGTCTCTCCGTGGTGGTCGACCTCAAGCGACGTTCAGCAACCTCTGAACCTGCGCGAGAGTTTCACGCCTTGAATATGTACGCCGCTGCCGAGATACTTTCGGATCTAAGAGCGGAAATACCACTTGGAAGCAAATTTGGACTCGACGGGATTATGGTTAGCGTCGATTCGGAACTCTACGATCANGACTGTGCAAGTCTATCAGACTTTGCGCGCCACTGGAGATACTTTCACCGAGAGGACCCGAGCACAGCACCCCCTATCATNTACAAGGACATTATCGTCCACGAACTGCAGCTGGCGGAGGCCGCAGAGGCCGGTGCCAAGGCCGCCTGTTTGGTCGCCGGTGCATGCCTGCCGGACCTCGAGAAACTCCTGAACGCGGCATACATTCTCGGGATGGAGGTGCTCGTAGAGGTCCATACGGAAGAGGAGCTGCAGTACGCTTTCGAGGCAGGAGCCGGTATCTACGTGTTTACGGATGTGGATCGCGCTCGTCGACGAGTTGTTAAGGGTCGCGCTGTTGACTTGATGGACAAGTACCGGGTAGATTTGCGCAACGCTGGAGCAGTGTGCCTCGGCAGTGGACGCATTGAGACGCTTGAACAAGTTGAACAGTTACGTGACGTTGGCGCCGACGGCATCGTTATCGGTGGCAAGCTCATGGCTTCGATCGCAAGAGGCGATGTGGAAGCGCTCGCCAGTGTCCTGCACTCGCTCCTCGTTGCGGATCTGTAAAGATTCGATGCGCTCTGAAGCGCTGGGAATTCGATCACATGCCCATATCTGTTGCGAATAAGGCACGTTGACAGTAAGCGAGATGATGGGCATTTCCATTCACTCGTTCCATGTGTGATGGTGCCGGGTACATTGTTCCATGCGAGCGGTTACTGATGTGCGGGTGTATGTGTGTGTGGCACGTGTGCCTGCCGGGTTTTCGACGAGAGCGTCGTCGCAGATACGCGATGCAATGTATTCCAGTCGAGGCCGCAGCTCGATGCGTCCTCACATTGGACAGTGTCTCGGAGTGTGTGTGTGTGTGTGTGTGTGCGCGCATGTCTTCACGATTCAGTCTGCGTTCTGCAGTAGTCGCCATTCGGAAACACGCGTTTACTGAATAGGTATCTCGGTTACAAGTCCGCGTCACTGGTTTCTTGGTATTCGATGCCTGTAAGCGCGTCTTGATGGCGACCTGGCCCAGCGAGCTGGACTTGCAATGGNCTCCTTGTGCCNGTTCCGAAAAATCCATACAATCAGATTCATAACCATTGCATCANGGTCAATGTCTCTGTGTGCGGACGTGCTATCTCTCGGCGCCTTGGCTCATGCTTGNTGTGNATGATTCATTCTCCTCGGNATTTAGCGCGGCTCTTCCAAATTTTCAATGTCTCTCTAGCGGGAACCAAGAGACTTTCAATCGATCACCTCAAATGGGAGAAATGTTCTCAGGGCGAAATCATATCCAGCAGCAGGATTGCGATATCAGCGAACATTTCCGGGATCGCGCGGCACCCTTGCAAACACAATGCAAGCGCCCTGATCTAGACCGGCTCTACAGGGACTCGGCACATACATAGTTGCTCATATTGCTAGGGTTCAAAGCGTCTCAATCTTGTCTCGATGCACATTCTAGTGCCCAAGCTGTATACAGAGCGTCCTGCAATAAATCCTTTTTCTTTCTGCCTAAGAGTGGAAGGAAATATTCCAGTTGAGATTCCAAATGCTCAGCGCACAAGAACATCGTTGCGTATCAGGCTGCGCCTTTCTCCGCCGCATNCGAAGGACGTGCTNGGGTGATTGCTCTGGCTTCGACGCGTTGTGGCGGGCCCGAATCCTCACCATACCCTTCGCCC
>JGI24721J44947_10007075_pt1 | contig 14922 bp, 15 predicted proteins | sample YelNatPaOPGAMG01_FD_44947 | JGI IMG/M metagenome (IMG submission 44947)
CTTACAAGTGTTATTCTATTTTGCCTTTTAGCAAGAAGATCAATAAAAACGTTTGGAACTCCATTCTCTGGACAGATAACGTGACATTGAGGAGGAACACCGAAAGTAAAACTCACGGCAGCTTCATCGGGCGTTTCCCCAATAGCTTCAACATGGTCAGGCCGAATATTAGTTAACACAAGAATATCCGGTTGTAAGATTTTTCCTATTTCCATGGCGTAGTTTTCGGGCTTGATGCTCATAACCTCTACAACCAACGCGTAAGCGTGCAAACGTGAACACATATTTAAAAGTGCTATCTGTTCCCGAATATTAGGAATGCCTCGTCGTGTCAAAACCTCTTCGTCTCCTGAAGGCAATATCAGAGATGCTCGGGAGCCCGTGGTTTTAGCAAGAATAGGCTGTCCACTCGCTGACAACCCAGATGCAATTAAACGCACAACGCTGGATTTACCACGGCTTCCAGTTATCGCAATCACTAAAGGAATGGTATGCCTTATGCGGTTAACAATGAGTTTTTCAGTCCATAAATAGATTAGGAGCACTCCTATAATTCCACAACTAATAATTATATTCATTATTAATCAGTTATATAATATTCATTAGATAAGTTTTTGCAACCACTTTTACATTTTTCGATAGTGTGGAGTATACCGGGAACTGTGTAAAGGGACAGCATGGTAGCCTTCCTAACGAGAAACCAATTGGCAAGGAAGGAAAGCTACCATGCATTCGTAATAAGATGGTAAAGGCGTTCGAGGCGGAACTCAAGGAGCTGCTGCGGAACCTTTTGGAGAACCTCATGCGGGAGGAGCGGGCGATGTATTTGGAGACACATCCTGCAAGCGCCAACGGCTACCACACCCGCGACCTCCTCACCCTTGCCAGCCCCGTGGAGGACCTCAAAGTTCCCCACATACGGGAAGGCGATTTCCATCCCCGGATCCTTCCCTCCTGAAGGCGGGCCTCGCTGGAGCTTTCCGAGGCCATCCTTACCCTTTACGCCGTGGGCGTAAGCACCACGAAGATCTCCCACTTCCTAGAAGGAATTTACGGGCTTTTTACTCACCCCAAAGCATCTCTCGCCTTATCCAAGTTACTGCGGAGAAGGTGAAAGCCTGGCGGGAAAGGTCCCTAAGCGATGAGTACTACGCGGTGTTTGTCGATGGGACATTCCTCTTCACCCGTCGAGGAAAAACAGCCAGGGACTCCGTATACATCGCCCTGGGGATCAAGCCCGATGGACGAAGGGAGATCCTTGGGTTTTGTATTTCCTGCGGAAGGGGAAAGCGCTCAGAATAATGACCTCAAGCGACGTAGGGTTCAAAGGGTGCAGATCTTCATTACCGATGATCTCCCCGGGTTGGAGGAGGCGATAAAGAAGATTTTTCCCGAAGCCGACTGGCAACTTTGTGTTTTGCACGCCGTGTGGGATGCTTTGAACAAAGCATGAAAGAAGGACTAAGGAGCGCTGGCCTACGCTCTCAAGAAGATCTATCGGGCCGAGACCCAAAAGGAGGCAGAGAAAGCCTTGCAGAGCTTACGGGAGCGTTTGGGCGAGATTTATCCCAAGGTCGTGCAGCAGTGGGGAACCACGGCTTATGCCCTTTGGGTATTCCTGCGTCATCCTAAGCCCATTCGCCACTATCTCTATACGACTAACCAGCTGGAGCGGCTTGCCAAGGAGACGAAGAGTGGGATGGGGAATTACCATGTTGCCCTTACACAATGAACGGGGCCCTATGACCTTTAAACCCACCCCAGCCAACCGCCGACTTTCTAGGTTGCGGGATTGGAGCCATTCCGTCGTTAGCTGGGCGGTCTTATTCCAACACCACCCTCTCAGGAGACACCCTCGCTGGATCATGGAAGAAATGCCCGGTACCTTTGGCGACTACATCCGCATAGCGCGGTACCCCACTCAGGATGAACGGCTTCCCCGGGTTGAACATCGTCCAAACCTCAGCAATCTTGAGAATGGTCGAACAGTGGCGGCCCACCCGGACGTCAATTGGCCACCCGCTTTCGTCGATCGGCCAGTACAAAAGACCGTGTTCACCGGCCTTCATCACGAAGGGATCTTTCCCCGTCAGGAGCAACGCCTCATCAGTTATGCCCCGCACTCGGTCCAGGAAGGGTTCAGGTGACTCTACCAACAAACCCGCGGCCGTGGCTAAATGATCGCCGATCTCACGATGAGAGAGTCCATGCAGAGCTACAGGCGAGATCTCCACTCCAATTCGGAACTCCTCCGCTGACAACATCATCGAGGCCATAGCAGCAATACGCAGTACCTTCTGATGCGCGACTATCGTGCCAATCACTGGGTACTCAAGCTCCGCTTCGTGGAGATCAATTACCAGGTCCACGCCTTCTTGTTCGATAAGGCGCATGAACGCGTAGCACGTCCGCTCAGAGATGCTCCCGTTGGCACGGCCGGGCCAGGTTCGGTTCAGATTGCGCACGTCCATGTAGGCAAGCAGCTGCCCACTCGGGTAGTGCACGTACGTCTCGGGATCGGGCCACGAGTCAAGAGGGTTGGCCCACCGGTCACCCATCCGAAACTTCTTCACCCCCCAGTCTGTAAGGATATGAAAGAACCGAGGGTAGGCGTCCCCTGGACGGGTCACGGTTGATGCACTCACCGTAGCATGGATGGCGACGATTAACTTTCCCTGCTGGACCACCGCGTTCTCCACCAAAAGGTGCGCGGTAAGGCTCGCGGCCGGTTCTTCAGGATGTGTCCCACCCAGAACGAGAATCGTTCCTCCAGGCTTCCCGCTGTCGAGGACAAAGATGTTGGTGTCGTTGATTGTCCCCTTGAGCGGAGCGAAGTAGTCGCTGAGCCTTTTGACTGAGGTCACCCCAGGCCCCAGGACCACTTGTTCCTTGTATTGGCGATGTTGGGCAAATGCGATACCAGCCAGCACAATGATCGTGATAGCAGAGATAAGAGCGAGCGCCTTAACTGTCCAAGTCCTGTCCACTGACACCTCAACCTCCTCCCTGGTCTATCATTTCAGCCGGAATAGCCGCATCACAAATGGCATGAGTACAATGATGTACAAAACAGCTTTTTGTACGTCACGCGTCTTAATGAAGTTCTGTACCAAGACAGCACCGAATAGTGCTGTTATCACGTAGTAAACCACCGTAATTGCCATGCCGATCGCCCCCTTGGTCGCATAGGCCTGTCACCCGCCAACAAGGAATCCAAGCTTGTTGCTGAACACGATGCACAAAGAGCCCAACAGGAGGATGAACGCTGATGGCACGAGACATGTTTTGACAAAGTCCCTGTAGTATGATCCTTTGAAACCAAGCACCATCACCGTAGCTCGCCCAACCACTGTAGTCGGCGGGAGCATGTCCCCGATTGGCCACATCACAGCCATCCCAGCGAGAGCGATGATTGGGTTGAATCCCTTCATGTTAAATAGAAGCACGAGCGGCACCCCAATCAGCGGGGCAACGGCGTACTGGATCAAGCCTTCAGAAAAGGGCAGGATAATGAACAGCGTGGCAAAGAGCACGGTGAGCGGCATGGTAACGATTCCCAAGGAAATCAACCCGCGTGCTCCACTCAAGGCCATTATCTGTACAAGGACCCCTACCACCACCATGACGCCGATTAAGGGGAGAAGCTGGTCCACAGTGTCAGAAGCGACTTGGAGCACATGAAGTTTGCCAGGGTTCAGGAGCACAACGATTGCAGCAGCAATCACGAAGATGAGGGGCAGTCCGAGCACTGGCATCGACCATGGCCAGATCCGTCCGGCCAGTATCAGCGCAAACAGCACACCGAACGGCAGCGCTACCTTCCACCAGCTCATCCCCACAGGTGGCTTTGGGAGCTCGGCCATTACCCGATCTAGGTCAAGCGCTGTTCCCCGCCATCCGAGGTAGAACATGGTAAAGAGAGCCCCGAGTAGTGAGAGAACACCAAGCGGGAGGAAAAAGCCGACATATGGCATGTTCGATCCGGCCGCACTCATCATTGCCCACAGATTGATCGGCGGTGCGGCTGCACTCATCGCTGCGCACATAAAGATGATTGCCGCTACGCGCACGTCGCTCACGCCCATGTACTTGAGCACAGTCCCAACAAGACTACCAACAACGAGAACAGTTACAGTTCCTGAGCCGGTGAGAGCCCCTGGGATGAGCATCACAAGGGTAAGAAGGAGAAGGGCCAGTGTTCGGTGGCGATGAAATCGGCGCACAATGCCGCGTACGATGTACACTATCCCGCCTGCCTCTTTGAGGAGATTCATGAAAAGCGTTGCGGTGAGGAAGATAAGAACTACGTCAAAATAGGTGAACGCGCCATCAAGAATATGCCGCGGCACCTCAAACCAGTTGAATGTGCTACCCAGAATCTCTCGTGGCGGAATCGAAATGCCATGCACAATTAGCCCAATAAGCGCCGCAGCAAACATGGATAGCTCGGTACTGAGCCTGAGAACCCTTGCTACCACGAACACAAACACCATCACTCCGAGCACGATCCCTGCGTGGATGTACAAGCTTCACCTCACAGGATAATGAACGGCCTGCCGGTCAAAACCGATTCGGCAGGTACATCTACCGCTGACGGCCAGGTCAATCCTAGGCCTACCCAGCAACAGATCCCCCAGACCGATAAAAACGGGGGCAGGGGGAAGTCACTCCCCACCTGCCTTCTCCTCCGTCAGCTTGAACAAGAGCGGAAGAAGTTTCTGGAGGTCAAGGGTTTGATTAATAAAGATCTGAGGGATCCCCTTCTCCTCGGCGATCTTAGTAAAGTAGCCGTCTTGATTCACATCGCTACGTGTAATGAGTAAGTCCGCCTCCGGGGTCATCGCCCGGATCGACTTCTCGTCGTACTCGTCCGTTCTGCGAGACGGGCCCTCAATCTGACCAACGATGATTACTAAACCCAGCTCACGGGCCTTGGCTATGAGCGCAAGACACCGCTTCACCTCCGAATCCACGTCCACCCCGGCTGCACCCATCCCCTTCAGGCTGGTTCCAGTGGTGATGAACAGGACCTTGGGAGGTGTAGGACCTGCGCACATGGCGGCTAATTCCTCAGCCGTCAGGAGATTCGCCTCCACACAGGGGATGCCAACCGTGTCGCAGATGAGCTTAACCATCATCGCCCCTGGTGATTGCCCACACGTAGTCACCACAATCGGCGGCTTCAGTTCGGGCACATTTGCTGGAATGACGAACCCATCTAGGGTCTGCTGGTTAGCACCCGCCACAACCGGAATCAATAGAATCGCCAGCGATACACACCATCCTCTCATCATGCTAAACCTCCTCCTTCCATACTGAGCGGTCCAGATACTGCCCGTATTCTACTCAGGAAACTACGAAGGGCAGGCAGGTGTTTTCACCTGCCTGCCCTTTGACCAACCGCTACTTGTTCTCATCCTCGTAGCGGATGTCCTTATACAGGTCTAACCTGGTGGTTGCGGTATACCCGACTGCCTGCAACCACCAGTCCGGATAACCCTTCATCTTCTGCCAGATATACCCATCGTTGTACTTGGCGACCAACTCATCGGCGAACTTCCACCAAGCCTCGACCACCCGGTTGACTACGTCGTTGCAATAGTTTGTCAGGAACGTCCTAGCTAGATCCGGGTCCCTCTGGTATAAAGTGAGAGCGGCCTGTTCGATCGCGGGTTGTACAGCGAAGAACTCGCCCTCAAACTTCTGCTGCATGGCCTTGATATCTTGGATCATATAACAGAACGCGAGGTTAGCCCAGTTCTCGACGAAGTCGAACGCCCACCATGCCGACTCCCGAGAGAAGTCGAACCGGTTCATGACCTGGAGAGACTCAGGCACTTTCGTAATCCCGCAGTAGAGCGGCATGTAGCACGTGGCGTGCGGTGCGTCCAAACCAAACCATAGCACCCCCCCGATCGGATCAGGTAGCCAGTTCCTGGACTGAGAAACAAAGCTATAGGAGCAGCGAAACATGGAGATCGCCCGCTCCCAGTTTGCCCCTGCTTTGCTTGGAGTTGCGTAGCGATCTGGAGTACCGAACGGCCCGGCAGCCATGCCCTTTGTCAAGTCAAACTCAGTGCCTTCGTAGTAGTCCCGGTTGATTGCCATCAGATCGGCGACAGAGAGCTTCCGGTCGGGCTTTACGGAGAACGGATACCAGCGGGCATAGGGATCGAAGTGACGCGACGGGGCCACAAGATCGAACACCCGCCACTCGCGACGGCTATTGTAGAATGACTCCTTGGGAGCGTACACGTCGCAGAAACGGAACGGTTTCCCAGCATTGGGGTCATACCAACCCATTTCCTGAGCGAGCGTGTAGACGTTAGGTGAGGCCATATACCAGTCAGGTTTACTCAAGTCAATCTCCCCGATTCGGCTACGGTTAGCGCTCACAAATACCTCGTCATCTGGCACCCGACGGGCAACCCAAACTGCACCAGGCTTTCCAGAATCCGGGGCCCATAGCGGCCCCGGACCCACGATTTCGAACACCCAGCCTTCATTGGGGTCCACCACAGTCAAACACTCACCCCAGTCCGCGTAGCCATACTTCTCAGCGAGTTCGCCCATGATCCTAATCGCCTCACGAGCCGTCTTCGCCCGCTGGAGCGCGATCGCCTCAAGCTCCTCGATATAGAACATCCCGTTTGGATTGACCAGCTCTGGGCGGCCACCAAACGTGCTCTCTCCTATCGCCACCTGGTGCTCATTCATGAACGGATAGGCAATGTGAAAGTAGGTATAAGTCTCTGCTACCTGGGGGATCTCACCCACAACCTCGACCACGACGTTGGGGTTATCAGCATTGAGTCGATTTTTGTAAACCTTCACCGTCTCGCCTGGCTCGTGCTTACCCCCAGGGATGATGAATAAACGCGAATCGTACCATCCATCACAGGTATGAGTGGTCATCACCGATCCGTCCACCGAGGCATCCTTACCCACGATGATGGCTGTGCAGCTCTTTTCTTCCAACCCGTAGAGCTCTTGCCCGATATTAACCAAGGACAGCACGCACAGAGCTATCCCTAACGACCAAACGATGCGACGCATTTACACCACCTCCTTTACCTACATGATGGAGCGCGTGGCCACCTTATTTCTCATCACAGATGGTGCACTCCACATCGCCTTTCTCGAGAAGCTCTAAGTACTTCTCGTACAGATATCCACCACAGTCAGGTCTGTTATTGTTCAGCTCGTAAAGCAGCTTGTCGACAAGCCCCCAGTAGAGCTTTTCTGCACGGATCATCACGCTTGAGGTGTAGTTTGTTAAGAAGGTTCGCGCCAGACTTGGGTCGGTCTTGTACAACTCCAGTGCAACCTGTTCTATAGCAGGCTGAACGGCGAAGATCTCCTCTTGGAACGGATAGAGGACTTTATCGAGCTGAACTTTTAGATAGCCATAATACTGATTGGTCAAGTCATCAACCAGGGCGAACGCCCACCATGACGAGTCACGGTCTACCTTGGTGCGGTCCAAATGCTTCCATGACTCCGGGACATCGTTGATGCCCACGAATACCGGAATGAACGGGCTGTTCTCCGGGTTGTCTAGCCCGAACCAGAGGACTCCGAGATCATTCGGTAGCCAGCTACGCGCTTGGGAGACAAAGAAATATGAGCAGTAATAGCGCGCAATCGGTCGATAGTAAGTAATCCCGAGCCAGGCCCGCCAGGTAGGATCAATCTGCGGGGTTGCAAGAGGGCTCTTGATCCGCCCCAACTTCGGGTCATTGTAGTACCAAGGATCCTGCTCGGTCATGTCGTACGGAGTGCCCTTATATGTATCACGGAGCATGGCGATCACATCAAATACTGAAACTGGCTTCTCCGCCTTGACAGAGAACGGGTAGTTCGGGGCATCCTCAAGCTTCCAGTCGTGGGAAGGGGCAAAAGTACTGAATACTCTCCACAACCGTACAGCTGAGCCTGTACTCATATGCTCAGCGTCGCCATACACATTGCGCCAAATAAACGGCTTCCCTGCATTGGGGTCGTAGAGGCCGAGCTCCACCGCCGTTGTAATGTAGTTCTCGCAAACCATGAAGTTCTCGGTATCGCTTGGATCTATCTCGCCAATCCGGCTGACGTTCGGAACGCACGTAATGTGGTCGTCCGGAACCCTTTGTGCAGCCCACACAGCGCCTGGTTTGCCACTCTCGGGAGTCCATAAAGGACCCGTCCCGAATACCTCGAACACCCACGCCTCGTTGGGGTCCGTCACTGTTAAGGCCTCGCCAAGGTAGCATGACTCGCGGAACCCGTACTTCTCAGCCAGCTCACCCATGATCTTGATTGCCTCGCGAGCTGTCTTCGCCCGCTGGAGCGCGAACACTTCAAGCTGCTCGATCGTCATAATTGCTCGCTCGCTATTCTGGGTGCGGGGGTTACCACCAATAGTGGTCTCTCCTATGAAAACTTGGTGTTCATTAGCGAATGGGTATCCTATGTTGAAGTACTTGTAGGTGTGAGGAACCTGTGGGATCTCGCCGAGTTTAACCAAAGGCTGTTTGTGTGCCTCGATGATCCCTTCATATACCGGTGCCATTGTCCCCGGAGGAAAGTCCTGTGCAGGCACTACGATCAAGCGGGAATCGTATTCACAGTCACAGGTGTGTGTGGTAATCACCGAACCATCGGCAGAAGCCTTCTTACCCACCACAATGTCTGTACAGCCAAGCGCAACCGCCGAGAACAAGAGGATCCCCAACAATCCAACAACCAAGCTAAGACGCCCCCTAAACATTACACACCTCCTAATTAGATTTCTGTTTTTCGGACAGCTTTTTCTCACCCACAGATGCTCTCTACCTCAACTACACTATAAACGACCACCTCCTCGCCAGACAACTTCACCAAGCACCGCCAACTACCTACAAAGTATGCCAGAATATAACTTTTCATGCGGATTGTCAACTCCAAACAGGTCAATGCGCCAAGAGATGGTGACCCCACCCCCAATGCCGGACTTAGGAGCGTTAGAGGCATTCTCAAAAATGTGGCATTCCTTCTATGGAATTGTACACCTATTGAGCGACGTTAAAAATATCAATTTTTTACAATTTGCATCCAATTGTAAAAAGCCCCAAGACCGATAAATGCGGTCCGCACGAGGCGAATGGGAAGAAGCCCTTTCAGCCCATACAGCCTCTGAAACTTTGAGGGGGAAGGCGCACCTTAAGCGCGACATATGTCGCAACAGAGAAATCGAAGGTTTTAGGCCTGCCTACAGACGTTGGAACATTGACTATTTATTACTATAAATAACTTTAAAGCCCAGACGTGTCCCAGTCCACCGTTGTGCCTCACCGTCAACGGTTCCTGTCATGTAAACAGAATGGTTACGCGAATTTTCCTGCCACGGTTGATTTAATCCTTTTCTTTCCAAAAGGCCCGGGACGAAGTAATACGAAAAGTATTCTTTTAATTTAAATTTGTATTTAACTTTCCTTCTTACCTTCTAAATATTTTTGAGCCTTTTTCCTTTCTAATTCTTGGGCTACTGCTATAGGCACACATTTTTTACCGACAGGGTTAAAATAAACTCCTATAGATTTCGCTATAACAATGGCAACAGGGATACCGACAAGGGTGAAACATAATCCAACAATTTGCATTATTGCGAAGAGACTCAGAGGCAATCCTATAAAAGGAATGTAAAATATTGCGACGACTGTAGAAAATCCCTTCCAAATTTTTCGACCCGTTGTTAGGGGTTGCCCCTTCGTAAGTTCCGATTCTTTAACCATAGCCCGACTATACGGAGCGAAAAGAAACTTCGCATACTCCATAAGCCCCCGGCCTATAGGGGCAGCGATTACTGTAAGTGTAAGAAAAAGACCAAATAAATAAGCGATTATGGCGTTAACAAACCCTAAAAAGGGAAAATGCCATAAGACATTACCTAAAGTCCTCATAAACATCCTCCTCCTTTAATAACATATTTTCCATGTTTTACCTTCTAACACCAAAATCTCATCATCGTTTTTATAACTACCGTCTTTAAAATAAATGCGAAAATATACCCTTGCCCTCTGCTCCTCAACTCTTTCTTCTAAAATTTCAATCTTAGTAATAGTACGGCTTCGAGTGGCCGTATCCCAGACATCTTTTTCTCCCAGAACCCTTACAACCGCTAACGTATCCCGGCAAAGATATTCACTAGCCTCACCATATTTCCCAGCGTTTGCAGCCATATATGCGGCTTTAACCACTTCAGAAGGGGTTTTCTTTGCGTTACTACAGCCCGTTAGTAAAAGAAAAAATGCTAGAAAAAATATGAGCTGAAATCGAAAAAATTCCTCATACTGCCCTCCTAGCCCCCAAGAGCTCCACTTAGTATTGTAATCAAAATAATGATTATTATGATCCATTCCAACACCCCCAGCTTTGGGAGTTCGGTAGGACCCTCTTGGCTTGTGGTTGGTGTAGAGGAGATTGTTGGAGCAGAAAGCTCGGCTGTAAGGGTATCTAACCATTCAGCCGGACACGTTTCCTCTCCATTTCTTTGGACTACATTTCCGCCACTAATTACTTTTGGACCTGCGAAGGCATTACCATAGACAGTGCCATAAGATCCTTCGCGCGCACTTGATACACTCCACAGCTCACTAACAAGACCGGCCATTAAAAAGCCACACTGCACGTTATCAAGAATTTTATTTTTGCGAACTACAATTTCAGAGCACCTACCTATCACAATACCCCATTCATTCTTTGAAATTGTATTATCTTCAATAACAGTTTTCTCACTCCCGTCACTAACAAGAATACCAACCCCTTTATTTTCAAAAATGTGACACCCTTGGATCACTGCCTTACCAACAGAAACAACTATGCCGTGCCAGTCATTTTTGGAAATTACACAATTTTGAACGGTCACACTTGCATACGGGCCAATCCATATACCAGAAGGCCTCATTTTATCCGTTGCGTCTACGGCAGGATAATCAAAGTAAAGCCGTGCGCCAGTAATAGTTAAGTTTTCAATGCTTATTTGAATATCAGGCTGTTCCATAAGTTCCCCTTTCCCAGGTCCTTCTATTATTATTACTGGTCGATCTGATCGCCCTGCCTCTATTACGGTCTTGTCTGCACCACTTCCCCTTAATGTTAGGCTCACCTTTCGTCTTGCAAGCTCTCTATCAATAATGATGTTTTCTCTCCATGTCCCAGGAGCAAGACAAATAATTGCCTTTTCTGGAGCTTTCCTAATGGCCTCCTGGATTGAATCCCCTGGCCGAAGTAAAGTTGTGCAGTCTTTTAATGATATCTCGGGAGGCTGAAGAGTCTCTGCAGAGGCTGTAACACACAAAGGTCCATAGCATCCATCGGTTTGGGTCGTGAGAAACTTAAGTTCTTCAGGACAAACCTTTACTTTCTTAGCTTCGATTACATTTCCACCACCACGTATGCAGCCCTTAAAGCTGCCAGAAGCATATTCAAAGTCCGTTCCAGGAATGCGGCAGGGGAGGTGAAAGATTACTACCCCATAATCTAGATTAACAAGGCGATTCCCCTTGAATTCGACTTTTGATTCATGCATCACAACAATTCCAATCCAACCTTCTTCCATCTTATTATCTTGGATGACTACATTGCTTACCCCGTTTTCACCAATCGCAACAGCACATGCATTGTTTTTAAAATAATTGCCACGAATAATAATAGGTTCTCCATCATTTTGGGTGTCTATTCCTACCTTGTTTTCAGTAAACTCATTATCTTCAATAGTTACAAATGGGCTTCCTCCAGCAAAGATTGCAAAATGATTGCCTAAAAAACTGTTTCGTCGAATAATCCATTGCCCATTAGATGATTCAATACTATTCTCATTATTGCGAAAAACAGTATTTTCAATGACAGCACTTCCCTCAAAAATCACGCCTCCAATTTCAGAATTGTAAATACCGGTACTGAATTTTTCAAATTGACAATTTTTGACATTTAGTCGGGCTTTACCTGCTATGTTTATTCCTCCAATTTCGCCTTTATCACCAAGCATCGTGAAGTTTTCAATTGTTACATCAATTATTTCGTCGCTCTCTACAGTTATTAAAGCCTCGCCATCTTTCAGGTGCTCTCCAACTTTTATAGTGGTTTTCTCTGGCTCGACACCTTTTAAGACAAGGCTTTTCCGAATAATGAGGCCTTCGTTGAGTTCCCAAACCCCTTCTTCCAAGCATATCGTAGCACCCGGCAGGGCTTTATCAATCACCTCTTGAATCGACTCGTTGGGCCAAACGATTACATTGCATTCTGAGTACGCCGACACGCTTTGGGTTTCATGATCAGAAGGATTAAGTGGGTCAGTTCCCATTGTTAGTTCTTCGAAGTCAGTCACACCATCCCGATCTGTGTCCAAATTATTTGCTAGATCTGCCCACCATATCCATTCCCTTGTCAAGTTTTCATCCGCATAATAAAGGAGAAATTCCACGCTAGTATTTTGCGCTTCTGCTCTCAGCTCCAGGGGCCAGGTCCGCCATGTTATGTCAGCAGTAACCTTCAAAATAAACGGCCCTAACTGGGCCTTTTCTGGTAGGTAATCTTTTGCCCACCAACCCAAAATACCATAAGCGTCCCATTGTTTTCTTACAATTTCAATTGGTGCTACATTGTAAAACCAAACTACGAGTTTACCGGTTGAGCGTTGGTACGCAATTTTGTAGTTCATAGTAGCACCCGGTTTAGGTTGGTAACTATCTTTATATTCCCAAATTTCTAACTTTTCTGTATTAGTGCTTTGAATTTTAAGTTGGCCATAGCCAAAATATATTTCTTCGGATTTTAACAATTTTATAAATTCGTCATACCCCTTCACTCCTTTTTGTACTAAATTTGCAATATCTATGGTCTTACGAATAGACTCAGGAAGTAGTGGTGCAAGCCCGTACTCAAGAAACTTAAAGGAAAGAGATAAAAGGGCATTGGTTAAAAGTGTTAGTTCATATTGCAATTCTTGTTTCATTATTACATCATGAATTAAAGCTCCAATCCATTGCTTACCTGGAGATGAACAAGATTGAGGAGAAAGGGCCTCAAATCCCTTTGAGTCCACTACTGCTACAAGCAAACGCTCTTGCTCTCCTCTAGATAATGTGGGTATATTAGAATTAGCTTTTAGGTTTACTTTTACTAGAACTAAAAAGATACAAATTAAAATAGAACTCACTAACCTAAATCTCCAGCTAATCTGTATTGATCTCATCATAACCCATTTTAATGATAACACATCCCTGCCTGAATGTCAAGAACGTTTTATAAAATCCGACAGCATCATGATTAACACCATCAACTTAAAATTCCTAAAATAAAACAAATGAATAGGTTATTTGTTTAGCACAAAGAATTAATCGAAGTTTATTCAATAAATGCTAAAATAATTTTAGTCCAATAAAAGCAATTCATCTAAGACAAGTGTTTTCCTTATCTTTTTCTGCTTTTTACATGCTTTGAACTATCCCTTATTAGAAGCGCGACATTGTGCGAAGCGGGTAAAAAGTCCGGCACCCCTATTGTCCATTGCTTGTCTCCGCCTGGCCATTCTGGACTGCCATGAGCTGCTGTTGGGAAACAGCGGGGCGTCACCTACCATGGGGCTCTAAGTTCAATGTGGTAGACAAAAGAATGTGTTCGTTGCCTTTACGCGTATCGCCACTTTTCCTTTTATTCCAAGATCCCCCTGGACCAAACTCTCAACGAAACTTTTGGCCTCAAATGTTCCCTCACCCTACGGTTTTGCCTGCCTCGAGGACCCCGGGATTAGAATGTCTGGGGTGTGGGATGGCCCAGATTACCGTGAACCGTGCGCCGTTTCTGACCCTATGGGCCACGGTGGTGGCCAGGCGCCTGGGCTTTGGGGAAGAGGAAGCCCTCTCCTTGGCCAAGGCCTTTACCGGCCTCACTGCCCAATCCAAAGCCCAACGCCTGGGCCTCTCCCAGCCGAGGCCCGAGTTCGAGCGGGAGAGGGTCCAGGCCGAGCGGGAGGCCAAGGGCGCGGAGTACGTGGAGTTCTTGGACCGAATGATCCCCGTGATCCGGACGGAGAAAGGCCTGCGGGCGCTAAGCGGGACCTCACCCATTAGCCCGGAAAGCACAAAGCGGTACCTTGCTCAAAAGTTCGAAGAAAACCTTGAGCTGTAGAGAAAAACTCACGAAGCTTGCGGAGACCTTTTAGCCCATGGAGCTTGCCGGCTCAGCGATGGACATCTACATGCGCATTCGGCCCAAGGTGCCCGAGGGCAAGGCCGGCTGGGGCAAAGAGGGGATCCTCGACCTCGATAAGATCGACGAGCTCATCGCCCGCCGGGCCCTGAAAGAGGGCTAGGAAGCCCTCACCGCCCGGGCGATCTCCCGCTCCCGGCCCAGGCTTTCGCTTGCTCCCACGAGGAGCTGGCAATCCAGGGCTGAAGCGGGGATCACCGCCTCTTCCCCGAACGCCTCCTCAAACTTCCCTCGCTCGTGGGGTCATCTCTTTGGGAACCTTCTGCACGAGCGCCGCCATCATCTAGAGAGAGGTGATGCGGTAGTGCGTGGAGTTAATCTCCACAGCGCTAAACCAGCGGGCATAGTAGGAAAGCCAGGCCTTCGGCGGAAGCTCCCGGGGATAGACCGTCCCCACCCAGTCCGGAAAAGAATACCCTGATGTGCCAATACGAATCTCGCCCAAAGCGGAACACCCGCAAAATCATGGGCTCGTGGGTTTAAGGGAAAAATATGTCAGCGAGGAACCTCGCCCGGGACATTTCGCACCCCCGAAACGGAACGGATGAAGGAGCGAGCTAACTTGACCGGCTCAGCCGGTCCAAAGCCAACGGAAGATCCCCCGTGCCCACCAGGGCTTGTGATCCTTTGGCGCGGGGAGGGCCAGCCGCTCTAAGTCCCGAACCTGCTCTTGGAGCTTAAGGGCCATGT
>JGI24721J44947_10007076_pt1 | contig 14921 bp, 7 predicted proteins | sample YelNatPaOPGAMG01_FD_44947 | JGI IMG/M metagenome (IMG submission 44947)
GTGAGAATGAATTAAAGGTATGGATAGACACAAGCGAAAGATATGGTGAGCCAGTGATAGATGTAAAGGATGTAGACATAGTGAATATGTTAGGATTGGAGGGGGAAGGCTGGGGGTACATTGGAATAACATCGGCAACAGGGAATGCATACGAACGACACGAACTCTTGGCTTGGAAATTCTGCACATTTAGTTATACATTTGTTTCTTCGATTGAAGAAAAAAATGTTTCAGATAATAAAGATAAAGAATTTCTGATTTTAACCGAGCAAAATCCGAAAATCCTGATACGGAGTTATAATTATTATAAAATTGAAGTATTCAATTCGAATGGTATGCTTGTGTACAAATCCGAGCAGGACTTAAACAATGGAAATGAGTATTGCGAATTTAATTTCTCTTTGTTGCACACAGGAATTTACTTTATAAAAGTTTCAGCAAAAGAACAAATTTCTATTTTTAAAGTCTTACGAATAAAATAATTGTTAGGGGGTTTTATTCTTTTGAAAAACCAGAACATTTGTGGACGCAAGAGAAGGGAAAATTCTATTGAATATGTAAGTATATTTTGTTGTGCCAAAACCACGGTTATAATAGATTACCCTATAATCTAATTTCTTATAAAATTTTTTAATCGACAAAGGTTGGCAAAGGTGAACAGCATCGTCATCACTTCTTTCGAAAGCAATTTTGGAGTTTTTCATCCTCGGTTGAATTAAAATAAATTTTGGTTCTTTTGAAAAAAGGTTTTCAAAATACCATTTAAGACTTCTAAAAATACCGAAAAATGCATCGAAAANATTGTTCAATTGCCAAAAGCGGTCTTTTTTTGTTAAAATATGAAAGAATCCAGTTATNTAAGCATTGATTCCAGACCAGTTGGGACATAAAATAATAACATAACCTCCGGGTTTTAATACGCGGTCAATTTCCTTCAAAAATTTTTCAACAAAAACAATATGCTCAAGTACACACAAAGAAGAAACGGCGTCGAAATACTCATTCTCGAAAGGAATTACATCATCTATATATGAAACAAGCTTGGCATTCTTGTTTTTTATTTGTTGGGAATATTCTATCAACTTCTCCTGCGAAAAATAATCTAACCCAATAACTTCTTTAAAACCATATTCGGCAATTGTATCGGGGATTCGCCAAGAACCGGAACCTAAATCTAAGATTTTGGAATCTTTATTTTTTACAACCTTTGCAATAAAGTTTGCATATTCAGTATAAACGGACTGAGGACGCTCCATCAGTCCATAATTCTCAGGGCGTTCTAGGTAAAACTCCTTTAGAGAATCTTGGACTTTTTCTAAATCTTCGGCTTTTAGCCTCTTGGGGTTAATTCTCATTATATTTGAATGAATTGCTTATTTCTTCAAACTTCCCATTAGTTTTTCGCGTTCCTCGTCGGAGAGCATATCCATAATCGATATTCCACTGCTCAATGGTTTCGTTTCGTAGTTCTTGGGGTTTGGATTNCGTTTCGGATTCTGTGGCGCCGAACGAGGTGCAGTGTCTTCTTCNTCCTCGGCTAAGCCNAGGATTAACGACTCCTCTTCGGGCACAATATCGGCAATGTATACCTTCAATCTATCGCCTTGCTTCAGTGGTATCTTGTTCCCCCGCAATATCTTTTTCATTTTGCTGCGAGGCAAAAATCCATCCAATTCAGGCGAAATCGAAACTACGCAACCTTGGGGAACAACTTGCAGAACTTTNCCCTCGTAAACTGAATTTATCGGATACTTTTCGTGTAATTTAGGCCAAGGATTTTCCTGCGTTCTCTTCATACTTAATGAAATAGTCTTCTTTTCGGCATTGAAGTCGATAACAACGACTTCGACTTTGTCTCCGACTTTAAGCATTTCGCTTGGGCGGCGCAACCGGCGAGTCCACGAAATCTCCGGCGTTCGTAGAAGCCCTTCGACCATAGGTTCAAGTTCAACAAATGCTCCGAAGTCGGTCATTCGACGAACTACGCCAGTATGGCGAGTTCCAACTCCATATTTCTCTTCGGTCGCAGGCCATTTCTTTGTGTCGACTAACTCTTTTCGACTTAATGCAATTCGTTTATTTGCCTTGTCGACTTCGACAATCACAGCTTTTAAAGTATCTCCAATTTTGAAATGTTCTTTTAGATTATCAATTCGATATGGTGCAAGGCGGGAGACGTGGATTAAACCTTCGACTCCACCTAAATCTATAAAAACGCCAAAAGTGGCGATGGAACTCACTGTCCCTTCAACAACTTGACCAACTTTGAAACTATCCCAAAGTTCGTCCTCGAGTAATTTCTTTCGGCTGACGATAACAGCCATACTTCCTTCGTCGTACTCTTGAATTTCATGGACTTTCACTGTNATGTTTTTCCCAACAACTTCGAGCAGTTCCTCGTCGGTTGGAGATTTTTTAAGATGGAAATGGGAAGCGGGCAAAAACAAAGGTGCTTCCTTGTAGAAAACTCGCAAACCGCCACGCACCCGACTNTAAACATTGACTTCGATTGGCTTGTTCTCTTGGAAAGCTTGCTTGACTTCGGCAAAGGCTTGCATTAATCGAGCTCTTTTGCCTCGTCGAATCTCGCGTTCCTGTTCGCTTGTGGTTTGCGTTGTTTCTTGTTCAGTCGCAGCTGGGGTTGTNGTTTGCTCGGCAGTTGGGGTCGATTCAGCCGTGGCTAGCTGTTCGGTTACACTTTCAGATGCAACTACAACATTCTGCTCGGCTTCCACCGGTTGTTGAGTTGTTGCGGATACCTGTTCGACTGTCGCTTCGGAAACAGTTTCTTGCGTTGCCGATTCAGGTTGAATTTCTGCTGGCGCAGCGTTTAAATTGTTTTCTTCCATTTGCTCACCTAATGACAAATGCTTTTAAAATATTGATTTAAATATAAAAAGCAAAAATAATAAAAAAAAGATAAGTAACCATCAAAATTATTTGCAAAATATATTTTTTGTTTTANTAAAGTTGCAAAAATTGCTTGGCGAAGAACAAAGGGGAAAAGGGAAGATTTAAGTAACACGATAAATTATGGATTTGAGATTTTGATTATTAGCCGAGATACAGGGATTTCCAGACATCGGATGTTTTCGAAACATCCAATGTCTTTAAAGCTTGAATAAAGTCTTGAAAACCCTTAATTTTAAGGTATGAGAATTAACTTATCCCCATTAAAAAACTTCCTGACAATCGCTTTTAAAAAATGAATAAGCCTAATTTCAAAGCTTAATTTAAATCTGTGTTTTGCCTTTATCGACTTCTTTCAGTTTGTTGCCATCAATAATTACAGAAGCAACAAACAATACAATCATTAGAACTGCGAAGAANAGTGCAAAAGCATCCAAAATCGTNTACCTTTCGCCAAACAANGGNATTTCGCCTGCTCCAAGGAAATAGACCAATGTGTTCCCAACAACAATGAAGACTCGGGCTTCGGTCGGACCGAACCCAAAGTAGGAGATAGAAAAAACCCCAGTAATTAAAGTTTTTATGTATACGAAAATAGACATCAAAAGATAGCCAATCAAAGCCAGAAGAACGAAGTCGAGTCGTGCATAGGGGGATAACCCAACCCCAATACCGATAAGGACTATACTGACAGAATCCAATGTATGGTCAATAAAGAAGCCATATTTGGGTCTTTCAATCTTGCGATAGCGTGCTACGTTTCCGTCCAAACTATCCCCAAACCAATTGACGAAAATTCCAAAAGAAGCTACCCAAAGCCAAACGGGATGGTAATAGCTCAATGCATACGATATTCCCGTGATAAGCGAACCAATTACCCCAAGAACGGTCAGAAAATCGGGTGTAAACCAAGCTGGAATCTTTTGTACAAGCCAATTTATAAGTGGTCGCTCAATAAAGCTCAGAACAGTTCTGGTCTGCCTTACATGGTTACTTAATGACTCGAACATTTCAAATCCAAAAAAGCAAAATTAAGAAAAGGTGAAGAAAAAGTTAATATTCAACCACTATTTCGACTGTTCGAGAGTAGAATCTCCCTTCGGGCAGTTTGTTGTCGAAACGAATTTGCTCTGAACCCACGCCGATTATCTGAGCAGAATTTAAGTTTAAAATGCGAGCCACCTCTTCGGCACGGGCTTTGGACAGTTCGATATTGTAATTTCGTTCGCCGATGATGTCGGTGTGTCCAATTAGGGTAATTTTGCGGGCACCTTCGATTTTCGATGCAATTTTCCTTAAAAATTCAATCTGATTTGGATTTACTTTGCTTGAATTAAAGTCGAAAAGTAACAAGGAAAACTTCTGGTTGGGCTTTGGGGATGGCTCTGGAAATTCAATTACAACCGGCTCATCGTCAACGACCTCAAGGGCTTTGTTCCTTATAGTTTCAAAAAGTGGAAGGGAAGTACATAAAACTTCACTTTCACGTGTTGAATCTACAAAAAATTCAACATATATGTAAATTTCTTTACGCTTTGGGTTCTTCTTCCTAAATTCCTTACAAATCCAATAATCAAATCTATCGGCCATATCCAAATTTTTATATTTGAAAAATTTGTTCAAACTGACATCAAAACTATCGACTTTTCCCGAAGGGACGGAATTGTAGCCGAAAAAGGTTGTGTCGAAAAAATCGAGTTTGTATCTTCTTGTTTCGCTTTTCATTGTAACTTTTAATCTAATTGTATCGGGGAAGAAAATGCTGTTGATTTCGTTGATTGTTACAGGAGAAAGTATATCGGGGGAGTCCGAAAGAATTTCGACCCGTTGGTTTTCTTGATTTCCTTCGGGAATATTTGGGTTCGAAAAATTTTGTGGCAAATTTCGTAGTTCGATTGAAATTCTGCTTGGGTCGATATTCCAAACTCTAACCAGATATTTCGAAATGTTTTCAGCCCGCAATTTGGATAGTTCAAGGTTATTGTATTCTTCGCCAATATTGGAGTTACATCCAACCAGCCGAATCTTTGCTTTTGAGTTTTGTTGCAATCGGTAGCCAATTATGTTCAAGATGTTCCAGTAAACCNCCAGCGGATTGTTGTAATTGAGTGAATCGGAATTGAAATCGCTTTGATTTTCCAACTGGACATATCGTTTGTCCAATCTTGAAGAACCATAATCGAAAAAGACATAGTTAAGCAAAGGAACGTGGTTTTCGTAATTTTTTCGTATCAAATATACTTTTGGAGACACCCGATAGTTGCCATTATAGATGGGAATTATATCGATAAAATTTTTGGATTCAGGTTGCGGTGGCGAAGGTTGAGTTTCCATTTCCTCAACAGGGGGCAAATTTTGTGGTACGGGCAATGAATCGATAATTTTGGGCAACGGTGGTTCGGCTGGCGTTATCTTTTCGGTTAACTTACGAGGAGATACATTTACCCGAATGCCGAAAGCAACAATGTCCGAAGTAAATTCATTTGTTAGGTTCGAAAAACCAAACGAAAAGTATGGGGAAATCCCAAGTTTAATTGAACCGAAGGAAAGGAAAGGTGGCTCATAAGTAATTCCAGTTACAAAGCTAAATGAAACAGGGAACTTATGGCGACCGCCAGAAGGCAAATTCCCTGTGCTTGTCCTAAACCGTGGTATGCTGTCTTTAAAGTATTTCATCTCGGAAAATGAAATTTCGTTGGGACTCGAAGAGTGGAATGCCAAAGAAAATCCCGCATTAAAAGAAAGATNTTNAATTGGTGATAATACCAAACAAAGCGAAAAGAAAGGATTCAANTGGTTTTGTTCTAATGTAAACTTNTTGTGGAGNAGAAAATCATTAATTACTTTTGTTGAATCGAAAAGCAACGAAAAGTCCCTTTCGGCAGTAATTTTAAAAGGAAAATACTTTATTCCAATCTGGCTTTGCAGGAAAAGATTTTTGGCAATTTTGATGTTATAAAATGCTTCGAGATTCGGTGCAAACGAGGTACCACTTCCATAGTAAGGTATTGCATCGGGAACAGAGCTGAATTGTCGAAAATCACCTTCGCTTCGCAAATATTCCAAACCGAGGGTAATTCCATAATTTTGGCTATGCAAATCGAAAGTGAATAAGAATAACGAAACAAAACACAAAACAACNCACCGAAAGATATTTTCAATCTTCCCCACGAAACTTTAATCCCTTTTAATTTTACTTCTCTTTGAGTAGTTTGATATAGTTGATAACTCTCTCGTTTTCGGGTGTTGTACCTTCGAATCGGATTACATAGGTACCTTTGGCAAGGTCAGGCATCTCGAGATAGAATTGGTTCAAACCTAATTGATGCGGACAATCCTCGATTTTAGTAACAAAAGTTCCATCGACAGCAAAGACGTAGGCATCGAGATGCGAAACACCTTGGGTAATCACATAACTTACAAGCGTAAAGTAATCGAATGGATTTGGATAGACATTGACCTTTCGCATCCAGTCCGGACCGGCAAGCTCCATTGTTGTTGTTACGAAATTGTTGTTCTTGCAAGCTTCGGGCAATTTGTTCTCGGGGTCGAGCCTCAACGCAAACTCAAGGTAAAATATACTATCGGGGACGACATATTCGATTTTCCCATTGCGTGAATCAAGCAATTCAAAGGAAGAAATTGTATCCCTGTAAATCAGCACCGTATCTTTTAAGTTCAAAATTGCATAAACATCGTAGTTTATGGTTTCTTTAATAGGAACCAATCCATTCGAAATCACCCATCCCAGCNAAACTTTCTCGCCAGCTTTAACTTTTCGGACATTTGGCAGAAATGTTCGCACAAAAATATCCTGCGANGGAGCTTCGAGTGGCGAGTTGTCGGTATAGGTGAAAGCTTCTTTCTTGGTTGCGAATTTGCTTCGAGGTCCATCGTAACGAACCACAACATCTTTAATCACCTCTGGGTCATCGAACCAATTGGCACATATCTGGGATGCAACATCAAGTTGGAGTTTCAGCTCTTTGAGTTCGCCGGGAACTATAATTCCAGTAGAAACTTGGTAACGATTTACTGAAATTTGAGACACATTCGATTGCCCTGAATGAATGTTAAAGTATTTGCCCAAAGAGAATTCCAGGCGTGCATTTTCGGCGATATCGCTTCCAGTATTCAGCAGATAGAATGTTACCTCGAGCAATTGATTCCCACTGCGAATCGAGGCGGTAGTATTCTCGGAAATTTGCTTCCCATCGATTGCGCTGATACGTTTGAAATGCGTTATTTTGGGTCCTACACTCGATAAAGTTAAAGCTTTGTCGGTTGTAACGAAATTACCAACAGGTGGAACTTCGTATAAAAGATTTTCGGCAGTAGTCAAATTGAACTTATCGGGCAGATTCGAACTATTTGCTTCCACTTTTTCGAGAACATAAAATTTAGTCATATCCTTTTGTGGGAAGTTCTTAAAGCTCGAAAGGTCAATCGTTTCGATAAGGTTTTTGTTGTCGAAAGCAACGGGAAGGACATTTTTAAGTGTATCAAAATCAAGATAGGTAATTTGTTTGTTCGACCATTTTGCTGTTCCAACGCCACGGAAGGCGTTTGTGCCTTGCACCTGAATTTGTTTCAAATTGCTTTGTCCAAGAACAAATTTTTGGTACTCCAAAATGGTTCCATCGGACTTTTTCCGTGTTATACTGAACATTACTGGTGGTGCTTTGTAATTAAATTTCCCAAAATCTTTGCCGGAATAGGAAACAAATTTGCCCGAAGAGGAAAAATCGATGGAATAAACACCCGGGGCAAGAGTGGAATCAATTTTAAACAGGAAGATGAAATATGCTCGGCGCGAAGCTTGCAATAAGTTCAACGTATTGCCAATGTTCACAAGCATTTCGCCTTCGGGTTGATTAAAACGCCACCCTGTTCGCAGCGAACCAAAATCGTCCCCGCCCTGAATGATTTTCCCACTTGCCGGGTCAAATTTTGCCGGAACAAGAGGTCGCGGGTATACTACATAACTAAACACCAATTGTGTCTGCTGCAAATTCGATGGTAATTGAGGAATGAATTGCAGATTGCATAAATTATTATCCGTTCCATTATTTACCTCGATACGGACTTGGAGGAAAGAACCACTCAATTGTTTCGGGAAGCCTTTGAAGTCGGGGTTAGTAGTGTCAACATCAGGAAGAATCGTTATTTCAGCCTTGTCAATCTTGGGGTCGATAATAGTCGGCATATTATAGTTTGGTTTGATTAAGTTGCAAGGGTCCCGGCCTCCGGCGTATGTTGTTATCGTTATGTCGCCATAACCGTAAGAAAGATGGAACGGGTCGAAATTAATGTCGAAATTATGTGGTTCGTTCAGGTCTTCGATTGTATGAAGGATATAAGTAGTGTCGATACCATAGCGAACACTTGTAGGCTGTGCTTTTGAAGTAAATTTCAGGTTCGAGCCGACAGCAAAACCAGAAAGAGTGTGGGAAGTGATGACCCAAGGCGAGCCTCCGAATATTTCTTCTACAACCAGCCACCCACCCTTGCTAATTTCGACAGAGCCTTCCTTTCCTAACCCTTCGTAAATCGCCTGAATTTCTATTCTTGTTTTGCCAAGTTTCTCGAATTTATCATCACCATAAGTATTATCTTCGCCCGGATACCATCCCGAGGTTACCATACCATAGATATCATCTTGGAAAGGCTCCTTGGGCCAGTCCTTGTAATCTTCGCCATTTCCAAGCATAAAAGCATCGTGGAGGAAGCCGGTTTGCGAGTGGAATCGGTCGCCTCGGTCGTCTATCCAATCGTCTATTCCGTCGTTATTATCGTCGTCCAATGCTGGTGGAATTAATAACTGAGGAATATAAATGTGATACTGGAACGGGTCTTCGATAATCTCGATTTTGTCCTTTGTGTTTGGATTATCAATCCATTTCTGGAAAGGCTTTCCATCGATTTTAACGATTTTGTCAATGTCGTATGTACCATCGGCTTTTTTGGGGAAAGTGATTTTATATCCGCCGATGCCTTTTGGAATGTCGTAAATCAAGTAGCCAAAAACTCCATCGCCAAGTTTCTCATCTCCTTCGATTTTCTCCGATGGGTCGTTGTAATCGACATCGTGCCCGGCATTGCGAATCCAGTAATAAGAATACTCTGTAGAAGCATCCATTGTGAACTTCAAAAGTGCTTTCCCAAACATAGGAAGGTTCGAAAAGCGAACAGTCCCAGTAGTATCCAATATTTCGAAATTGTTTGTTAGATATTCAAATTGCAGTGGATTGGGCAATGGAGCCCAGTAGGTGTAAGTTGTTCTAACGGGGGAAATTCGGGTTTCGTTGAAAATAGTTTTGTAAATTAAATTGGAATAGGGCGAATAGCTTGGGGTCGGGCTGTTCATATCGATTTCTCTTCCGCCGAGCGAAAGAACCGCAATAAACTCCCGGTGTGGTTGCGGAACTGTTCCAACACAGTGGTCAGTTGGCTTCAAACGATAATTGCTTTTAAGAGTGTCGATATATATAAAGCCTTCATAATTATGGATTTTTTGATAGATGAACTGCTTCCAAATGGGTTCTCCATTCTTGTCTGTTTCCATCCAATATTTCCAATGCGGGTCATTTTTATCCGCTTTCGAAAGGTCGGGAGTATAAGGATAGAACATCCCAGGAACATCCTCATCCAGCTTTCCAAAGACCTTTCCAACCCCAGCAGAAAGTTTGACCAAATCGGGCGGGTCGACCCAAATTTCATAGTAACAATATGGGTCGAAATACTCGTAGCCAGCTATCTTCCCAATGTCCCACGTAACTTTCCAAACACGAATTTTATCGCCCGGAGCCTCGATATCGACAATACCATCGCCATCGATATCCTTTGCTCTTATTCCATCGTGATTAATATCTTCGTAATAAGTTGTATCGCCACTTCGCAAATGCTCCCAAGGATTAATCCAATACACTTCTGTTTCTTCAATAGTGTAGCCTTTGGGATAAATAGAAGAAGTGTCGAGCCAAACGTCGGGATAGCCATCGCTGTCCATATCATATTCGGGCTTGTTTTTATCATTACTTCCTCGAAGCACGTCGACAAATTTCCCACCCGGCGTTTTTAATATTGGAATATTTATGCTATTATCTGTCCAATAAAAAGGCACATCTTTCGGGATGTATTGTACATACTTGGTTTCCATTGCTGCTGTTCGTTCTTTGTTTTCGATTATGGTAAACACCTTGAATGGCTGAAAATCGAGATATAAGAAGTTCTTCCAATTCAAATCGGTATCGACTATCAAACGAGCAGAAAACATCATATCGGCGTAATTGCGATACTTGACAAAGTATTCAAGCCCATTGCTGCCCGCAAATTTCACTTCGCAGTAGGACACATAAATGTAATTTGCCCAAGAAATGTATCTATCAACTTTTTCGTGTATTTTGTCGTTCGGGTCGGGAGTTGAAACTAAATAAACAATTTCTTTCTCTTCGTATGGCTGCAAAGAAATATCCGAAAATTGTATGCCATTGCCCGAAAGCATAGCAACAGAAACTCCCGGAACATTTGCACCAACAATCTTGAAATAGTCGCGCACCCACTCGACGACCTTTACGTTGTCCACAGGTTTCCCCGAAAGATTTCTGATTTTAATCCTGACTTGGAAAGTATCGATTCGGTCGAAGGAAATAGCATTTCTGCCAGCGATGATTTCGGCGGGCAAGTCGTTGTAGATTGAACGAGTTACATCAATATTTGAGCAAAAAGCAGAAAAAAACGCATTCAAAGTCCATTGCAACTGCCGGCTCCCTTTGTTGAGTTCGTTCATACCGCCAATAGTTGGCAAGCCAGTGTTTACGATGATTCTCCCCCCATTGGCTTGTTGCCCACTCAAGATGAAAACGACTGGATTGCTTGTATTCTTGATGTAAGCAATCACATCAGCCTGCGGAACATTGACCTTTGGGAAATAGGAACCATAAAGTTTTCCGCCAGTCGATAGCTCTGTAAAGGACAAAGGATGATTGGCAGAGGTAAACGCAACATCAATTGTATTGATTTCGGGCGGGGCAAGGTAGGATTCTCCGAAGTTTACCGCACCCGGCGAAAGATAACCCAAACGCTCCAAGAAATAGACAGCGTTCCCTTCGGCGTAAATCGTACCACCACGAGCCAAAAACTCATCAATCCGACTTTTTAGATTTGGATATGTCGAAACTATTTTATCAATGTAAAATTTATCGTCTTCGCCAACTTTTCGGAAGGGAGGAATAATTAGCAAGCGAGTGTTACCAGAAATTCCAAGGCTGTCGATTATTTTTTCCGATGCAAAATAGTACATATTGTCGTAAAAATTAATATCGAAAAGGTTTTTGTAGTAGAACGAAGCCCACGANACAGTAGAATTGTTTTGTTTGAGCAAACTTTGGAAGATACACACAACCTGTGGATTATGTTTAAATTGCAAAGAAAAGTGGGGTGAATTTTTCCAATCGTAGGATTCCTTCGTGATGTAACTCATCGATGAAAAATCTTTGGGAACTGCGTCGGGGTAGACAAATGCCCCGCGATTTTCACCGCTTGCTATCCAATAAATTGAGTATTCCCCAAATTTGGGGAATAATGTGCTATCCATTGTGTTGTTCGTGAGCCGGTAGTCGACATAGGAATATTGCAAAGCAAATCTGTATGCTCGGAGAATATCTTTCTGATTAGTATCGGTAGGAATGATGCTAACTACCGCAAATGCTTTTTGTAACACAAAAAGCGTGATTAAAAGGATTGCTGCTCTCNTTTTCATTTTTTCTCCTTTTAATAATTATGTGAATGTAATTTAATAAAAAAATCTTTTTACCAAAATTTTATTTTGAAATTATTATTTTTGCTTTGTTTTAATTAGGGAGAAAATATGAAAAAAGTTGCTTTTCTAATTTCTGTGTTATGTGTATTTGTTCTTTTCCAAGAATCTTTAAGCGTTGAAATTCGAAGGAATCAATCGAAGGACGCAGCGGTTTTGCTTTCTGTTAAAGTTTCCGAAAATCCCCCTAAAATTATACTTAATTGGACAAAACATCCTTTGGCATATCTTTACGAAGTTCGCCGAAAAAATTTCGAGGACATTAGTTTCCCTGCAACTCCCTTGGCAGTTCTGGATTCAAACACCACTTCTTACGAAGATGCAAATGTTGTCGTTGGAAAGGAATACGAATACGAAGTTCGAGCCTACTACAAAGCTCTTATCGACGCCACAATTCAGCGTCCCGATGGTTCTACTGTCGATACAACTTTGCTTACATTCCTTGTTGGTTTTGGATATGTNCACTCGGGGATAAATGTGCCACCACGGCATTCCTATGGTCGTGTGCTTGTTTTAATCGACGAAACAATGCAGCTCGAGTTGGCTCCGGAAATTGACCAATACATTGCCGATTTGGTATCGGAAGGTTGGACGGTCACGGTTAAATATGTTCCTCGGGTNGAANAATTCGATGGNAATAAAGTTAAGCAAATGAAAGAGTTGATATTAGAGGAATACGGCAAAGACCCCGTGAATTTTTCCACTGTTGTTCTGCTCGGTAGAGTTGCTGTGCCCTATTCAGGACTGATTGCCCCCGATGGGCATAGTAACCACGTCGGCGCCTGGCCCTGTGATATGTATTATGGAAGTATTTACGAAACTTTTTGGACTGACTTTTCTGTAAACAACACTTCCGCCAGCGACCCGCGTAATCATAATATCCCCGGCGATGGGAAATTCGACCAAAACACCCCNGGAAGCGAAATTTCTTTTGCCGTCGGTCGAATTGATTTCTACAATATGCCGAAATTTACACAAGGCGAGATNGCTTTGCTTCGCCAGTACTTGAATAAAAACCACCTTTACCGCACTGGGCAAATTGCTCCCAAGTGGCGAGGCTTGATTGATGATAATTTCGGGGCTAATCGTTATATAAATTCCTTTGCATCCAGTGGCTATCGTAATTTTGCTTCTTTGCTTGGTCCCGATAATATCGTCGTTGCCGATTGGTTCACCACTCTTAAAACCGACGATTACCTTTGGGCATACGGTTGCGGTGGTGGAACATTTACGAGCGCCGGCGGAATTGGCTCCACCGACGATTTTGTGGCTAACAATGTTAATGCTGTTTTTACAATGCTTTTTGGCTCTTATTTTGGCGACTGGGACTCGCAGAATAATTTTATGCGTGCTTCTTTGGCTTCGAAACCTTCGATTTTGACCTGCAGTTGGGCTGGCTTCCCCCACTGGTATTTTCACAATATGAGTGCCAATCTTCCCATAGGATATTCCACTAAAATAACCCAAAGCAATGTTACAAACTACCTCGGAGCGCTATATTCCTTCGATAGCACCCGTTATTATCTTGTTGGGCAAGGATTAAATCAAATTCACGTTGCACTGATGGGNGACCCGACATTGACCTTGTATTCTTCTGCTGTGCCAATGCCAAAATCCGTATCTGTGGTTCAGCCNGCGGGCGAGTTTGTCCATATCAGTTGGCAACCCGCTTCCGAGCCCGTCGATGGATACTTTGTTTACCGCTCCCTTTCACCAAACGGTGATTTCGTTCTGCTCAATCCCACACCAACAAAGGAGACTTCGTTCGTCGATTCCACTTTGCACGAGGGAACGGTTTACTATATGGTTCGTTCCTTCAAAGTNGTCGAGAATAACTCCGGAACTTTTGGAATGCTCAGTCGCGGGGCGATACAAAGCGCCCAAATTACCTCGGTCGCCGATAACGNAACGAACCTTTCGTTCGACATTTCCCCTAATCCTTTCGATAACGACATAAACCTAAAAATCTATCTGCCTACGAGCGATTTTGTCAAAATTGTTCTTTACGATTTTATGGGGAGAGAACTCAAAAGTATCATCAATTCACATTTAGCAAGTGGCGAACATAACATTTCATTCAATTTCGAAAATCTACAAGTTGTTTCGAACAGTGGGATTTTCTTTGTCAAACTCTTTCACTCCCGAGGCGTTGAAACACGTAAAATAGTGAAAATCAAAAAGCAGTAATTGAATACGATTCTATGTAATTCAAAAACAGAACTTGGCAAATTTTATTTCATTTAAAACTATGGTGAATACACAATATAATCCACCTTAAATTTGATTTTTGTAGGGGCAATTCATTAATTTCACCTACGAGATATTAAATCAATTGACGGTTATAATCGAAAACCTAAGTTCGTAAACCTAACGGGACCGAAAGACATCGTATGTCTGCCAGACATCCGATGTCTGAAATTCCCTTGTTCGGTGAAATGCAACTTGTGCAAACTGCGCTCGCCCTACAAAAAGACATCGGATGTTTGCGAAACATCCGATGTCCGAAAGTACTTGTAGGGGCGGCCGGCCGGTCACCCCTACAATATAATCAGGAGATGATAAACTAAAAATTTACACCTGCTTGGGTAGAAAGAATTGAGTATTCACCTAAACTCTTTATCCCCTCCCGAAGGGCTTCCCCTTCGGAAGGGTTTACATTCCACAAATCTCAGCTTCCAAATATTTCAATCAGTACTTAATAAATTTGAAAACTTCAAAGCTTGGTTCAAATCTTAAATAATACACGCCCGCAGGTAGCTTTTCGATATCTATACTTTTCTGAATTGGCAAGGACAATACTTCATTCCCAAGCATATCCAAAATTTTGATTTTCCTTACATTTTCGGGAAGCTGTTCAAAAGTTATATTTTCTCTTGCAGGATTGGGGTAAATTTTTGTGCTTTCGCAACCAATTTGGCTTTCAACATCGTTGGGCTCAGGTTCTGTTAAATACCATTTAGAATTCCATTCCGACACCAAAGAATCGTTCATCGAACGGATACGACAACAGTAAATTTTCCAATTCTTTGTGTTTTGAGGTGTATAGCTGGTGCCAGCGGTTATTACTTCGTCGAATAGAAGAGAATCATAATTAGGTTCAATTGGTATCGGGATTCAAAAGGAAATCAACGCCTTCCAATTCGACAATTTGAAGGTGATACTTCGTGGCTCCTTCGATAGGCGACCAATACAA